>Ga0335084_10001663_pt1 | contig 21039 bp, 19 predicted proteins | sample Lox_Sample_44_FD_206721 | JGI IMG/M metagenome (GOLD analysis project Ga0335084, IMG submission 206721) | Soil microbial communities from Loxahatchee National Wildlife Refuge, Florida, United States - Lox_Sample_4.4 | ecosystem: Environmental > Terrestrial > Soil > Wetlands | place: USA...
TCGGCGAAGCCGCCCGGCTCCTGGATGCCGATGCGTTTGCCTTTGAGATCGGCGAGCGTCTTGATGTCCTCGCGCACCACCATCGAAGCTTCGAACTTCGGCAAGTTGGCCGTGAGCGCTTTGACGTTCGCTCCGTTCGAGGTGCCGATGATGGTCGGCGCGCCGGGCGTCAGTCCGAAATCGATGTTGCCGGCGAGCAGCGCGCGGTAGACCTTGGTGCCATCACCGAGCGAGACGATCTCAACGTCGAGACCGGCTTTCTTGTAGAGGCCAAGCTCGGCGGCGACGATCGGCGGCATGTGCACGATGTTCGGCGGCGAGGTCGGGATGCCGATGACGATCTTGGTCTGCGCCTGCGCCGCGCCCGACAGCGCCGCAATGGCGGCGGAGGCCGCCAAGGCCGTAAAAAGCTTGCGCATCGTGATCCTCCCTGGATTGTTTCTTATGCCGCAACCTTGGGGTTGCTGATGTGCGATTTTGCCCCATCATTGCACTAAAAACAACGAAGGCAGGGCCGATAATCCGTCCACGACTGGCGTTGACGAAGGCGCTGGCCACGGACTAAGGCAGCGCGCGCTCTTTTGTTCCCGGATGCCCATGGCCCAGTTCGTCGTCGATTTCGGAAAGCTCGGCAAACCGGCGGAATCCGACGGCCGGCTCGACGCCCCTGCCTTCCATCGCAACCACGAGCCGATCTGGTCGGCGATCGGCGCCTTTCTGAGCGGGGCGCAGGGCGACGTGCTGGAAATCGGCAGCGGCACCGGCCAGCACGCCGTTACCTTCGCGGCCCGCGCGCCCGGCGTGACCTGGTGGCCGAGCGACATCTACGATTCGCACCTCGCGAGCATCGCCGCCTGGCGGGCCCAGGCCGGCCTCGCCAATGTGCGCGCGCCGCAGCGCATCGATCTGACGGCCGCCAATTGGACCTGGGCGGCTGACGGGGACGCCGGCGGCCCGTTGACCGCGATCGTCTGCATCAACGTCCTGCACATCTCACCGTGGGTGGTGTCGCAAAACCTGATCGCCGGCGCGGGCCGGCTGCTGCGTGCGGACGGACGGCTGTTCGTCTACGGACCGTTCAAGCGCGACGGCGCGCACACCGCGCCGAGCAACGCGCAGTTCGATGCTTCGCTGCGGGCGGAAAATCCGCAATGGGGCGTGCGCGACATTGCCGACCTGGACGCGCTGGCTGCGGCCGCGGGCCTCGCGCCCGCCGAGATCATGGAGATGCCGGCCAACAATCTCGTCCTCGCCTTTCGCCGCGCGCTTCGGCAGTATTGATCAACGCCAACGTCACAAGGTCTCAATGCAGAACGAACCGATTTACGACATCGCCCATCTCGGCCACATCGAGATGCTGACGCCGAAATTCGAGGAAAGCCGGAAGTTCTTCATCGACGTAATGGGCATGACCCAAAGCGGCGAGAAGGGTGACAGCGTCTATCTGCGCGGCTGGGACGACTACGAGCGCTATTCGCTCAAGCTCACCGCCTCGAAGACCTCCGGCATGGCGCATGTCGCCTTCCGCACGCGTTCGCCACAAGCGCTCGAGCGGCGCGCGGCGGCACTGAAAGGCTCCGGCTTCGACGTCGGCTGGACAGACGGCGATCTCGGTCACGGCAAGACCTTCGTCTGCAAGGACCCCGACGGCCACGTCATCGAGCTCTATTACGACACCGAGTGGTACGAGGCGCCGCCCGACAAGAAGCCGGCGCTGAAGAACCAGGCGCAGCGCTATCCGGCGCGCGGCTGCAATGTGCGGCGCATCGACCACTTCAACGGGCTCGCCGTCGACATCAAGGCCAACCGCGAGTTCTTCCAAGACTATCTCGGCTTCCGGCTGACCGAGCAGATCGTCCTGGACGACGGCACCGAGGCGGGCATGTGGCTGACGGCGACCAACAAGTCCTACGACTTCGCCTATACGCGCGACCACACCGGCACCAAGGGCCGCTTCCACCACGTCACCTACGCGCTCGATAGCCGTGAGGACATTTTGCGCGCCGCCGACGTCTTCCTGGAGAACGGCGTCTTCATCGAGACCGGCCCGCACAAGCACGCGGTGCAGCAGACCTTCTTCCTCTATGTCTACGAGCCGGGCGGCAATCGCGTCGAGGTCGCCTGCGCCGGCGCGCGGCTGGTGCTGGCGCCGGACTGGAAGCCGATCCGCTGGAGCGAGGCCGAGCGCAAGAAGGGTCAGGCCTGGGGCCTGCAGACCATCAAGTCGTTCCACACCCACGGCACGCCGCCGGTCGACGATCCGCATGACATCGACCGTAAGCCGGCGGACGTGCCGCGCGTGCGGGAGGTGTGATGGCGGAGGCCGGCGAGGCGCCTGTGCTGCGTGCCGACCACGCGCTGGTCGGCGCGCTGGCGGCGGGCGATGTGCACGGCGCCTCTGCGCTGCTCGACGACGCCTTCAATTGGGTCGGCCGCGACGGCCGCGTCAGCACCAAGGCGGGCGCTCTGCCGCCCGCGCCGCTCGGCGACGAAGCCGGCCTCGTGCCGACGGTGCATCTCTATGGCAACGTCGCTACCGTGCAGGTCGAGCGCGACCGGCTGTTCGTGCTGCGCATCTGGGTGCGGCGCGGCGGGCTGTGGCGGGCGCTCGTTCTGCACGAGGTTTCGCAGCAAGGTGCCCCCGCGCCGCACGGGCCCGGGCGCCGCGATTGGGACAATCCCTGCCGCAGCATCCCTTACGCGCCGCGCAACCTCGACGAGGGCGACTGCCTGGCCTCCTGGCAGGCGCTGGAGACCGCGGTGATGACGCACGACGCCGAGGAATGGGCGCGCCACATCGCCGACGAGTTCATGGTGGTCGGCGCCGCGCGCCGGCACAGCAAGGCTGACCGCAAGGCGGTGATCGAGGAGCAGAAGCGGACCGATGCCGCATCCGCGCCGGCGCCGCTCGTCTGGGCCGAGCTGTTCGACTTTCCCGACACGATCGTCATGCGCTGCGAGCACCAGCCGTTCCACGGCAAGGCCAACCGCGTCTCCCGCGTCTTCGTCAAACGCGGCGGCCACTGGCTGATGGCGGTGAGCTATCAGACCGCGCGCCAGGACGCCGAGGTGACGACGATTTGAGCGACCACCGACCAGTTATACGCAAATTGCATATTGCGTATAATCTCACTTGACTTGGTAGCTCAATCTAGTTATACGCAACTTGCTAATCGCGTATAATCGTGGCGGGCCATGCCTCCTCCGTCGCTAATGATGCAAACTGCCTACGCTGAGTTGCTCGAGCGCTGCGAAACGGCGGCGTTCGATGCCTCCTTTCCCGAAGACGGGGTCTTCACCCCGAAGGCCGTCAAGGGCCGACGTTATTGGTATTTCCAGTCGCCTTCCGCGGAGGGGCGACAGCAAAAATACGTCGGCCCGGAAACACCTGAACTGCTGGAACGGATCGCGCGGCACAAACACCGACGCAATGACGAGCGTGAACGTCGCGCGCTGGTCGCGACACTTGTCCGATCGTTTAGATTGCCTCGGCCTAAGCCGTCGATCGGAAACGTCATCGAGGCCCTGGCAAAGGCAGGTATTTTCCGACTCCGCGCGGTCCTCGTAGGTACGGCAGCGTATCAAACTTACCCGGCGATGCTCGGCGTCACCCTTCCCGGTCCAAGTCTGCAGACCGATGATATCGATGTCGCACAGTTCGAAGACGTCTCCGTCGCGGTGTCAGACCGGACGCCATCGGCAATCGATGTACTCAAGAACATAGACAAGACTTTTCGTCCGATACCGACAATCCACAAAGGCCGTGTGACCAACTATGTCGCAGACGACGGCTTGCGCGTCGAGTTTCTTACTCCGAATAGAGGCCCCAGCGGCGATTCGCCCAAGCACCTGCCCGCGCTCCAGACAGACGCAAAGCCACTTCGGTTTCTCGATTTTTTGATTTATCAGCCGGAACGAGCGGTCATTCTGCACGGCGCGGGAATACTCGTGCTGGTGCCGTCGCCGGAGCGCTACGCCGTTCACAAGCTGATTATCTCGCAGCGCCCCGAGAGGAATGCCTTTAAGCGCGACAAAGACATCCAACAGGCCGAAGCGCTGTTGAATATATTGGCTGCGAAACGAGCCTATGAACTCAACGAAGTCTGGAACGAAGCATTCCAACGATGGCGCAAACAGCTAGCCCAGGGAATGGGAAAGCTCTCGTCGTCTACCCGCGACATCATTCTAAAAACCGCGAATAAGCCAAGATCAGTGCTACCCGGAATGGCGCTTGCCTTTGATGACCGGCCCGCAACATACGATAGCACCAGAGAGGCGGTCGTCTTTCACGGGCGGGCAATGGCCGAATCCGTCACTTGCATGATCAGTCGCGCCGCTCTTGATGATCATTTCGGAACAGACCATCTGGACAAAGAAGGTCGCCTCGATACTTTCCGCGAGAAGCGATCCCTCATCGAGGGCATGGCTCGAACCAAATATCTGTTCTGGGAAATTGAAGAGCCGGACCAAGTCTTGATCAAGACCTCCGACGTTCGCAAGCTCCTACCCAAGAGGAAGCCATGACCCTGCGCAACACCCCGCGCGTGTCCTTCATCGGCTTCGGCGAGGCCGGCCAGGCGATCGCCTCCGGTCTGCGCGACAGCGGCATTCAGCAGATCGCCGCTTGGGACATTCTGTTTCCGGAAAGTGCCGGCGCGAAGTTAAAGTTGGCCGGCGAAAAGATCGGCGTGCGTTTGGCCAAATCCGCCGCCGAGGCGGTGGCCGAGACCGACTTGATCGTCTCGGCGGTGACCGCCGCTTCCAGCCTGGAAGCCGCCCGCTCGGTCGCGCCGCATCTCCGCGGCCTGCCCTATTATCTCGACATCAATTCCGTCTCGCCCGGCCGCAAGCAGGAAACCGCCAAGCTGCTCGCCGACAGAGCGCGCTACGTCGACGTTGCGGTGATTGCGCCGATCCATCCCGCCCGCCACAAGACGCCGCTCCTGATCGCCGGCCCGCATGCCGAGGCCGTCTCGCCTCTGCTGCGCGAGCTGGACATGCAGCTCACGCTGATCGACGACAAGACCGGCTCCGCCGCGGCCATCAAGATGATCCGCAGCGTGATAATCAAAGGCATCGAGGCGCTCACGCTCGAGTGCTTCCTGGCCGCGGAGCGCGCCGGCGTGCTCGATGCGGTGACCGTCTCGTTGACGAACAACTACCCCGGCGTCGATTGGCCGAAAATGTCGGAATACAATATCGAGCGCATGGCGAGTCACGGCGAGCGGCGCGCCGCCGAGATGGAGGAATCGGCCGCCACCTTGCGCGAGCTCGGCCTCGATCCGCTGATGGTCGACGCCACCGTGAAGCGGCAGCGCGAGATGGGCGCGATCGGCAAGAACGACAATGTGCGCGCGTCGCTCACGCAAGGCCGCGCCGCCATGCTCGACGCGATCAGCGCGACGAAAAAGAGTCGCGGCTAGAGTCTGAATACACGTTCATCGACCCGTATTAACGGGCGTTCAGAAAAATGCGCGTGCCTGCGACAGCAAACTTGTTGTCACGCGATCGTGCGCGCTCTTACGATTGCGCGTGGAGACTCGCTCAGGAGAACCAACAATGACCTTCGGAAAAATCGCATACGCACTCGGCGTCGCCGCCGTCGGCGTGACCCTTGCCATCGGCTCGTCCGCGCCCAGTTTCGCGGCGAAGAAGAAAGCCGCAGCGGCTGCACCGCCGCCGCCGCCGGCGTTCTGCATTGAACCTTACGCACCGGTCTGCGCGGTGAAAGGCGGCATGAAGTACACCTACGCCAACAAGTGCTTTGCGGCGTCGGACGGCGCGAAGATGGTGTCGCCTGGACCCTGCAAGGCTGCCAAGCCGGCGAAGAAAGCGCCGGCGAAAAAACCGGCGAAGAAGCCGGCCAAGAAGGCCTGATCGACTGCAACAACAAAAACGGGCCGCTGCCTCCGCAGCGGCCCGTTTCGTTTCACGTCGTGAAGGTTACTTCTTCACCGGCGGCGTGACGATCAGCTCGGAGAGCTGCTCCTTGGTCAGCGGCTTGTCGAGGAACTTCAGCTTCACCGCGTCCTTCACGGCGCCGTCGAGATCCTTGAACTCGGTCGTCTGCAAGGCCTCCTTCGGCTGGAATTTCTCCATCGACTCTTTGAGCAGCGCGACCGGCTTGTGCATCTTCTGCGAATACATCTCGACCGCCTTCGGATCGGAGTACATCCAATCCACCGCCTCGCGATAGGCATCGACGAAGCGCACGATGGCGTCGTGCTTGGTCTTCCACGCATTGGCGTTGACGATCAGCACGCGCACGGTCTGTCCGCGCAGCGAGGGCACGTCGCTGCCATGCGCGACGATGCGGATCTTGCCCTCGCCTATTTCCTGCAGGCCGAACGGCGGCGCCGCCCAGCCGACCTCGACCTGGCCCGACATCACTGCGGTGAGCGTGGCGGCGGGACCGCCGGTCGCGGTCGGCTTACCCTTGGCGCCAAGCTCGCTCATGAAGGCGACCACGATGTTGTTCGACGACGAGCCGTTGGTCGAATAGGCGACCGTGGTGTCGGGCGTCCAGTCCTTCAGGCTTTTGATCTTGGAGTCCGACTTCACGTACCAGAACAGATCGCCGGTGCCGGTGAAGGCCGGTGCCAACAGACGCACCGGCGCGCCCTTCGAGAAGGCGCGCATGACGCCGGCAGCGCCGACACCGGCGCCGATGTCGGCGGAGCCTGAGATCACCGCCTGGATGGTTTCGCCGGCGCCCTGGGTGCCGACATTTTCCAGCACCAGGCCGTGCTTCTTGAAGATGCCGGCGTCTTGGCCGAGCGTCGGCGCCTGGTTTTCCCAGTTATTGATTTGCCCGATCACCAGCTTGAGCTGATCCTCGGCCGAGGCGCCGCCGGCCATCATGGCCAACGGCGCGGCAAGCCCGAGCGCAAGGGCAAGCGTCTTGAAACTCTTCATTGCGCGATCCTCCCTATGATTTTTTGCTTCGAGTGGGCAGCATTCAACACCGAGAACGTCCCACCGAAAAGCGGAAATTAGCGGCGGCGGCGCACCTTTGTTCGTTTGCCTGCATTCGCCGGGGCGGTCTTTGCCTTGGGCCTGGAGACTAGCCGGTCCGCGCCTGGGCCGCCGGCCTTGGCCACGCGCATCGACCAATATTCCCAGGAACGATCGAGGCCGGTGGTCTTCTTGCTGATGCCGCCAGCCAGTTCGGTTTCACCCGGCGACAAGGACGAGGCGGTCCCGATAGTCATGGCGCGCACCTGGTATTCGGCATTACGCGCGGAGAACACGCAGCGGAACACGCAATCGCGCACGCTGGTGCCGGCGACGGTGACGCCATGGCGCTTCATCAGCACCATCCAATGCGGGCCGAGGGCGCGGGCGAGCGAGGCGCCCTCCTCCGGCTTCACCACCAGCATATTGGTGTCGCCGAACTCGTCGTGCTGGTCCCAGAATGGCGGCTTGATGCCGCCGACCGCGCCGAGGTGAAACACGGGGATGTAGTCGGTGCCGGTGGCGAGCAGCGGCATGAAGGCCGGGCAATGATGGTGGCACACCGCCATCACCTCGGGCCGCGCCTTGTAGATTTCGCCGTGGATCACCCGCTCGGAATACTGGCCCATACCTGGCGCGCGCAGCGGCTGCGAGTCGAGATCGTATTCGATGAAATCGTCCGGCTCGACCAACTCGGGCGCGCGCGAGCGCGACAGCAGATAGCGTTTCGGATTGGTGGGATGGCGCATGCTGACATGACCGAAGGCGTCGATGACGCCCTCGTTGGCGACGATCCGGTTGGCGAGCGCAAGCTCTCGGCGGGCTTCGGTAAGCTGGTCGGCCACTGACGTTTCCTCTCGTCTTCACTTGGTTTGATGTCCTACATTATAGGACAGCGCACGGCCGCGGAAAGCGCGGGAACGCTCGCCGACTATTGCGCGCGCGACACCGTCATGCGCTATATGAAAGTGCGTCCGCAAGCCAGCGCCCATGAGCCTGACGGCAGGCGTCCAGTGGGGAGGATTTGCGCCACCATGCCGGCGCCCGCACAAATCACCGTCGAGGCGGTGAGCCACATGTACCGTCCGCCGCGCGGGCGCGAGGTGCTGGCGCTCGACCAAATCTCGCTCACCGTCGCCAACCGCGAATTCGTCGCCTTGCTCGGCCCGTCCGGCTGCGGCAAGTCGACGCTACTTTATCTGATCGGCGGATTCCTGCCGGTGGAGAAAGGCTCAATCCGCGTCGATGACAAGCCGGTCGCCGCGCCCGGCCCCGACCGCGGCATTGTCTTCCAGCATTTCGCGCTGTTCCCCTGGAAGACCGTGAAGGGCAACGTGCTCTACGGCCTCGAACGCCAAGGCATGCCGAAGGAAGAGCGCGAAAAACGCGCGATGGATTTCATCGAGCTGGTCGGCCTGCACGGCTTCGAGGACAGCTATCCGTCGCAGCTCTCCGGCGGCATGAAGCAACGCACCGCGATCGCGCGCACGCTCGCCTTCGATCCGAAGATTTTGCTGATGGACGAGCCGTTCGGCGCGCTCGACGCGCAGACGCGCGGGCTGATGCAGGGCGAGCTGCTGCGCATCTGGCAGCGCACGCCGAAGACCGTGATCTTCGTCACCCATGACGTGCAGGAGGCGGTCTATCTCGCCGACCGCGTGGCGGTGATGTCGGCGCGGCCGGGACGGATCAAGACCATTGTCGACACCAAGTTCGACAAGAACGATCCGGACATCCACAAGCAGAAAGGCTTCGTCGAGAAGGTCGACGAATTGTGGAATCTGGTGCGCGAGGAGGCGATCAAGGCGCAAGGCAAGCGGTTATGAAGATGCTCATCCGCTACGCGCCGCTGCTGCTGCTGGCCATCGCCTGGGAGGTGGCCGCCCGGCTCGAACTGGTGTCGGGCACGGCGCTGCCGCCTCTCTCCGACGTGATCACCTCCTGGATCGATCTGTTCAAAGACGGCGAGCTGTTCACCAACGGGTTTGCCTCGCTGTTCCGCCTCATCGCCGGGCTCGGCCTGGCGGTGCTGATCGGTGCCGTGCTCGGCATCATGATGGCGTGGTTCAAGCCGGTGAACGTGTTGCTCGGTCCGATCGTTGAGATTTTCTATCCGCTGCCGAAATCCGCACTCATCCCCGTCACCGTGATCTGGCTCGGCTTCGGCGACGGCTCCAAGATCCTGCTCATCTTTCTCGGCTGTATGATCCCGGTCACCATCGGCGCCTTCAACGGCGCGCGCGGAAGCGAGCAGGTGCTGGTCTGGTCGGCGCGCAGCATGGGCGCGAGCCGCCTGCGCATGATGTGGGACGTAGTGGTGCCAAGCGCGATGCCGGAACTGCTCAACGGCATCCGCACCGCGCTGGCGCTGTCGTTCATCCTGCTGGTGTCGTCGGAGCTGATCGTGGCCCGCCAGGGCTTCGGCTACCTGATCGGCTATCTCGGCGCCAACGGTACCTATGACGCGATGTACGCGGTGGTGCTCACCGTCGCCTTCCTCGGCTTCGCCGCCGACCGGCTTTATCTCGTCATCACCAAGCGGGCGCTGGCATGGCGCGAATAGAGACCGCGGATGCGTTGCGGGATGGCCTGCCGGAGAAGGCGGCGCGCTTCGTCTATTTTCTGGTCACGCGCGTCTTTTCCATCGTCGTCCTGCTGGTCGCCTGGGAGGTGCTGGCGCGCAGCGGCGCGTTCACGCCGTACCAGCTGCCGGCGCTGAGCGTCGTGCTCGACCGCATCTGGACGGATGCGGTCTCCGGCGACCTGTGGATCAACACCGCCCTCACCCTCTATCGCGCGCTGACCGCCTTCGCCATCTGCGCCGTCGGCGGCGTGCTCATCGGCACGGCGATGTCGCGCAACGTGGTCGCCCACTGGTTTTTCGACCCGATCGTCTCGATCGGCTTCCCGATGCCGAAGATCGCCTTCCTGCCGGTGGTCATCCTGTGGCTCGGCGTCTTCGACGTTTCCAAGATCACCATCATCGTCATCGACGCGATCTTCCCGGTGATCGCCGCCACCATGATCGCCATCCAGGGCGTCGAGCGCGAACTCATCTGGTCGGCGCGCAACATGGGCGCCAGCAACCGCGAACTGCTGACCCAGATCGTGCTGCCGGCGGCGCTGCCGCAAATCATGACCGGGCTTCAGGTTTCGCTGCCGCTCTCGCTCATCGTCGCCGTCGTCGCCGAAATGCTGATGGGCGGCTACGGCCTCGGCGGCGCGATGATGACCGCCTCGCGCTTCGCCAATTCGACCGGCGTGTTCGCCGGCATCGTCGAGATCGCCGTGGTCGGCTACGCGCTGGTCAAAGTGATGGCGCTCATTCGCCGCAGATTGCTCATCTGGCACCCGGAAGCGCACGAGCCGTCGACCGCCTGAGTGGCCTCGTTTGCCCACGCACGGTTTCTGTACCGGATGGCGGGCGAAAATGCCGCCCGGCGAGGCTTGCCAAAAGCGGTTGGGGACCCGACAATCTCGGGCATTCACACAAGCGAAGCTTGCCGCGATGAAGAGCGAGCACTGCAATCTGGGAGGATAAAGATGCGTTTCATGAAATCCGCGCTGATCGCCGCCTGTGCGCTCGGCCTGCTCGGCACCGCCAGCCAGGCGGAGCCAGTCAAAATCCGCATGTCCTGGGTCGCGCCGGTCGCGAACTGGGCCTCGATCATCCTCGAGAAGAAGGAGCTGATGCAGCACCTGGGCAAGTCCTACACGCTCGAGCCGGTGCGCTATCAGGGCACGCCGCAGATGATCACGGCGCTCGCCAATAACGAGCTGGAAGTGGCCAGCATGGCCTATTCGACCTTCGGGATCGCGATCGAAAACGCCGGGCTCGACGACCTGCGCGTGATCGCCGACGAATTCCAGGACGGCGTCAAGGGCTACTACACCGACCTTTATTACGTCCGCAAAGACAGCGGCATCAACAAGGTCGAAGACCTCAAGGGCAAGGTGATCGGCACCAATGGCGGCGGCAGCGCCGTCGATGTCGCCATCCGCGCCATGCTGCACAAGCACGGCCTCGAGGAGAAGCGCGATTACACCATGCTGGAAGGCCCGCTGCCGGCCATGCCGGCGATGCTCCTGGAAAAGAAGGCCGATCTCGTCCCTGCGGTGCTGCCCTTCTCGTTCAATCCGAAGCTGCGCGAGGAAGGCAAGGTGCTATTCGACCAGACCGAGGCGCTCGGCGTGACGCAGATGATCATTCTCGTCTCGCGCAAGTCGTTCATCGACAAGAACCGCGCCGCGATGCTCGACTACACGGAGGACCTGCTGCGGGTCGTGCACTGGTTCCTCGATCCGAAGAACCATGACGAGGCCGTCAAGATCGCGTCCAAGATCACCAAGGCGCCGCCGGAGCGTTTGGGTTGGGTATTCACCAAGCAGGACACCTACCGCGATGCCGATCTGATGCCGAACCTCGACGCTCTCCAGAAGAACGTGGACACGGTCCGTGAGCTCGGCTTCATCAAGAAACCGCTCGACGTGAAGGCGCACGCGGACCTCTCTCTGGTCAAAGAAGCGCTCGCCCGCATAAAAAAATAATTCGATAAAAGTTTAATAGAATCAAGGTAGTTACACTACATCTTGCGGCATCGGCCCCGGGGTTCGTCCCCGGGGCCTATTTGTTGGGCCTCAAAGCCTCTTGGGAACTGAGGATGACGAAGGAAACAGACCGGAAACGAACCGGCCGCGGCCCCTTTACAAACATGGTTAATGGCGAAAATATTAGTCGGCGACAACAGTTACATGGTTAACGGGGCGTTGAAGATGAAACATCTGTACACGGCGTTCTACGGGGCCCTGCTCGTCCTTGGACTAGCGGGCGTCGTGCCGGAGCCGGCGGTCGCGCAGGACGGGTACCATTGGGACACCGTCTGCAACTGTCGGCGCCCGGACTCTGAATACAATACGCGGCGGGAAGTGCGAGACGTGTCGCCGCGCGTCGTCGAGCATCGGCGGGTGGTCACCAACACCCGCGTGGTGCGCGGCAACACCCGGCTGATCCAGGAAAACCGCCTGATCGTCCACGTGCGGCCGGTGATCAACAAAGAGATCGTCGTCCACCGCACCAACACGGTCGTGCGCGACGTCGTCCTGCACAAGCTGAACACCACCAACAAGTACCGCGAAGAGGTGCACAACCAGGTGGTGAATGTGAACGAAGGCGGCTCCGTCCGCCACGTCGTCGAGCACCGCAACGTGCGCGGCGTGAACTGCAATTGCGGCTACGAAAACCGCGGCTTTGTCGGCAACGTCGTGTCCTATCGCTACTGACCGACGACGCCTTCGTTAGCAAGATGCCCCGCCGGAGCCACCGGCGGGGCATTTTCATTTCTAGATCATCTTCAGCGGAATAGAGCCGATGAAGTCGCGCTTGCCGATATCGACGCCGCAATGGCGCACGATCGAATAGGCCGCCGTGCAATGGAAGAAGAAGTTGGCCAGCACGAAATGATTGAGATAATCGGCGCCCTTCATCTGCGCCTTGTTCGGGCCGAGCGGAAACGTGATGTCGCGGTCGGCTGAGGCGTCGATCGCCTTGGCATCGAGCGCTTTCAGAAAGGCCACGGTCTTGGCGATGCGCTCCTTGAGCGCCTCGAAGGTCGTCTCGTTGTCTTCGAATTTGGGCGGTTCGACACCGGCGAGGCGCGCACTGCCGTTCTTGGCCTGGTCGCAGGCGACCTGCACCTGGCGGGTCAACGCGAACATGTCGGGCGCCAGCCGGTAGCCTAGCAGAACGGAGGGATCGACCTTTTTCGCCGCGGCAAAGGCCGCGGCCTTATCGAGCACGCCGGACAGCGCGTTGAGGGTGACGGTGAAGACCGAGACGGAAGTCTGGGACATGGTGCAGGGCATGGATGATCCTTGGACGATGGTGGCTGGCGACGCCAGCGCGGCGGACGATGCCCGGGCGTGGACGGCAGTTCAATCTGGTTGACTCCCAGCGCTTCTTGTAATGTTATAATATTACATATCTTCTGTTTCCCCCTTCCCTTCGGGAGTTTCGATGTTTTCGTTGAATCCGTCCCTGCTTCGGGCCGCGTTATCGCTCGGCTTTTTGGGTCTTCCGGTCGTCTCCGCGCACGGCCAAATCGCGCTGCCGGAAATCGCCGTTACCGCGCCGAGCCCCATCGTCCAGCGTCCGCTCGTCCGACCTACCGTGCCGGCGCCCGCCCCAGCGGTGGCTCAGCCTCCGGCGCCGGTTGCTCCTTTGCCGGGCACGCTCGCCATCGTCACCGACCAATTCGCCACGGTGACGGTCGTGCAGAAGGAAGAAATCCGCCGCAACGGCGGCAACACCCTCGGTGACCTTCTATTCGACAAGCCAGGCATCACCGGCTCGAGCTTTGCGCCAGGCGCATCGAGCCGGCCGATCATCCGTGGTCTCGACGTCAATCGCGTGCGCATCCAGGAGAATGGCGTCGGCGCAAACGGCGCGTCCGATCTGGGCGAAGATCATTTCGTGCCGGTCGACCCGCTCACTACGGACCAGGTGGAAGTCATCCGCGGCCCCGCCACTTTGCGATTCGGCTCGCAGGCGATCGGCGGCGTGGTCGAAGTGACCAACAACCGCATCCCCACCTTCATTCCGTGGCGCGGCATCAGCACCGAGCTGCGCGGCGCGATCACCAGCGCCAATAACGGTTTCGACGGCGCGGTGCTGCTTGATGCCGGCCATGGCAATTTCGCCATTCACGCCGACGCGTTCGATCGCACGACCTCGGATTATCGCGTGCCGCATTATCCCTATCTGGTGCCGCCCAGCCCGGCGGACGCGCCCAACGCGACGCAGCCCGGCGCCTTCAACGGCCATCAGCCGAACTCGGCGCTGCGCAATGACGGTGAGTCGGTCGGCGCCTCCTATATTTTCAATGAGGGCTTCTTCGGCTTCGCCGTCATGCAGAACAACGCGCTCTACCACATTCCCGGAATCGATGGCGAGGATCATCACACGCGCATCGACGCGCATCAGACCAAGTGGCTCACCAAGGGCGAGTGGCGCGGGCCGATCCCCGCCATCGACGCGATCCGATTTTGGGGTGGTCTCACCGACTACAAGCATAACGAGATCGGCCTTGCCGACGACACCAATCTGGCCACCGACGGAGTGCGCCAGATCTTCACCAACAAGGAGCAGGAAATCCGCGTCGAGGCGCAGCTTGCGCCGTTCAATCTACGCTTTGCCGCGCTCACCACGGCCGTCGGCGTGCAGGCCGGCCATCAGCAACTGAGCGCACCAAGCCCGGACAATGCCGGGCTGTGGGACGACAACACGAACGAGCGTATTGCCGGCTACATCTTCAATGAGTTCAAGTTCAACGAGTCGACCAAGGCGCAGATTGCCACGCGCATCGAGCGCGTCGATCTATCCGGCAACGCGCGCAGTTTCGACAATCTGGGAACGATGTTTTCGATGCCGGTCTCGCTCGCTTACACGCCGAAGAGCGGGAGCATCGGCCTGATCCAGGATCTCCCCTGGGATCTCGTCGCCAGCATCACCGGGCAATATGTCGAGCGGGCGCCCAAGCCGGCCGAGCTATTCTCCGGCGGCGGCCATGACGCAACAGTTACGTTCGACAAGGGTAACCCGAACCTCAAGACAGAAGTTGCCGAATCGATCGAAGTCGGGCTGCGGCGCGCCAAAGGACCGTTCCGCTTCGAGGCAACGGCTTACTACACGCGCTTCAACGGCTTCATCTACCGGCGGCTGACCGGCAACACCTGCGACGGCGACACCGGCATATGCGGGCCCGGCATCGGCGATCTCAACGAGGCGGTCTACTCGCAGGCTGATGCGATCTTTCGGGGCGGTGAATTCCAAAGTCAGTGGGACCTGGCGGCGGTGGGGAACGGCTTCTTCGGCATCGAGGACCAGTTCGATGTGGTACGCGCCACCTTCACCGACGGCAGCAATGTGCCGCGCATCCCGCCGGTGCGGGTCGGCGGCGGCGTCTTCTGGCACGACGTGAACTGGCTTGCGCGGGTGCGGCTGATCCACGCCTTCGCGCAGAACAATATTGCCGCTGTCGCCGAAACCACGACGGCAAGCTACGACGACCTGCGCGCCGAGGTGAGCTACACGTGGAAGGCGGCTAAACCTAAGCCTGGCGAAATGAGCGAAATGACGCTTGGCCTTGTCGGCACCAATCTGCTGAATCGCGACATCCGCAACAGTGTTTCCTATTCAAAAGACGAGGTGCTGATGCCCGGCGCCAGCCTGCGGCTGTTTGCCAGCGTGAAGTATTGATCCTATGAGGCGCAAGATCCGCCGCAAATCCGCTTGGAATTGCGCTAATCTTGATCGTCTGGGGATGACGTCGCGATGAACACTTTTGGTGCACTTTTGCGGATGAAACGCGTGGTCGCACTGGCCGGTGTGCTCTGCTTGCCCGGCGTCGCCTTCGCACAAGCGCCGGCAGCGAGCGCTCCGCCTGCGGCGGCAGTACCGGCATCGCCCGCCGTCCCATCAGTTCCGGCACCGCAGGCGGAAGCACCGTTGGCGGCTCCACCGGGCCCCGCGATTGCGGTCCAACTGCCGCACAACCTGTCGCCCTGGGGCATGTTCGTCTCCGCCGACATCGTGGTCAAAGCGGTGATGGTCGGCTTGGTTTTTGCGTCACTGCTGACCTGGACCATCTGGTTCGCCAAGGCGATCGAACTGGCGCTGGCGCGGCGGCGGCTGCGCCGCGCGCTCGACCGGCTGAGCGAGACGCGTTCGCTTGCCGACGCGCTCGCGCGGCTGCAAGGCACAGGCGTCGAGGCGCTCGCTCTCGCCCGCGCCGCCGAGATCGAACTCACGCTTTCCGCCGACACCGTCAACGCCGAGGGCATCAAGGAGCGCATCGCCTCGCGCCTGTCGCGCCTGGAAGCCGCCGCCGGCCGGCGGATGATGCGCGGCACCGGGCTGCTCGCCACCATCGGCGCGACCGCGCCCTTCGTCGGCCTGTTCGGCACGGTTTGGGGCATCATGAACAGCTTCATCGGCATTTCGCAGCAGCAGACCACCAATCTCGCGGTGGTGGCGCCCGGCATCGCCGAGGCGCTGCTGGCGACCGCGCTCGGGCTCATCGCCGCGATCCCGGCGGTGGTGATGTACAACCTGTTCGCGCGTTGGATCGCGGGCTTCCGCGCCCAGCAGGCCGATTGCGCCGCCGAGATCCTGCGCCTGGTCAGCCGCGACCTCGACCGTGACGCCTATGGACAGCGCCAGGCCGAGCGCCGGCACGCGGCCGCCGCGGAGTAAGCGATGAGCGTGCGGCTCGATCACGGCAGCGACGAGCTCGACGAACTGCACGAGATCAACGTCACGCCGTTCATCGACGTGATGTTGGTGCTGCTGATCATCTTCATGATCGCGGCGCCGCTGGCCACCGTCGATCTCGCCATCGACCTGCCCGCGATCAGCGCCGAGCGCATGCCGGAGCCTCTGGTGCTGACGCTCAAGGCCGATCTCGGCGTGATGGTCGGCAATGACGCGGTCGACCATGCGGCGCTGGCCGCTGCGCTCGACCGGGCGACCGGCGGCGACAAGCAGCAGCGCGTCTTCCTGCGCGCCGATAAGACCGTGCCCTATGGTGCGCTGATGAGCCTGATGAACGAATTGCGCAGTGCAGGCTACCTGCACGTCGCCTTAGTCGGTCTCGAGGCCGGCAAGGTGGGACCGTGAGCGTGCGCCGCATTGGGGCCATCGTGCGCTGGAGCGCCTGTCTCATGCTGGCGCTTGGCGTGCACGCGACGGGTGCTTATGCGCTGATGACGCATTGGCGGGCCGATACCGATCAGATCGCCAGCGCGCCGGCGGTGCTGGTCGATTTTGCCCCGCTTCCTGCCGCGCCGGCAGAACCAACGCCGTTGCCGCCGGGACCACCGCAGCCGCAAGCCGAGGCCCCACCTGCACCGCAACCCCTACCCGTACCAGTCACCGCCAAGACCGAAGAAAAGCAGGAAGAGGCACCGGCGGCCGAGAAACCGGTCGACATCAAAACGGAGCCGGCGCCGACGACCGTCACGCTGCCGCCGCCGAAACCAGCGCCCAGCCGTGCGGAGCCGAAGCCGCGCCAGCGGCAGGCGAGCCTCGCCAGCGCGCCGAGCGCGGCCGAACAGCGGGCGACACGCGCGGTGGCGGCGGCGCCCGGTGCCTCCGCCCACAATCCCGACGCGCTGCCGAGCTGGCGCTCGGCGCTGGTGGCGCAGATCGAACGTTACAAACGTTATCCCGAGGAAGCCCGGTCGCGCGGCGACCAGGGCGTGGCCCAGGTCGCCTTCAGCGTCGACCGCAACGGCGGCGTGCACGATGCGCGCGTCGTACATTCGTCCGGCTCGAGCTTGCTCGATCGCGATGCGCTGGCCTGGGTCGCGCGGGCGCAGCCGCTGCCGCCGCCACCGCCGGAGCTGCCCGGCGCGCGCGTTTCTGTGGTGGTGCCGCTGCGCTACTTTTTCCGCTGATGAGCAGTGAAAAATTGTCGAAGCAATCGTGAGTTGTCGACGGCCATTAACCTTAACGAAAAGCTTAACGGAACTATTGCCGTCCTGACCTTGCCGGGTCTGTCACAAACAGAACAATACGTCGCGGGCGACGATGCTCGCACTCCGCTGTCGGAGTGCGGCATTGAATGATCCGAAGAATTTCGCCCGAGGATGACGAATGAAACGTTCGATTGCAGCTTTGCTGGCCTGTGCGCTGACCGCCGCGCTTGCGGTGCCGGCCGAAGCTACCAATAGCCGGCATGGCGATCGCTTCGCCAACACCGAACCGGACGAGACGGTGACGCGCAGCCGCAGCGAAGCGGTCGAGGCCGCCGGCCAGATTCCAGGCGCCGCAATGGTGTTGCTGGAAGCGTTGCGCTGGCGCGGGCGCACGGCGCAGCAGTTGGGCCTGCCGAGCAAACTCTGGTGCGCGGACTTCATGAATTTCGTGCTGCGCCGCGCCGGCGGCAAAGGCACGCGATCTCGCGCCGCCCGCTCGTTCCTGGATTTCGGCCATAAGCTGGACGGCCCGCGCGTCGGCGCGATCGCCATCTTCTACCGCGGGGGCCCTAACAACGGCCACGTCGGCGTGGTGCGCGGCACCGACGGCGACGGCAACCCGATCGTGGTGTCGGGCAACCACGGCAACATGGTGCAGCAATCGGTCTACCCGAAGAGCAAAGTGCTCGCCTATGTAATGCCGCCGAAATACGTACTCGACGACATGGCGGCCGCCGCGCGCCGCGCCGCGGCCGCCGCTAACAAATAACGCGCGCTTCATCGATAATCGCCAGCAGAACGCGCCCGTTAACCGCGGGCGCGTTATTGCTTTTCGGCGCGCGCGGAAGTTAACGCAGCGGATTAATCTTAACCCGGGCAATCGCTCGACGCGCCTGGTGGCAAATGCATGATTCACATTCGGAAATCGTCATCAACTCAAAGGCCGCTCGCGGCCGCGCAACGCACTTTACGGATGACGAGACAGCATGTTCGGGGAAACGCGTCCATCGATCTTCGGCGCTCTGGCGGGTGCGTTCGTCCTGCTCGCGACGCCGGCTGCGCACGCGTTGACGCGTGAACAGATCACTGATTGCCAAAGTAAAGCTGACCTCTCCGCCGAACGCCGCATTGCCGCCTGCGACGCCGTGCTTGCCGGCAAAACCTCGACCAAGTTGAAGGCGGAGGCAAAGCGCCGACTGGTGGACACGTTGGTCTTGCGTGGCAAGGCCTATCGAGCCAAGGGCGATCACGACAAGGCAATCTCCGATTTCGACCGCGCGCTGAAGTTCGAGAGCCATGATGCCGAAGCCCTATACAATCGCGGCCTGAGCTACCGCGACCGCGGCGACACCGACCGCGCCGTGCAGGATCTCGAACTCGCCGTAAAGCTCGACAAGCGCAACGCCAATGCGTTGAACACGCTGAGCCACATCTACTACGACCGCCGCGACTATGACCACGCCATCGACTCGCTCAACCTCGCCACCAAACTGAACGCGAAGAACGCCCTCGCCTTCTACAACCGCGGTATGGCGTACCGCGCCAAGGGCGAGCCAGACCGCGCCATCCCCGACTACGACCGCGCCATCAAGCTCAATCCCGGCGACTCCGTCGCCTATCACAGCCGCGGCCTCGCTTACCGCGATATCCGCGACTACGAGCGCGCAATCCAGGATTTCGACCAGGCGATCAAGCTCAACCCGCAATTCATTCTGGCGCTCAATGACCGCGGCATCGCCTATGCCGCCAAAGGCAATGTCGAGCGCGCCATCCAGGATTTCGACCAGGCCATCCTGCAGGATCCCCGCGACGGCTTTGCCTACAACAACCGCGGGCTTGCCTATCGCAATCGCGGCGAGATCGACCGCGCGATCAAGGATTACGACCAGGCGGTTCTGCTCAATCCGAACTACGTGCTCGCCTACTACAACCGCGGCAACGCCTTCTACGACAAGCGCGACTACGACCGCGCCATCGCCAATTACGACCGCGCCGTCCAGCTCGACAGCCAATACGCGCTCGCCTATTACGACCGCGGCCTCGCCTATTTCGAGAAGCGCGACTACGATCAGGCGCTGCGCGACCTGAGCCAGGCGATCAAGCTCGATCCCAAAGACGCGCTCTCCTACTACAACCGCGGCGTCACCTACGCCGCGCGCGGCGCGTTCGATCAGGCCATCGTCGACTTCGACCGCGCCATCAAGATCGACCCGAAGAACGCGCTCGCTTTCTATAACCGCGGCCTGTCGATGCGCGCCAAGGGCGACGACGACCGCGCCATCGCCGACTTCTCGCAGGCGGTCCAGCTCGACGGCAAGAATGCCGACGCCTATTATAACCGCGGCCTCGCCTACCGGGCGCGCGGCGATGCGGATCGCGCACTGGGCGATTTCGCGCAGACGGTCAAGCTCGACCCGAAGAACGCCGGCGCCTTCTACGAGCACGGCAACGCGCTCTACGAGAAGCGCGACTATGATCGCGCCATCGCCGATCTCGATCAGGCCATCAACATCAAGCCGGACTATACTTCCGCCTTCAACGTGCGCGGGCAGGCCTACGCGGCCAAGGGCAACGGCGACCGCGCCATCGCCGACTTCGACCAGGCGATCCGCATCGATCCAAAGAATGCGGCGGCGCTGTCCAATCGCGGGCTCGCCTACCAAAAGAAAGGCGTGTTCGACCGCGCCGTCGCCGACTTCGACCAGGCTATTAAGGTCAATCCGAACTACGCCGGCGCCTATTATTCGCGCGGGCTAGCCAATCACAGCAAAGGCGACGACGAGAAGGCGGTCGCCGATTTCAGCCAGGCGATCAAGCTCGACGGCAAGAATTCCGCCGCCTACAACGCGCGCGGCCTGAGCTATCTCGCCCTGAAGCAGCAGGAGCCGGCCTTCAACGACTTCGATCAGGCGGTCAAGCTCAACCCGAACTTGGCGGAGGCCCATTACAATCGCGGCATAGCCTACTACGCGCGGCGCGATCTCGAGCACGCTATCGCCGACCTGAGCAATGCGATCAGGCTCGATCCGCGCGACGTCGCCGCCGCCCGCGCGCGCGGCCTCGCCTATACCGACCGGCGCGATTTCGACCGCGCCATCGCCGATTTCGACCAGGCGCTGAAGCTCGATGACAAGCTCACCGGCGTCTATGTCGACCGCGGCAACGCCTATCAGCGCAAGGGCGACTTCGACCGAGCCATCCGCGACTACGACCAGGCGATCAAGCTCGATCCGAAATACGCCGCCGCCTTCACCGAACGCGGCAACACCAACGCCGCGCGCGGCAAGCCCGATCAGGCGCTCAAGGACTACGAGCAGGCGATCAAGTTCAATCCGAACTATGCCGCCGTATTCAACAGCCGCGCCATGCTCTACGAACAGAAGGGCGACACGGCGCGCGCGCTGGCCGACCTCGACCAGGCGATCAAGCTCGATCCGCATTTCGCCGTCGCCCTGAACAACCGCGGCGCACTATACCAGCGCAAGGGCGACAGCGACCGCGCCGTCGCCGACTACGACCGCGCGATCAAGGCCAATCCCTATTACGACACCGCGTTCAACAGCCGCGGCATGGCCTACGCGGCCAAGGGCCAGCTCGACCGCGCCCTAAAGG
>Ga0335084_10001665_pt1 | contig 21025 bp, 24 predicted proteins | sample Lox_Sample_44_FD_206721 | JGI IMG/M metagenome (GOLD analysis project Ga0335084, IMG submission 206721) | Soil microbial communities from Loxahatchee National Wildlife Refuge, Florida, United States - Lox_Sample_4.4 | ecosystem: Environmental > Terrestrial > Soil > Wetlands | place: USA...
GCGCCCGCGGACGTGGCGCGGGCCTGGGCGCCGAGGGCGTGGGCGGCGGGTTGCCCGGTGGTGGACGTCTCGCCCGCGTTCCGGGACGACCCGGAGGTTCCGCTGTGCGTGCCCGAGGTGAATCCGGGCGTCCTCGACGGGTTCCGCGCCCGCGGCGTCGTCGCCTGCCCGGGCCCGTCCGCCACCGCCCTCGCGCTCCTCGTCGCGCCGTTCCGCGAGGTCGGCCTCGGCCGCGTCGTGGCGACCGTGCTCGCTGCCGCCTCCGGGGAGGGGAGGGCGGGGGTGGTCGAGCTCGAGCGCCAGGCGCGCGACCTCCTCGCGCTGCGGGAGCCGGAGCCCGCCGCGCGCTTCCCGCACCGGCTCGCGTTCAACGCGGTGCCGCAGGCGGGCGCGTTCGGGGAGGGCGGCGAGACCGGCGAGGAGTCCGGCCTCGCCCGCGAGCTCCGTCGCGTGCTCGGCCTGCCGGGGCTGCCGGTGAGCGCCACGGTCGTCCGGGTGCCGGTGTTCTACGGCGACCTCCTCTCGATTCACCTCCACCTCGAGCGCCCGGTCGACGCGGCGGCGGCCCGCGACGTCCTGCGCTCTGCACCCGGCGTGAAGCTCGTCGACGACCCGGCCCAGGGCGTGTACCCGATGCCGATGCTCGCCTCCCAGGAGGACGCCGTCCTCGCCGGCCGCATCCGCGCGTCGCCCTCGGGCGGGATCGATCTCGTGGCGTCGCTCGAGGCGGCCCGCCGCGGCGCGGCCACCACCGCGCTCGCCATCGTGCGGCGCATCACCTCGCGCCGACGGCCCTGACAAACTGTCACCGGACGACGCGGCCGCTGCCAAACTGGCACGGCCCTCCCGGGCCTCCGCTCCCCGAGATGCCCGTAACTCCCCGCGAAGCGCCGGGCCATCCGGCTTGCCGCCCTGGCGCCTCGGTTGCAGAATCGCGCCCCGGCATGAAACTCCCGAGCTTTCCGTGGACGGCGCTCGCCGTCGCGCTCGCGGCCTCGCTCGCCGCGGCAGGTCCCGCCCGGGCGCAGGTCGCCACCCCGGGCACCGTCATCCCCGCAGGCGACTTCGACACGTACGTGAACGACGTCGAGTGCGACCCCGCGAACGGCCTCACCATGGAGCTCGCCTGGCAGGTCGCGGTCGGGGTCGGCGGGCTCGGGAGCGGCGTCTACCGGATCTACGCCGCCAACAAGTCGCACACCGACAAGACGAGCGGCGGGGTCGTCCGGTGCTGGTCGGCGAACGACACCTCGAACGGCATCTCCGCCGGCCAGGTCGGGGTGGACATCCTCGCCTCCGCAGGCGACGTCACGGTCACCCAGACCGTCGACACGTCCGACCTCCCGGCCAGGGCCAACCTCGCCTGCAGCCTCACCTCCGACACGAACATCTACGTCTGCGTGAACTACTTCCCCTACGTCGACGTGGGCGTGCCCGCCGCCGACCCCACCGGCGTCGCCACGGGAACGTTCATCCTCTCGACCGGGCAGCCCGGCACGCCCAGCGGGCTCACCCTGGGCCCGGGCGATCGCCGGCTCTACGCGGAGTGGGCGGCGCCCTCGAGCGGCGTCAACGCGGCCTGGTACGACGTGGAGACGACCCCCGTGGATGCCGCCGACCCGCCGGTGGCGACGGTCCGGCGCCGGGTGACGAACGCCGCCATCGACGGGCTCCTCAACAACCACGTCTACTCCGTGAAGGTGTTCGCGCTCTCGGCGGCGCTCACCCGCGGCGTCCCCACCGCGGAGGTGCAGGGTACGCCGCTCGCCGTGGCCGACTACTGGGATACCTACAAGTACGCGGGCGGCAGGGAGACCGGCGGCTGCGGCAGCGCCGCCGGCCCGCTCGCGCTCCTCGCGGCTGTCGCCTCGCTCGTGCGCCTCCGGAGGCGCGCGTGAGCCGCGCGGTCCCGGCCGCCGCGGCGCTCGCCGCGGCGCTGGCGCTCGCCCCCGCGCCCGCGCTCGCCCAGACCGAGTCGCCGCGCGAGGGGTCGTTCGAGATCGGCGCCGGTCCCTACCGGCCCGACGTCGACTCGGAGTTCACCGCGAGCCCGGGGCCCTACGCGAGCACCTTCGGCACCGGCCGTCGCTGGGCGCTCCGCATCGGCTACGCCCGGCTCCTCTACACCGGCAACTACGGGTCCCTCGAGCTCGGCCTGCGCTCGGGCTTCTTCCGCGCCAGCGGCCACGGCTTCGTCGTCGACGCGACGGGCGCCCCCACGACCACGAAGTCCAAGGACCCGACCACGTTCAGCGTCGTCCCCACGTCGCTCACGATCGGCTACCGCTTCGACCGCTTCCTGGAGAAGTGGTGGATCCCGCTCGCGCCGTACGGGAAGGTGGCCCTCGAGCGCTACAACTGGTGGGTCACCGAGGGCTCGGGGAAGACGGCGGAGAAGGGCGCCACGAACGGCTGGTCGGTCACGGGCGGCGTGGCGCTGCTCCTCGACATGATCGATTCCTCGCTCGCCCGCGAGATGGACCACGACTCCGGTATCAACGACACGTACCTCTACTTCGACGTGACGAGGTCCCACGTGAACGACTTCGGCTCGAGCAAGAGCTGGGACCTCTCGCAGAAGAGCCTCCTGTACTCCTACGGGCTCCTCTTCGTGTTCTGATCCGGGTATCCCTCCCGCGGAAAGCCGGCGAGCGGAGGGAGGGACCGGCCAGGTCCCGACCGGAGCGAGCAGGGGGGTGTCCGGGGGGAGCGCAGGCTCGCTGAAGAGCGAGCCGAGTATCCCCCCGCGGCAATCTAGCTCGCGAGCCGCCGGTGCGAGAGCGCCGGCAGCTCCTGGCGGACGCCCTCGAGCCGCGCGCGCCGGAACGGCGCCAGCGCCACGCCCTCGCCGTCGGCGCAGCGCGCGAGCACGACGCCCCAGGGGTCCACGATCATGGCGTTGCCGAAGGTGAGGCGGTTCCCGGAATGGCGGCCCACCTGGGCGGGCGCGAGCACGTAGGCGAGGTTCTCGATCGCCCGCGCACGCACCAGCACCTCCCAGTGGTCCTTGCCGGTGTAGAGCGTGAACGCGGCGGGGATGGTGACGAGGTCGGCGCCCAGCGAGGAGAGCTCGCGGTAGAGCTCCGGGAAGCGCACGTCGTAGCAGACGGTGAGTCCGATGGCGCCGAGCGGCGTGGGCGCCACCACCACCTCGTCGCCCGGCAGGACCGTCTCCGACTCGGCGTAGCGCGCGCCGTCCGGGATGTTGACGTCGAAGAGGTGGATCTTGCGGTAGGCGGCCACGATGGAGCCGTCGTCGCCGATGAGTGCGGAGGTGTTGGCGGTCTTGCCAGGATCGTCGACGCGCTCGGCGATGGACCCGGCCACGACGAAGATGCCGCGACGCCTCGCCTGCTCCCGGAGCGCGCCCAGCGTGGGGCCCTCGAGCGACTCGGCGCCCTCGATGCGCTCCGCCTCCGGGCCCATGAACGAGAAGTTCTCGGGGAGGGCCACCAGCCGCGCGCCCAGGTCGGCCGCCTCCTCCACGAGGCGGACGGCGGTCTCCACGTTCCGTGCGCGGTCCGCGGTGGACGTCATCTGGACGACGCCGAGGAGGTAGGATGATTCGGACATGGACGGTTCTCCGAGGAGGCCTGGATGACCTCCTATTACACGACTTTCGAGGCGGCGCGGATCCTCGGCGTCTCGCTCCCGACCGTCGTCAACTGGATCAAGGCCCGGCGGATCAAGGCCCACCGCACCCCCGGCGGCCACCGGCGCATCGCCCGGGAGGACCTCGCCGAGTTCATGGTGCGCCAGGGCATGCCCATGCCCGACGAGCTCGACGGCGCGGTGGCTGCGCGCCGGAAGGTGCTCGTGGTGGCCGAGGCAGGCCCGGCCCGGGAGGGCACCGCGCGGCAGCTCGCCCAGGCGGGCTTCGCGGTCGAGCAGGCCTCTCCCGGCTTCGCGGCCGGCGCCGCCGCGGCCCGGTTCGCCCCCGAGGCGATGGTGGTCCACGCCCAGGCCCCGGACGGCGGCGAGACCTTGCGGGCGATCCGTGCCGACCGGGAGCTGGGGTCCGTCCCGCTGCTCGCGCTCGGGCCCTCCGCCTGGGCGGAGGACCTCCGCGCGGCGGGGGCGGTCCCGCTCGCCGCGCCGTCGCCGCAGGGCGCCATCGGGGAGGCCGTCTCTGGCCTGCTCCGGTCTCCGGGCCGTCGGGCGACCGGCGGACGGCGGCCGCGTCCCGGCCGCTAGACCACAGCTCGCTGCGAGCGGTCGTTCAGGGCGTCTCTCGCGACCCTGCGCCCCGGGGGATGCCCCGTGCCAGGGGCCGGGCGGCCGGCCGCCGGTTCCATGCGCCCCGCGGGGCGTCTACACTCATGGGGCACCCGCTCCATGCCCCGCCTTCGCCCCGCCCTCCTCGCCGCCCTCGCCAGCGTCCCCCTCGCCGCCGCAGGCGCGTCCTCGCCGGGTCCGCGGCCCGACCCCGAGGCGATGCGCGAGGCTCGCCGCTCGGCCGGGGAGCGCTCCGCCTCTCCCCGCGCCATCGCCCATTACCTCGAGGCCCGGCGGAGGCAGCGCGCGGGCGACCCCGAGGGGGCCATCGCCGAGCTCCGGCTGGCGGTCACCTGGGACGAGGCGAGCCCGGAGCTGCGCGTCTCGCTCGCGTCGGCGCTGCTCGAGGCGGGGCGGGTGGAGCCCGCCGAGGAAGAGGCCCGCCGTGGCCTCGAGCTCGCGAAGGGCTCGCCGACCGCGGGCGACGCGGAGGTCGTGCTGGCCCGGGCGGCGCTCGCGCGCCGCGAGCCCGAGGCGGCCGTCCTCGCCCTGCGCGAGGCGATCCGCATCGAGACGGCGGCCGCCGTGCGCGGCGAGCCCGACCCGGAGCCCTGGCGGCTCCTCGCGGACGTGTACGCCGACCGCGGCGACCCCGACGCGGCCGCGCGCACGCTCGACGATCTCGCGCGGCTGTCGCCGGAGGACGCCGCGGCCGGGCACCGCGAGCTGGGCCGGCGGGCGGTCGAGGCGGGCGCGCCGGGCCGGGCCGAGGGACACCTCCTCCGGGCCGCGGCGCTCGACCCGGGCGACCCCGACAGCCGCCGTCTCCTCGCAGCGGCGTACGAGGCCCTGAGGCGCATCTCGCAGGCGCGGGACGCCCAGCTCGCCGTGCTGCGCCTCGAGCCGGACGATCCGGAGGCCGAGCTGGCGCTCGGCCGGTACGCGCTGCGCGACGACGACGTCGACGGCGCCCGCGAGTGGTTCCGACGCCACGTGCGCGACTCGGCCGACCCCGCCGACGCGCAGGTGCGCTGCGCCTTCGAGTGGCTCGACGACGAGCGCGCCGAGGCGGCGATCCAGTCGGCCCGCGCCGGGCTGGCCGAGGTCGGTCCGGACCCGCGGCTGCGGCTCGCCGAGGGACTCGGGCTCCTCGCCCTGCGCCGCTTCCCCGAGGCGGTGAAATCGCTCGAGCTCGTGCCGCCCGCCGCCGGCGAGATCTGGGTCCCGGCCCGGGCCTCGCTCGCCGAGGCGCTCTCCCGGTCGGGCCGGCACGCCGAGGCCGAGCGTGCCCTCGAGCCGGTCGTGGCGGCGCGCCCGGCGGACACGAGGGTGGTGACCGCCCGCGCGCGAGTTCGGCTGCGGGCGGGCCACCCCGGCGAGGCGGCCACCGGCCTCCGGAACGCGCTCGCCGGGCGCGACCGGTCCGCCCCGGGCAGCGACGTGCCTGAGCTGACCGCGGCCCTCGCCGACGCGCTCGTTTCCGCGGGCAAGCCGGACGAGGCGCTCTCGGTCCTCCGCGACGCGCTCGCCTCGCGGCCGCGCGACGCCGCCCTCAACTACAGCCTCGGGAGCATCCTCGATCGGGCCGGCCGGCCGGAAGAGGCGGTGGCGCAGATGCGGGCGCTCCTCGTGCTCGACCCGGATCACGCCGAGGCGATGAACTTCATCGCCTACCAGTGGGCGGAGCGCGGCGTGCGGCTCGACGAGGCGGAGCGGCTCGTGCGCCGCGCGCTCGAGCTGTCGCCGCGGGCCGGTCACATGCACGACACGCTGGGCTGGGTGCTGTACCGGAAGGGGGATCCGGCCGGCGCGATGGCGGCGCTCGAGCGATCGCTGGCGCTCTCGGGTCCCGAGCCCACCGTGCTCGAGCACCTCGGCGACGCGCTCGCGGCGCAGGGCCGCAAGTCCGACGCCACGCGGGCCTGGCGCCGCGCGCTCGCCGAGCCCGGCGATGGCGACCCGGGCGAGGAGGTGCGGCGTCGCGCCGCCCTCGAGCGGAAGCTGCGCGGAGTCCAGGCGAGCCACACCACCTGACGCCGCTCCCCGATTCCTTGACACACGGCGTAACCCGTCGCTAGCGTCACGCATGCCGGTGCCCCCCTTTCCCACCGAGGCCGAGGCGCGCCACGACGAGGGCTTCCTCAACTCGGCCGACCACCTCCGCCTCTACTGGCAGCGCTACACGCCGGCCAACGCGAAGGCGACCGTGCTCGTCCTCCACGGAGGAGGGGACCACTCCGGGCGATACCCGGGGATAACCACCGCACTCGTGCGCGCCGGCTTCCAGGCCGCGCTGCTCGACCTCCGCGGGCACGGGCAGTCGGACGGCCGTCGCTGGCACGTCGACGCCTTCTCCGACTATCTCGCCGACCTCGACGCCTTCCTCGCGAAGCTGCGGGCCGACGGCGTGGCGCGCGGCAAGCTCTTCGCGGTGGCGCACAGCGCTGGCGCCCTGGTCGCGGCGCTGTGGTCCATCGGCCACCCCGGTGGCATGGACGGCTACGTGCTCTCCTCGCCCTACTTCCGCCTCGCCATGCGCCCGCCGCTCCTCAAGGTCCTCGGGGCGCGCATCGTGGGCCGGGTGGTGCCCTGGCTGCCGGTGAACGCCAACATCCCCATGTCGGACCTCACGAGCGACACCGACCTCCAGCGCTGGACCGAGCGGGATCCGCTCTACGCGCGGGCCACCACGCCCCGGTGGTTCGACGAGTCCAGCAGGGCCCAGGTGGAGGTGCTCCGGAGGGCGGGTGAGTTCTCGGCCCCCCTGCTCGTCCTGGCCGCGGGCGCGGACCCCATCGCCGACGCCACCGCGGCCCGGGCCTTCGCCGACGCGTCCCGGTCCCCCGACAAGCGCCTCGTCGTGTACGAGGGGTTCCGACACGAGATCTTCAACGAGCGCGAGCGCGACCGCCCCATCGCGGAGGCCGTCGGATGGCTGACGGCCCACGCTGCGTGAAGGACGCAGCGTTAGGTTGACGCCCCTGCCAGCGCCTTCTATCCTGCGCTCGCTTTCACCCTCAGCGTCCGGCAGCGCGCTCGAGGGCCTGAAGTCCTCCCGGGAGGAAGAATGGCTGGCATCGAGAAGGTCCCCACACCGCGCAGCGGTGCGCAGACCGTCATCGGAAGCACGATCGTGATCGACGGCGAGATCTCCGGCGACGAGGATCTGGTCATCCAGGGCACCGTCAAGGGCCGGATCAGCCTGCAGGAAGGGCTCTACGTCGAGAACTCCGGCGTGATCGAGGCCGACATCGAGACGGCCACCGTGGAGGTGTCCGGGCAGGTGACCGGCAACATGGCCGCCAGCGACAAGGTCGAGCTCAAGGCGGACTGCAAGGTCGTCGGCGACATCCGCGCCCCGCGCATCCTGATCGCCGACGGCGCGCAGTTCAAGGGCAACGTCGACATGGACGTCAAGGAAGGCAAGGGGAAGTGACCCGTGGCCACGATCGACGGCAGCACGATCATCGGTGAATCCATCCTCATCAGCGGCTCGCTCAACGGCGACGAGGACCTGACGGTCCGCGGCCGGGTGGAGGGCACGCTCACCCTCACGAAGACCCTGGTGGTCGAGCCCACCGGCATCGTGAAGGCCGAGGTCCAGGTCAAGAACTGCGTGATCGCGGGCGCGGTGGTCGGCAACGTGACCGCCACCGAGTCGGTCGAGATCACCAAGGAAGGCCGGATGGTCGGCGACATCAACTCCCCGCGCGTGATCATCGTCGACGGCGCCTCGTTCCGCGGCCGCATCGACATGGGCGAGGTGGACGTGGAGGGCGAGAGGCCCACCCGGTCGCTGGCCCGCCCGGCCGTCCCGGCGCGCCCCGCGCTCCGCCCCGCCGCGCGCCCGGCCGAGAAGAAGGCCGAGGAGAAGACCGCGTCGGGCGCCGCGCCGAAGCCTCCGGCGCCACCCGCGCCCGTGGCCATGGGCGCGGTGAAGCGCAAGGTCATCGTGAAGCGCAAGTAGCGCCGCGCCCGCGCCGTCCCTCGACTTCGGTCCGCTGCGCGGACCTGGCTCGGGATGAACGGGCGCCAGGCTCGGGACGTAGCCTTCGACTTGGCCGCCGAAGGCGGCTACGCTCAGGGTGCGATGGAGCTCGAGCCCCGCACGACGGCGCCCGCTCACGCGACGGGCGCCGTCTCGTTCGTGCCCCTGTCAGCGGTCGCCGACGATTCCACCTTCCGCCTGCGCGACGAGGGCGACGTGTCGACGCTGGCCTCGTCGATGGGCCGCCTCGGCCAGCTCGTGCCGGTCGAGCTCAGGCCGTGGGCGGGCTCCGACCCCCTGGGCCGCGGCCCGCGCTTCCAGGTCGTGGCCGGGTTCCGCCGCGTCGCCGCCGCGAGGGTGCTGCAGCGCGACCGGGTGCTGGCCCGCGTGCACGCGGCGCTCGACGACGAGGACGCGTGGGCCATCGCGCTCGCGCAGGCGCTGCTCCTCGAGCCGCTCATCACGTCCGAGCTGGAGGCCCTGCGCGAGAGGCTCGGCGAGCTGCCGGCCGCGGCCTGGGCCATCGAGCTCGTCGACGCCGCCATCGCGCGCGCGCCGATCGACCCCGGCCAGCGCGAGCGGTTCCTCGCGTGGCTGGCCGCGCCCCGGGCCGCCGCCCTCGCCGGCGAGGAGGAACGGGCGGGCGAGGGCGAGGTCGAGATGACGCCGGAGGAGCTGGCCGCCGACCTCGCCCGCAGGATGTGGGAGGTGAACCAGGATCTGGCGGTGGCGGCCGACGCGTGGGACGAGCTCCCGCGAGAGGGTCGCCGGCTCGTGCTCGAGCAGGCGCGCTGGGTGGCGCAGCTGCTGCGGCACCTCGAGGGCGGACGATGAGCCTGGAACGCGACCGGGGGCGGCTGCTCGAGCTCCTGCGGATCCTCTCCTTCGAGCGCCGCAAGGTGACCCTGGCCTCGGGCAAGGAGAGCGACTTCTACGTGGACTGCAAGCGCACCGCGCTCACCGCCGAGGGCCACACCCTCGTCGGCCGTGTGCTCTGGGACCGCGTGCGCCGCATCCGGCCCGCCGTGCGGGCGGTGGGCGGGCTCACCCTCGGCGCCGACCCCATCGCGAGCGCCGTGGCCATGGCGAGCTTCGTCGACGGGGAGGCGCGGCGATCCGCGGGGCGACCGCCGCCGGACGGCGAGCCGGACTCGGTGGACGCGTTCATCGTGCGCAAGGAGCCGAAGGGCCACGGCACCGGCCAGTGGATCGAGGGGCGGAAGACCGTGCCGGACGGGAGCCGCGTGGTGGTGATCGAGGACGTGGTGACGACCGGTGGCAGCGCGATGAAGGCCATCGAGCGCTGCCGGGCCGAGTCGCTCGTGCCCGTGCTCTGCCTCGCGCTCGTGGACCGGCGCGAGGGCGGGCGCGAGGCCATCGAGGCGCAGGGCGTGCCGCTCGAGGCCGTCTTCGCCCGGGAGGACTTCCTCACGTGAGGCTCGCACTCGTCGCAGCGGCCGCGCTGGCGCTCCCGGCCTGCTTCATCCACGAGCGCCAGCCCCAGCCGGGCACCACCTCCGGCGTGTGGGCCGATCAGCGGGACCTCGCGACGCGGGGCGAGAAGCTCTACGACGGCATCGACTACCGGGCCAACGCCGCGGTCTGCCATCTCTCCCTCGCCGTCCGCGAGGCCCGCGCGCGCCGGCTCGGCGAGTGGCTGGGCTGGACGCCCGAGGAGCTCGAGAAGGCGCTCGCGAAGGAGCGCGCCGAGGCCGCCGCCGCCGAGGAGTTCCTGGTCTCGTTCTACACGGTGGACCGCTTCGCGAACACGCTCGCCGCCACGGAGAGCATCTGGCGGGTGGCGCTTCTCGTGGACGGCTCCGACGTCCTGCCGAGGAAGATCCAGTTCCTCGACTCCGACCAGACGACGAGGGCGCTCTTCCCCATGGTCGGGCCGTTCGACAGCCTCTACCGGGTGAGCTTCCCGCTGCCGCCCGGGGGAGCGCTGGAGGGCCGGCCGTTCATGCTGCGCATCGCGAGCGGCATCGGGCGCATCGACCTCGACTACTCACGGAAGCCGGGGCTCCCGATCGGCATCGAGGTCGTGCCGCCGCCGCAGCACTGAGTTTCCGCGGGGGGATACCCGGCGCCGGCCTTGCGCCCGGCTACTCCTCCAGATCGCCCCGGTTGAGGACCGTGTCGCGCAGCCAGCGGTCGTCCGGGGCGGGGTGGTCGAGCAGGTAGTGCAGGCCGCGTGACTCCTTGCGGCGGCGCGCCGACTCCACGATGAGCATGGCCACGTCGGCGAGGTTGCGCAGCTCGATGAGGTCCGGCGTCACGCGGTACTGCCAGTAGTAATCGCGGATCTCCGCCCGCAGGACACGCAGCCTCGCGCGGGCGCGCTCGAGCCGCTTCTCGGTCCGCACGATCCCGACGTAGTTCCACATCACCCGCCGGACCTCGTCCCAGTTGTGCGCCACCACCACGCCCTCGTCGGGTGCGAGCGCGTCGCCGGGGTTCCAGTCGGGGATGGTCTCGGGGGCCGGCGCGGGCGCCCGCTCGGCGCGCGAGGCGACCGCGGCGCGGCGCCCGAACACGAGGCCCTCGAGGAGCGAGTTGGAGGCGAGCCGGTTGGCGCCGTGGAGCCCGGTGCAGGCCACCTCGCCCACCGCGTAGAGCCCGGGGATGGAGGTCCGGCCGTCGAGATCGGTGACCACGCCGCCGCACTGGTAGTGCGCGGCCGGCACGACGGGGATCGGCTGCACCGCCATGTCGATGCCGAACTCGCGGCAGGTGCCGTAGATGTGCGGGAAGTGCTCGACGAGGAACGCCTTCGACTTGTGCGTCATGTCGAGGAAGGCGCAGTCGTCGCCCCGCCGCTTCATCTCGGCGTCGATCGAGCGGGCCACCACGTCGCGCGGCGCGAGCTCCCGGCGCGTGTCGTAGCGGCCCATGAACGCCTCGCCGGCCCCGTTGCGCAGGATGCCGCCCTCGCCGCGCAGCGCCTCGGAGACGAGGAAGCTCTTCGCCTGCGGGTGGTAGAGGCAGGTGGGGTGGAACTGGAAGAACTCGAGGTTCGCCACCGCGGCCCCGGCGCGATAGGCCATGGCGACCCCGTCGCCCGTCGCGACGTCGGGGTTGGTCGTGTAGAGGTAGACCTTGCCCGCGCCGCCGGTCGCGAGCACGGTGACGCCCGCCGATACCGCGGCGATGGCGCCCGAGGCGCGGTCGAGCACGTAGGCGCCCACCGCGCGGCTCGGCCCGCCGAGGCCCAGCTTCCCGCTCGTGACGATGTCGACCGCGACCTGGTCCTCCTCGACGCGCACGCCGCGCGCCTCGCAGGCCGCGAGGAGCGCCCGCTCGATCTCCCGTCCGGTCGTGTCCTTGGAGTGGACGATGCGGCGGCGGGAGTGGCCACCCTCACGACCCAGGTGGAGCCGATCCTCGCTCGCGCCGTCGCGGTCGAGGTCGGCGCCGAGGGAGAGGAGCCAGCGGATGCGCTCGGGCCCCTCCCGGACCGTCACCTCCACCGCGTCCCGCTTGCAGAGGCCCGCCCCGGCCACGAGGGTGTCCTCGACGTGCAGGGAGAGGTCGTCGTCCGGGCCGAGCACCGCCGCGATACCGCCCTGGGCGTACTGGGTGGACCCCTCCCACCGCTGCCGCTTCGTGAGCACCAGCACCGACCCGTGACCCGCCGCCTCGAGCGCGTAGGAGAGCCCGGCCACCCCGCCGCCCAGCACCAGGTGGTCCACGTGCTCCCTGCGAGGCACCGCGTTCATGCGACATTCCTAGCGCGGCGCGCACCGGGTGGGGGGGAATAAAGTTGGCCGCAAGTGCGGGCTCCTGCTACGTTTTCCGTGGAGATGCACGGGTTTCGGGCCATCCTCGCCTCGATCCTGGCGCTCCTGCTCGCGCCCGCCGCGCGGGCGGGAGAGGTCTACTCGTACGTCGACTCCGACGGCGTGGCGCACTTCTCCAACGCGCCGACCGATCCACGTTTCCGCAAGGTGAACCGCGCCCGCGGGGGCGCGAGCCTCTACGCCACCGACGGCCAGGTCCGCTCCTTCAGCCTGCCGCCTCGAACGCCCGCGTTCGACCGATGGCGCGAGAAGGTGCGCGACGCGGCTGCCCGCTACAAGCTGCCCGAGGCGCTCGTCCTCGCCGTGATGGCGGTCGAGTCCAACTTCGACCACCGCGCCGTCTCGGAGAAGGGCGCGATGGGGCTCATGCAGCTCATGCCCGGCACGGCGGCGGAGATGTACGTCTCGGACGCCTGGGATCCCGATCAGAACATCGAGGGCGGGGCGCGCTACCTGCGCGTGCTCGCCAACCAGTACAAGGGCGACATGGTGCTCACCGTGGCCGCCTACAACGCCGGCCCCGACGCCGTGCGGCGCGCAGGCGACGCGGTGCCGAACATCCCCGAGACGCAGGCGTACGTCCGCAGGGTGGTCGCGCTCTACCAGGCCTTCAAGGCCGGGAAGTGAGCCGTGGCCAAGGCCGTCTCCGGACAGGACGAGGTCGAGGGCCAGGACGAGGAGTTCCTGTTCCACCTCAACCGCGGCTCCGAGCTGCTCACGCGCGGCGAGTCCGAGCCCGCGCGCACCTCGCTCGAGAAGGCGCTCGAGCTCCGGCCCAAGGATGCGAAGGTCCTCGGCCTCCTCGGACAGGCCTACTACCGCCTCACGCGCTACGACGACGCCGGCAAGGTCTGGCAGCGACTCGTCGACGACAACCCGGTGGAGCCGTCGGCGCGGGTGAACCTGGGACTCGCGCGCCTCAAGGGCCACCGCTACCCCGACGCGGTGAAGCAGCTCGAGATCGCGCTCGACCTCAACCCGGAGCACAAGAAGGCGATGGGCTACCTGGGCCTCGCGCTCCTCGAGAGCGGCGACGCGCAGCGGGCGAGGGAGTGGTTCAAGAAGGCCGGCAGCGACCAGATGGTGGCGCGCTGCGACGAGGTGCTGGCCGGCCGCGCCGGCCCGGTCGCCGAGCCCGCCTCCGCCGAGGCACCCGCGCCCGAGCCGGTGCCCGCCGCGGTGGCGCAGCCGCCCGCTCCGCAGCCCCCGCCGCCGCGCCCCGCCACCGAGGCGGGCGGGCTCGCCACCTGGGCGGCCGGGCGCGTCATCCCGGTCGCGAAGGAGGCGGCGACGTTCGTGCTCACCGGCGAGGTGCTGTCGGTGAACGTGAAGGGCGACGTGCGGGTGCGCCTCGACGGCCTCTTCGCCACGCGTGGCAAGGTCACCCTCGCCGGCGAGATGAAGCGCTTCCGGGGCCGTCCCACCGAGAAACCGTTCGGCGACGGCCCCTGGCGCATGCACCGCGCGAGCGGCGAGGGCACCCTGCTCATCCGGGCGCCGGCGCGGCGCTTCACCGTGCTCGACCTGGGCAGCGAGGCGGCCTACTTCCGCGAGGAGGTCCTCTTCGGCTTCGAGGACGCCCTCGCGTTCGAGAACGGGCGGGTCCCGTCGGCCGTCAACGTCGACCTCAACCTCGTGCACCTGCGCGGCGGCGGGAAGTTCCTGCTCGCCACCGGCGGCAACCCCATCGCCATCGACGTCACGACCGACGCGCCGCTGCGCCTGCCGCTCGACTCGCTGGTCGGCTGGGTGGGCGGCCTCACGCCTCGGGTCACGCTCCTCAACGAGGACGACCCTGCCTCGGCTGCGGTCGAGCTCACCGGCGAGGGGCGCGTGCTCTCCGATCCGGGCGCCGGCTGGGGCGACCTGCCGTGAACGGTCGCAACCTCTTCCGCGAGCTCTTCAACCTGCCGAACGCGATCACGCTCACGCGGATCGCGATGATCCCGGTGTTCCTCTGGTTCACCTACCACGAGTCGCGGGTGGACTCGTTCATCGCCTGCCTAGTCTACGCGGTGACCGGCGCGACCGACTTCCTCGACGGCTGGATCGCGCGCCGAAAGGGGCTCGAGACGCTCATCGGCAAGTTCCTCGACCCCCTCGCCGACAAGCTCGTGGTGATGGCGGCGCTGGTGATGCTCGTGCACCTCGGCCGCGTCGGGGCCTGGGTGGTCATCCTCGTCATGGCGCGCGAGTTCATCGTCACCGGACTGCGCACCATCGCCATCGGCGAGGGCGTCGTCATCGCCGCGGGCCAGGAGGGGAAGGCCAAGACCGCCTTCCAGCTCGTGGGCATCACGTTTCTCCTGCTCCACTACACGTACACGGTCGACGCCTTCGCGTTCTCGTTTGACATCGACGCGAACCGGGTCGGGACCGTGCTCCTCTACATCTCACTCGTGTTCTCGATCTGGTCGGCGGTGGTCTACGTGCGCGACTTCGTGCGGGCCGCGTACGCGAGGCCCGGCTAGAGCCCCGATCGGGCCCGGTCCTCGCGGGTGAGCCGGGCGCGGCCGCTTGACATGCAGGTATTGGCTTGCATAACTTGGGGTGCATGAAGACGCCCGCGCGGGACGCCGCCGACCTCGTGTTCCGGGCGCTCGCCGATCCGAGCCGGAGGAAGCTGCTCGACCTCCTCGACGCGGAGGACGGCCGGACGCTGGGCGACCTGTCCGGGCACCTCGACATGACCCGGCAGGCGGTCACGCAGCACCTCGACGTGCTCGAGGCCGCGAGCCTCGTGGCCACCACCTGGCGCGGCCGCGAGAAGCTCCACTTCATCAACACCGTGCCGCTCCAGGCGATCTACGACCGCTGGATCCGCAAGTTCGAGCGCCCACGGCTCCGCGCGCTTCGCGATCTCAAGGAGCGCCTCGAGGAGGCGGGACATGGCGAGAGCCCGGTTCGTCTACGCGATCTACATCGCCGCCCCAGCTGACCGGGTCTTCCGCGCGCTCCTCGACGGCGAGTTCACCCGCCAGTACTGGGGCCACGAGAACGTGTCGGACTGGAAGCCCGGATCGCGGTGGGAGCACCGGAAGGGTGACGCCTCGGGGCCGGTGCTGCTCCTCGGCGAGGTCGTCGAGTCCCGCCCTCCCACGCGGCTCGTCGTCACCTGGGCGGACCCGGCCGACCGCGACCGCCGCGACCGGCACAGCAGGGTCTCGTTCGAGATCGAGCCCGTGGCGGACATGGTCCGCCTCACGGTGACTCACGAGGAGCTCGAGGAGGGCTCGGGCATGCACCGCGCCATCGCGAACGGGTGGCCGCGCGTGCTCTCCAGCCTGAAGTCGCTGCTCGAGACGGGCCGCCCGCTCCGGACCTGGGCGAAATAGGAGGAGACGATGCCAGACATCCTTCACCGCGTCGGGGTCGAGGTTCCGCCCGATCGCGTGTTCGGCTGCCTCACCTCGCTCGATGGCCTGCGCGGCTGGTGGGTCTCGGAGACGAAGGGCGATCCCGCCCAGGGCGGGGTCGTCGACTTCGGGTTCTGCAAGATGAAGGTGCTCGAGGCCGTGCCCGGGAAGCACGTGCGCTGGCGCTGCGTCGACGGGCCCCCCGAGTGGATCGGGACCGAGGTCGACTTCCAGCTCTCCTGGCGCGACGGGCAGACGTTCGTGCTCTTCAAGCACGCCGGGTGGAAGGAGCCCGTCGAGTTCATGCACCACTGCTCGACGAAGTGGGCGACCTTCCTCCTCAGCCTCCGGGACCTCCTCGAGAGGTCGAGCGGCCGGCCGGCGCCGCACGACCTCAAGATCCACGTGAACGACTGAACGACCGATCGTGAATCTCGAACCGTGGCTCAGGTCCAGCGCGGCTCGGCGGTGAACGTGACCGTGAGCCAGATCCGCTGGGGCGGCAGGCCGAAGCCGGCCTCGAGCCGGGCGCGAAGGCGGTCGAGCGCGACGGCCGGCAACGCGAGGTCGGGCGCGACCAGGAAGTTGAGCTCGACGTCGAAGCCCTCCCCGAGCCGGGCCAGGTGGAGCTTCCAGCGGGGGAGCCCGGCGGCCGCCGCCTCGGCCTCCACCACCGCGCGGAAGCGCTCCTGCACCTCGGGCTCCGGGGCGATGAGCAGCACGTCCCGCACGGCGCGGGGAAGGACCCCGAGCGGCGCGCGCACGACCGCCGCCACGACCGCCAGCACCAAGAGCGGGTCGATGAGCCGCGCCACCCGCTCCAGGCCGGCCTCCTCGAGCGCGTGCGCGACGGCCCATCCGACCAGGATGCCGGCCGAGAGCAGCGCGCTCAGGAGCCACTCCTGGGCGTCGAGGTGCAGGGTGACGGACGGCGTCCTCGCCAGCACCCTCCGCTCCCAGGCGAGCATGGAGCCCGCCAGCACGAGCGTGAAAAGGGCGAAGGTCAGCACCGAGGGTTGGTCGAGCGACTGGCCGCCGCGCAGCACGGAGGCCACCGAGGCCGCCACGGCCGAGCAGCAGACCAGCACCAGCGCCAGCGCCCGCAGCGCCACGACCAGGGGCTCGAGGTGGCGGAAGCCGAACTGGAAGCGGTCGTCCTCCGGCCGCCCCAGCATGCGGGTGGCCTGCAGCGCCAGCCAAAGGGTCAGCAAGCTGAGCGCGGAGAAGAGGCCGTCGAAGAGGATGGCCCCGGAGCCGCTGCCGATGCCCCACACCAGGCCCGCCGCCGCCGAGACCGCCGACGCGCCCAGCGACCAGGTCAACACCCGCTCGACGTCGCCTCCGGTGGTCCCGATCACGCTGCACCTCCCTGGGCGGTGCGTGAGGATCCCACGCCCCGAGGGTGGTGCGGCGACATTCAGCACGGGGCTCGAGCTCAGCGCCCCGAAGGCCCTCCGCTTGTCGCGCCCCGCATCCCGTGAAACGCTCAGGCGCGTGACGAGGTGGTCGACCATCGCCACGACCGTCACGCGTGGCGGAGCGTTCATGCCAGACCAGGAGCCGCTGCAGATCAGGACCTCGACCAAGGGCTGGGTGCGGGCTCTCGCAAGGGCCTACAAGGACAAGCTGCCGGCCAGGCTCGAGGACGACGCCGAGATCGGCATCGATCCGCGGGTGGACACCTTGCTGGGGATGGGACGGAAGGCCGGTCTCTCTCCGAACGAGTGGGTCGGCGTCTTGGTGTCGCTCGGAGTCGCCCTCGTCGGCGCCTGGCTCCTCGTGATGGCCGTCCTCGACCCGGAGCCCTACTCCAAGGTCACCGCCGCCATCGTGACCGGAGCGGTGCTCCTCGGTTCCGGTGGCTTCTACGCCGTGCGGATACTGACGCACCTCAAGCCGCCCAGGGTGGACCTCACGAAGGCAGGCGTGTTCACCATCGAGTGGCCGGACTAGATCCCGGACCCGCCCATCGCCCGGTCGACGGCCTCGAGCACGAGCGTGGCCTGATCGTCGCCGCGCACCTCGGCGGCCGCGAAGGTCGGCAGCCGGTGGCCCCACCGCGCCGAGTCGCCCCGGAAGAAGACGCCCACCGTCGGCACGTGGACGGCGACGCCGAGGTGCATGGGGCCGGAGTTGTTGGACACGACGAGGCGTGCCCGGCGCATGAGCGCCGCGAGCACGCCGAGATCCGTGGGGGGCGCGAGCGTGGCCCCCGGCGCGAAGTCCACGATGGCGCGCGCGAGCGGCTCCTCGCCCGGGCCCCAGACCACGAGGGGCGCGAGCCCGCGCTCGACGAGCCCGCGGCACACCGCGCCGTACGACTGCGGCGGCCAGCGGCGGTCCGCGAAGCGTGCGCCCGGGTTCACGATGGCCACCGGCTTCCCGTCGAGCCGCGCCCGCGCCAGCAGCGCATCGCCGTCGTGCAGGCTGGCCATGCCGAGGCCCGTGTCGAGCTCGAGGCCGCGGGCGGGGAGGCCGAGCGGCAGCAACAGCTCGAGCTTCGCGGGGACCTCGGAGACGTCGGCGGGATCGTGCGGCACCGGGTGGGAGAGGAAGCGAGCCGAGCCGCCGCGGTCGTGGCCGATGCTCGCGCCGCGGCGCGTGGCGACGAGGCGCGCCACGAGCGAGGCCGTCAGGGAGAAGGCGGACCAGTGGCCGGCCTCGACGACGACGTCGTAGCGCTCGCGCCGCAGCGCGAGGAGGAGGTCGAGGAAGCGCAGCGGGGCGCGGAACGCGTCGCGCTTCTGCCAGCGGATGGCCCTGTCCACGTGGGGTGAGGCGACCGCATGCCCCTGGCGCGGCGCGAGGAGGTGGAGCTGGGCATCGGGGAGGCCGAGCTTCAGGGCCCGGAGGAGGGGCGTCGTGAGGAGCTGGTTGCCCACGCGCTCGTCGACGCGGATGACGAGCAGCTTCCGGATGGCCGTCGGCGGCGGCATCTCCGCGCGCGGGCGGGGGAAGGCGAGGTTGGCGAGGAAGAGGGTGACGCCGCGGCCGAGCGCGCGGAAGAAGTCGCCGATGGGCCCCCGGCCGACGCCGCCGCCGAGCTTCGCGCGCGCGGCGAGCTGGTCGGCGCGGGACGGCTGCGGGCCGCCGGGAGCCGGCGAGGGCGGGGTGGGGGCGGCCATCGGGGCGCGCAGGATATCACCGCGAGTTCGGGCGGTTCGCCCGAGCAGCGGGCGGGCGGAGGAGGGGCCGCGCGCGCCGGCGCAGCGTCCCTCGACGCTTGACACCCCCTGCCGGGCGCTTCTATAACGGCGCCCCTGCCCGACCCGGCAGACCGCTTCGCGGGAATAGCTCAGTGGTAGAGCATCGCCTTGCCAAGGCGAGGGTCGAGGGTTCAAATCCCTTTTCCCGCTCCATCCAACCCCCGGTCAACCCGGGGGTTTTCTTTTCGGCTCTCCGCCGTCTCCCGTACGTCTCCCAACCTCTCGGCCCGGTCGAGCAGCCGGACCGCCGCCCGCTTCACGTCCGGCGTGAGGTGCGAGTAGCGCAGCGTCATCTCGATGCTCTCGTGGCCGAGCAGCTCCTGGACGGCCCGGAGCGAGTGGTCTTCACGCGTCCCACCTGCGCACCTACAGCCCCGGGAGCGCCCTGCCCGCCACATTGGCGGCCGAGTTCGTGGCGTTCCGGAGGAGCCCGACGACGTCGATGACGGGCGGTACCGTCACGCCCATCCCCAGGTTCTTGTGAGAGCGGGCCCAGAGCGTCAGCGTGGCGCGCCCCAGCCGCGCGCGCTCCTCGTTGAGGATGCGCAGCGACTCCAGCTCGCGCCGTGACTCCTTGTAGATTCCGAACTCGGGGATGAGCTGGTCCTTCAGCCGCTGGATCCGGTCGAGCTCGGCGACCAGCACCAGCTCGGCGGCCTCGAGCTGCCGCGAGGTGGGCTCCTTGCCGGGCGGCAGCTGCTCCGCCGAGGGCGGGTAGATCCTCCGCAGCTCGTCGAGCGCGTGGGGCGTGCCCAGGCGGTGCTGGTAGATGAGCGTCACGCCGTCCATCGTCCGCAGCTGGAGCTCCTCGAGCTGCTGGATGGTGCGCTTCAGGGGAGCGAAGTCGCCTTCGACCTCGGCGCCGACCGCCTTCGTCGCCTCCGCCACGCGCTCGTCGAACCGGTCGAAGATCCGCAGCCCCGCCTCCTGGATGGCGGCCACGAGGGGCTGCGCGGCGTTCAGGGCGTCGAAGAACGTCTTGCGCCTCCGCACCTCGCGGATCACCTCCTCGAGGTCCGACTGGCTGAAGGTCTCGCCCTCGGTGTCGTGGGGGAACTGGGGCCGGACCTCGCTCTCGAGGTAGCGAGCCAGCTCCCGGACCTTGGCCTCCTCGCCGAGCTTCGACTCCCCGAGGGCCACGACCTCCAGGGAATAGAGCGCGACGCCTCGCAGCAACGCCCGCAGGGCGAGGTGCTCCTTCCCGACCTCCAGCACCTTCGGGTGCTCTGAGTATTTCTTCAGGTAGACCCAGGGCGCCGGGCGCTGGAACTTCTGCATCTCGCCGACCATCTGGACCGTGTTCTCGCCGAAGGGCCCCAGGTCGAGCCGCCGGCTCGCTGAGAAGAAGCTGCAACCGGTGGAGACGGTGGCGAGCGCCAGCAGCAGCGGGGTGAGGACCGGCAAGCGGATCCTGCAGCACATTCTGGGAAGCGTCATGGCGTGCTCTCCCTTCCGCCCGCAGGCGGCATGGCCGACCGCATCACGCGCAATCCGTCGAGGAACGGGCTGGCGGAAGCGAGCGGGTTCTGGCATCTCGTACGGATTCCCCCAGGAGAAGGATCGCCATGAGCGCGCTCACGTTCCTGAAAGAGTTCTGGCCCTATGCCTTCTGGCTGGTGGCGCTCGCCTTCTCGGGCTTCTACGCGAGCCGTTCCCACGACATCCACGTCTTCACGGGGGAGCGGCTCGAGGGCGTGCCGCACCCCAGGGTCCAGAACGGCTCCCACCGCTTCCACCAGTTCTGGTTCAACCTGACCGGCTCGCTGGCGGGATGGCTGGCGCTGCGGTGCCTCATCCCCCAGCTCGTCGACTGCGCCGCCAGCGGATGCCGCCCTTCGGAGATGACCTGGGGCACCGTCGCGACGATCGTCATCGCGCTCCTCGGCGTCACCGGCTACCTCCCGCTGGCGATCTACTCGCTCGTCGCCTACGGGCTCGAGTCGTACCGGAAGTCCGCGAAGGAGTAGGAGCGGGAGGGTCACCAGTAGTACCGGAAGTTCAACCACCCGATCGTCTGCCTGGTGCTCTGACTCGTCTCGAGCCGTCCCTGGATCCGGTCGGCCTCGACCCCGAGCACGAGGTCGGGGCGCCCGGTGTAGTGGACCGCCCAGGACCACTCCTCGCTGCTGGCGAGGCCGCCCTCGCCGAGGGACCCGGTCCGCCGGTACGAGACGGCGGTCCCGAAGGGCAGCCAGCTCACGAGCGGCAGGGCGTCGAGCTCGACCGAGCCGGCCCCCGCCAGCCCCGTCTTCGTCGATCCCGAGATGTCCTCGCTCTTCGTGTAGAGGTACCCGGCGTTCGCCTCGACCCCGAGCCAGGGCGCCGGGCCCCACGCCGCGGCGGCGGTGGCGGCGAGGCTCGTCGCGTTCCGGTCCTGGAAGAGATCGGCCGCCGCGAAGGAGCCGGCCTGGTACGCGTCGAGGAGGCCCTGGAGGATCAGGAGGTTCATGTGCGGGCCGT
>Ga0335084_10001667_pt1 | contig 21019 bp, 14 predicted proteins | sample Lox_Sample_44_FD_206721 | JGI IMG/M metagenome (GOLD analysis project Ga0335084, IMG submission 206721) | Soil microbial communities from Loxahatchee National Wildlife Refuge, Florida, United States - Lox_Sample_4.4 | ecosystem: Environmental > Terrestrial > Soil > Wetlands | place: USA...
TGGACGTCGCAAGCAACGAGGTCAAGGCGGCCAAGGCCGAGCTCGACCGCGAGCAGTCGGCGCAGAGTGCCGCGAACTATGCCCGGAACGACCAGGCCGCCACCCAGTCCCAGAGCGCGATGGGCCTTGCCCGCAAGAAGGAGCAGGTGGCCGAGGCGCACGTCCAGGCCGCCAACGAGCTGGTGAACTACGCCCAGGAGCGCGCGAACGGCGCCCAGAAGGCAGTGGAGCTCGCCAACACGCGGCTGGAGCTGGCCAAGTTCAAGGCGCTCCAGGCCTCCGGTGATCCGGCGGCAGCGAACATCGACGGCCAGGCGATCGCCAAGCGGGTCGAGGACGCTCGCATCGCGCTCGAGCAGGAGCGGGCCACGGTCGCCCAGATGAAGAGCAATGCTGCCGCTGCCCGCACCAGCTGGATCGCTCTCCGTGACCAGCTGCCGGCCGCGCAGCGGGCCGGCGTGGGTGGCTCGGGCCCGGCCACCGCCGGCAAGCTGAGCGGCCAGGCCGGGACCGACCAGACCCACTCGAGCAAGGAGCCCGACGACATCGACACCGACAACACCGACCCGCAGAAGGGGCGAATGAGCACCAACCCGAGCAGCTACGACGACAAGGAGCTGTTCAACCTCCTGTAGTCGTCGCCGGCTCCAGCCAGCGGTATGCCTCCCGCATTGCGGCGGGTCCTCCCTGCTCGAGGACCCGCCCGTGCGCGAGGATGACGCGGTCGAAGTCGAGCCCGAGCAGCTGCTCGAGGCTCCTCCGCGCCGCGCGACGGTCCCGGAACACCAAGCGCAGGAACCGGCTCCACCCCACTCGCCCGTGCAGCCCCGCCGCCCGGAGGTACAGGCGAGTCGGCAGGTGCGGGCTGGTGTCGAAGTTCTCCAGCAGGTCGGAGCAGATCAACGTCCGGCTCGGCCGATGCACGAACACCATCTCGTCGAGCATCGTTCCGTCGATGTGGACCGGCCTCAGCACTCCGCCCCAGTCCGGGTCCGGCGTCTGGGAGAGCTCGGCGTCGATGCGCAGCTCGGGCCGCTTGCGGCGCATGCCCGCGGGCGCATGGACCCGCGCGTTTGGCCACCGCTCGATGGCGTCGCTCACGTAGAGGTGGTGGTAGAGGTTGGGCACCACGATGTGCGCCACCGACCCGAGGGCCTGGATCTCGTCGGCGAGCGGGTCGTCGATCGCCACCACCGAATGGAGCCACAGGCCCCCTCCCGGCAGGCGGAGCACGGTCATCCGCGTCCCGAGGTGCAGACCGTAGAACCGGTGCGGCGCCGCAACGGTCCAGAGGCCGTCGGCCTGGCGAACGAGCTCGCTCATCCGCAGAAGTGATGGATCGCCGCCTCGAGGATCTCCTCGCAGCGGATGAGCTCGGCCACCGGCACGTACTCGCCCGTCTGGTGCGCCACCTGGATGTTCCCCGGGCCGAACACCACCGAGCGTGCTCCGAGCGCGGTCATCTGCGGCGCCTCGGTGCCGAAGCTGACGGTGGCCGAGGGTTGCCCGCTCTGCCGCTCGAGGAACGTCACCACCTCGGCGGAGGCCGGCGTCTCCACCCCGCGGTCGGTGCGGAGGATGCGCAGCCGGACCTCGCAGCCGGGCTCCTCGCGGCGGAGCTGGAACATGAGCTGCTCGATGGCGTACGGCACCGCCTCGACCGGTTGCGCGGGGATGGGCCGCCACTCGAGGGTGAAGGTGCAGCTGCCGGGGATGACGTTCTTCGCCCGGCCTCCCTGGATGATGCCCACGTTCAGCGTGGTGTAGGGGGGCTCGAAGGAGGCGTCGGTCTCGCCGCGGAGCGGGCCCCGGGCGTAGGCCTCGATGCGGCCGAGGAGGCGCGCGGCGCGGAAGATGGCCGAGGCGCCGGTGTCCGGGTAGGCGCTGTGGCCCTCCTTCCCCGACACCTCGATCTCCGCCAGGCAGTACCCCTTGTTCGCGCGGATGGGGCGCAGCGAGGTTGGCTCGCCGACGATGGCGTTGCGGGCGGCGCCGCGACGGGCCTCGAGCAGCATCTTTGCCCCCAGACAACCGACCTCCTCGTCGGCGGTGAAGACCAGCCCCAGCGGCTTCTTCACGCGGCTGCGGCTCCGCTCGGCGGCGAGGAGCGCGCAGGCGATGAACGCCTTGGTGTCGCAGGCGCCGCGGCCGTAGAGGCGGTCACCGTCGCGGGTGAGCTTCAGCGCCTCGGCCCAGCCGGTGTCGTAGGGCACGCAGTCGGTGTGCCCCACCAGCGCGAGCTCGGGGACCTCGCCGGGGCCATGGGTGAAGGCCAGGAGGTTGACCTTCTCCACTCCGCCGTCGTCCGGATAGGGCTGCCGTTCGCAGCGAAACCCCAGCGCGGTCAGCCGCGGTTCCAGCCAGTCGATGAGCGGCCGGTTCGGGAGCCGGCTCGTCGTGTCGAACCCCACCAGCGCTCGCAGTGTCTCCTCGAGCCGTCCCTCCACCTCGCTCACGCGAACGTCCTCCGGCACAGCGCTGTGAACTCGCGGGCCATCGCCTCCTCGAGCGGGTGGCGCCCGTCCTGCACCACCCGGCGGCCCTGGACCCAGGTGTCGGTCACTGCCGAGGCGGGGGCGGAGAACACCACCGCGGCGAGAAGGCCGTCCTCGGGGGCGCCGAGCAGAGCGGGATGCCCGAGGTCCACGGCGCACAGGTCCGCCGGACGGCCCGGGGCGAGCCGGCCCACGTCGAGTCCGAGGCTCCTTGCCCCGCCGTGGGTTGCGGCCTCGAGCAGCGAGCGGGCGATGGCGTCCAGGCCTTCGCCCGTCGGCGGAAGGACGAGGCGGCGGCCGCGCTGCAGGCGGAGATCTCCCTCGAGCGCGCGGAGCTCGCCGAAGGGGTCGATCTCGTTCTGCCCGTCGGTGCCGATGCAGAGCGTGGCGCCGGCCGCGGCGAGCGCGTCGGCGGGGAGGATGCCATCGCCGAGATCGCGTTCGGTGAGGGGGCAGGCGCAGACGCTGGTGGGCGCGAGGAGGGGGATCTCGTGGGGCGCGAGGTGCACCGCGTGGACGGCGGTGAAGCGTGAGTCGAGGAGGCCGAGCTCGGAGAGGAGCTCGACGGGGCGCCGGCCGTGCTCGGTGAGGCAGGCTTCGACCTCGCGCGGCTGCTCGGCGACGTGCACGTGGACCGTCCTCGGGCGTGCCCGGGCGACGGCCTCGAGCCACGGGCGCGGAACCGCGCGGACGCTGTGTGGCGCGGCACCGACCGTGACCAGGAGATCGGGGCGCACGCGTTGCTCGAGCGCGGCCACGGCGCCGAGGAAGGTCGCCGGGTCGGGGTCGTAGAAGCGGCGCTGCCGCGGGTCGGGCGGCGCGTTGAAGCCAGCCCGCGCATAGCCGACGCGGAGGAGGTGGATGCGGAGGCCGACCTCGCGCGCGGCGGTGATCACCCGGAGCGCCAGCTCCAGCGGGTCCGTGTACGGGCGGCCGTCGGGTGCGTGGTGGAGGTAGTGGAACTCGCCCACCGTGGTGATGCCGGCGCGGGCCATCTCCAGGAAGCACTGGCGGGAGGCGATGCCGACGCCGTCCGGGTCGAGCGCGACGGCGGCGCGGTACATCGTTTCGCGCCAGGTCCAGAAGTCGTCCTGGGCGCGGCCGGCGGCGGGGGCCTGGGTGCGGCCGCGGAGGAGCCGCTGGAACGCGTGGCTGTGCGCGTTCACCAGGCCGGGGAGCAAGAGCTTGCCGGGGAGGCGCTCGACCATGGCGCCCGCGGGTGGGGTGCCGGCAGTCTCACAGGTCCCGTCGGCGGCGAGCCCGAGCGCCACGTCGCGCAGGAGGCGGCCCCCCCAGACGAGGGCCTCGGGCTGGAGCCAGCGGGAAACCATGGGCCGGCGGGGCACCCTAGCAACGCGCTCGTGGCCGGAGCGAGGGGGCCAGCGCGACGCGTCAACGGAGATGCGACGTGGACCGCGTGGGGTGCCCAACGACGACGAGGAAATCCCCCGTGAGGAGGGTCCACGGAGACTGTCCGAACGAGGTGTCCGTCCGAACGAGGTGTCCCCGAACGAGGTGTCTGGCACCGGGCTCCACGCACCGGGTTCCCCCCGGGTCCGGGCCCCCGCCTCATCGGGTCCAGCGGTCGCGTCTCGCACCCGGGACTGTGAGTCCGGCCCGGAGTACGTCTCCCAAGAGGGAGGTCCCGCCGAACAAGATGTCGGCCCGTCAGGTTGGTGCGAGGGGCGTCCCCGCCCTGAGGTGCCGTAACGAGGTGTCCGTAACGAGGTGTCTGGCACTCGCTAGCAAGCACCCGCTAGCAGCACGTCTCACCCGAGGCGGGCTCGAGTCCCCCGCCCATGCCCCGGGCAGGCCAGGGACCGGGGGCCTCGGCGCGCACCCCGCCCACCGCCGACGTTGAATGACCAGCGGCCGGGACACGCGGGGCCTTTGCGCGACCGGGGGGGCCGTGCTGACCTTGCCCGGCAGGCAGGAGAGCCCATGGCCCGCCGCAACGACCCGCTCGAGACCTACCGACAGAAGCGCGATTTCGCGGTCACGCCCGAGCCCGCCCCCGAGCGCCCTGCGCCTGCGCCCGTCGGCGCGCTGCGCTTCATGGTGCACAAGCACGACGCGACCCGGCTCCACTACGACATCCGGCTCGAGATGGACGGAGTGCTCGCCAGCTGGGCCTGTCCCAAGGGCCCGAGCTACGACCCCTCCCAGAAGCGGCTCGCCGTCGAGACCGAGGACCACCCGCTCGCCTACGGCGACTTCGAGGGCCGCATCCCCGACGGCGAGTACGGTGCCGGCGACAGCGTCATCTGGGACCGCGGCACCTACGACACAGTTCCGCCCGGCCAGGTGCAGGAGCAGCGGAGGAAGGGTCACCTGCACGTCGCCTTCAACGGGCAGAAGCTCAAGGGGGGCTGGCACCTGGTCCGGACGCGCCCCCAGGGCGGCAAGGCCCAGTGGCTCCTCTTCAAGGCGAAGGACGGCACCGAGCGGCCGGACTACGACGTGGTGGCCGAGCGCCCCGAGTCGGTGGTCAGCGGCCGCCGGCTGACGCGCGGGCCCGAGCGGCAACGTCAGCTCCGGGGCGTCCACCCCGAGCCGGAGGCGCTGCTCGCCCGCGTCTGGCCGCCGATGCTGGCCGTGCTGGCCAAGGGCACCCCCGCGCCGGCGAGCAGGTTCGTGTACGAGGTGAAGTACGACGGATACCGGGCGCTCGCTGCCATCTCGGGGGGAAGGATCTCGGTGCGCTCGCGGAACGACCTCGACTTCGCCGCCCGGTTCCCCTGGGTCCTGCCCGCGCTCTCGCAGATCGTGGTCGGGGAGGCGGTGCTCGACGGCGAGCTGGTGGCGCTCGACGCGGCCGGGGTGTCGCGCTTCCAAAAGCTCGGCGATCCTGCGGCCGAGCACCGGTACGCGGTGTTCGACCTCCTCTGGCTCGACGGGCAGGACCTCCGGTCACGACCGCTGGAGGAGCGACGCGAGCTACTCGAGTCGGTGATGGCCAACACCCACCCCCCGCTCGAGCTGGCGCAGCGAGTCAGGGGCGACGAGGAGACCGCGCTGGCCGAGGCCAAGCGCCGCGGGTGGGAGGGGCTGCTGGCGAAGCTCCGTGGCTCACCGTACACCGGGACCCGCAGCACCGACTGGCTCAAGCTGAAGGTGCTCGGCACGGACGAGCTGGTGATCGCGGGCTGGACCCCCATCTCCAACGGCGCGGCCGAGATCGGGGCGCTCCTGGTGGCGGCGCGACGCGGGTCGAAGTTCCTGTACGCGGGCAAGGTCGGTACGGGGTTCGACCGGACGATGCGACGGCGGCTCCTCACCCTCCTGAAGAAGGACGAGGTCCCCCGCCCGGCCATCGAGGGCGCACCGCGGATGCGCGACGCCCACTGGGTGACGCCGCGCCACGTGGCCGAGCTGCAGTTCACCGAGTGGACGCGCGACGGGAAGCTGCGCCACCCCTCGTTTCAGGGGCTACGGGAGGACAAGGGTCCACTGGAGATCGGCCAGGACACCGCGGCCTCCCCGAAGACGTCGCGCAGGTCGGGACCCACGGGCTCGGGGCGGCGGGCGGCCGGGAGATCGGTGTCGGCGGCGCGGGCGCGGTCGACCCCCGGACAACGTGGAGCGTCGGCGGCGGACAAGACCACGAGGCCGGTGAAGGGCGCGAGCAAGACCCGGTCCTCGAAGCGCAGCGGAAAGGATGGCACCGACCGGGACGCCGAGCCAGTGGCGGGGTTCTTCGGGAGTGCTCCGGCCGATGGCTTCGGTACCTGGCACTCGAACCGCGGCGAGGCCGACGCGTCCTCGGAAGGCCCGCCGGCGCCCGAGGACACCCCCGCAGAGCCTCCGCCGGCGGAGGTGCCCATCACCCATCCGGAGAAGGTCCTCTTCCCGGTCTCGAAGATCACCAAGGCCGACGTCCGGGCGTACGACGATGCGGTCGCGCCGGCGCTCATCGCCGCGCTCCGCGGACGACCGCTCTCGATGCAGCAGTGGCCCCAGGGCATCGGCAAGCCCGGCATCTTTCGGCAGGGCGCAACCTCGGCGCCGCCCTGGATCCCCCGGGTGACGGTGCAGCACGTCGATCACCCGCTCGAGCACATCGTCGTCGACCGGCCCCAGACGGTGTCGTGGCTCGCCAACCAGTCGGCGCTCACCCTGCACATGACGTCGAGCCGTGCCGCCACGGTGGACAACCCCGACTGGGTGGCGTTCGACTTCGACCCTGCCGAGGCCGGGTGGGCGCAGATCGTCCCGCTGGCAAGGGCGCTGAAGGGATTGCTCGACGAGCTGAAGCTGGTCTCGGTGCCGAAGACCTCGGGGAAGCGCGGGCTCCACGTCTTCGTCCCGCTAGGGCCGGGGCACACCCACGCCCAGGCGCTCGCGTTTGCCGAGGCGGTGACGGGAGCTCTCGCCGGCCGTTTCCCCGACCTGGCGACCACCGAGCGCGCCCTGAAGCAGCGGCGGGGACGCCTCTACCTCGATGCCTTCCAGAACGGGCGACTGAAGACCATGGTTGCCCCGTACTCGATCCGCGCCGTCGAGGGGGCGCCGGTGTCGACCCCGCTGGAGTGGGACGAGCTGGACGAGCGGCTGGATCCGGGGAGGTTTAACATCCGCACCGTGCCCGGACGGCTCCGGGAGCGGGGGGACCTGTTCGCGCCGGCCCTCGCCGGGAAGCAGCAGCTCCCCGAGTTCCGTGCCTGAACGGAGCCATTCCGGAGGCTTGCCGTGCGGGGCCCCGGTGGTCCGGGCCTGTGCTAGTCGGCCGCTTCCGGAATGCGTGATCTGACCTCCGCCGCGTCACGGGCTCCCGATCCGGCCGCGGATCGGCGGTTCTTCGTCTTCAACGCCGTGGTGTCGCTGGCGGCGCTGGTGCTCCTCGGGTGGTTGCTCCTGCTGCGCCGTGGAGGGGGATCGGGGGCGACGGACCTTCGGTTCCTGCCGGCGGTGAACGCGAGCCTGAACGCCACGGCGGCGGTTCTCTTGCTCGCTGGCTGGGTGGCGATCCGGCGTGGCTCGATGCGGGTGCATCGCATCCTGATGGTCGGCGCGTTCGCGGCCTCGGCGCTCTTCCTGATCTGCTACCTCGCGTACCACGCGGTGCACGGGGACACTCGGTACGCGGGCAGCGGGACGATGCGCTCGGTGTACCTGGGGGTGCTGGCCACGCACGTGCTGCTGTCGACCACGGTGGTTCCCCTGGCGCTCACCGCCTTCTGGTTCGCGCTGCGTCGGGAGTTCCGCCGGCACCGTCGAGTGACCCGCGTGCTCTGGCCCATCTGGATGTACGTCTCGGTAACCGGGGTGGCGATCTTCTTCATGCTCCGCAGCAGCTACGGGCGCTGAGCCGGTTGCCGCTTCCACCAGGAACATCTTCCGGGTGCGCGGCTGCATGCGTGCCCGGGTGTGGGCTCGGGGGGCGTGCTAGCCAGGATGCATGGTCGCCGTGCTGCTCATCGAGGACGACAGGGACATTCGCCCGGACAACGAGGTGTCTGGCACTGACGGATCCCGACAACGAGGTGTCGACAACGAGGTGTCTGGCACTGACGGATCCCGACAACGAGGTGTCTGGCATTGTCTGGCACCTCGATCGGGAACGCTCAACCGAGGACTCCTTAACGACTGTCTCTTAGCAAAGTGTCTGGCACTTCGATCGAGGGGCACTTCGATCGAGACTCGACGCAGGGAAGTATCGCGGGCGGCATGCAGATGACTGTTGCCGTCGGCGAGGTCAGTGCCCGAGACAATCGGGGAGCCTGGTCCCTGGGCGTGAAGAGCGAAGCGGCGTTTCCGCGGAACGACCGTCGATCAACCCGGGCGCATCAGAGAATCAGGAGCGCCTCGAGCCATTGCCAGCGTCACGCCTCGTGGCTTCTTCGGTCGTCAGCCGCTCCGACGCACGGCGGGGCCCACCAGGACGCTGACTCGGTTGTCCGGCGGCCTTCTTCTCCGGACACGTTACGCCTCACGCGGCCAGCGGCATCACGGTGGAGCTTGGCCAGAGGAAGGGTTTGATCGCCCCCTCGGGGAAGGAGGCTGCGAGGTCTCCGTTCCTCCAACGAATCGAGGCGGACCGGTAAGCCTCGGCAAAGCTCCGATAGCGTTCGAGGAATGCCTCGAGCATTCCCGCGACGGAGGTGTGGCACGGAGGTCGTGGCGTGCGCTCGGCGGGGCGGGGCTTCGAGTGGGGTCGCTGGTTCAGCACCCCGTCCCGTCCCAGGAACTGCCGGTGCTGGCGCGCCGCTCGCTTCTCGATGGCATTGACTGCACGCAGAAGGAAGCGGCGGAGCGCTCCGGGCTTCTTCAGGTCAGGATTCGGGAGGGGCGTCAGCTGGAGCTCTTCCGGCTCCGCCCAGTGAAGGTCGAGCAGTGCTCGGACCACCCGACGAGCATTCCCGCTCGAACGACGCGTCCAGTTGTACCATCGGAAGCTCCTCGCCTGGCCATCGAGCATCAGGGACAAGCAGCTCAGTCCCGGCCAGTCACGGCAGTGTCGAACCAGGCCCTCCTTGACCCCATGGGCAAGCAGGTACGTCACTCGCTCGAGTAGCGCGGCCTCGTCGAGAATCGGTTCGGCCGAGTAACGACGTTCCCAGAAACTGCCCCGCCATCCGACGAGCTTCCCGACCTTCTTCGAGATGTTCGCGAGCAGGTACTGCATGAACGTCGGCAGGTTTCCGCGTGGCGCCCGGACGACCAGGTGAACGTGGTTCGACAGGAAGCTGAAGGCATAGAGTTCCACGCCGTGCACACGCACCGCCCGAGCCAGTACACCCCCGAGGACCTCGACCGTCTCCGGAGACGGACAGAGGAGCAACCGGCGCTGAAAGCAGCGCGCGGTCGCGAGAAAGATCTCCCCAGCGTTCAGCATCCGGACTGGCCTCGGCATGGCGACGTCTCCCTGTCGAGGGGGCCCCAAGCAGGACCCGGGCCAACCGATGTACGAGGGATAAACGAGGTGTTTGGCACTTCATCGTGCGCACCTCATCGTGCCGGGCGACGGTCAGGACGCGAGTGCCCCTTCGGCCTCCACCGGGGTGGACTCGGCAGGCTGGGGTACGCCGTCCAGGTAGATGACCGTTTGCCCCAGCACCGAGGCGACCCGTGGACCAGGCGTGACGACGCCGGTGAGGTTCAGCGGGTCGACGGCTGCCACCTCGATTCGCTGTCCGGAGGGTCGTGCCCGCCGGATCGTCCGCGCGACCTCCACCGCGTCCGGAACTGCGAACTGCTCCCCGCCTACTCCGGCCAGGAAGCGACCGCCGCGAATTTCCCCACGCGCCTCGAGCCTCCGGTAGTGCCTGACCAGCTCGCGCCAGGGCGGCGACAGCGGCTCTCGAACGACGAGGTCGCGGAAGACGATCCCCCAGCGCGAGAGCAGCAGCCGCCCGACGGATGCGAGCCGCTCTTCCTCGCTCACGACTTCCTCCGCTCGGAGGAGCGACCAGCGCCCCGGGCCTCCCCGTTTCAGCGCTCGCTGCTGCCGGCGGCGCTTCGGGCTGAGGAGGACCCGGAGGTTGTCTACCGCGTCGGCCGTGACGAGCCCACGGCCGAGCAGGTCCCAGAGCGCATCCTCCACCGCCTCGATGGATTGCCCCGACGCCGAGACCAACTCGGGAAAGAAGCATGCCCCTCGCCGAGCGAGGACCTGGGCCACTGCGCGGCTCCCATCGACCAGATCCTCCGGCCACCTGTCCGAGGGTTCCGGTCGTGCAGCCGCGAGTAGAGCCCCAAGCTCCGACCGACGCACGAAGGTCAGGGTCGCCGTCCGACCTGGCTTGAGGACACGGGCAGACAGCGCGTCCGCCTCGGCACCACGGCGCGGGCCGACCATCCGCGGCTCGCGGAGGCTCAGGCGACCCCATGCGACGTCTCCAGTCCAGCACGCCCGCTCGAGCAGCTCGGCGACGTTGCCCCGTACCCGGGCGGGTAGAAGCACCTGCTCCCAGGCCGCGGCCGGAGCCTCCCACCCCTCGAGCAGCGAGATCGCCCGGAGCAGGCCTCCCTGCCCTCCAAGCGTGTCGCTCGGCTCCAGGTGGTGCCATCGAAACAGGAACCGCATGAAGTCCTGCGTCGAGAGCGGTTCAATCTCGCGCCGCAGCCGCCCGACGGTCAGCCGATGGATCCGCTGGAGCAGGCGGCGATCACACCACTCGAGCTCCTCGGCGCCGGGTCGGAACCTGCCCCTCAGGACCTGACCTTCGGATTCGAGGCGATGCAGCGCGAGAGTCACATCATCCGCTGACAAGGCGAGTGCCACGCTCAACCCGCCAACCGTGACCGGTCCTGCCACCTCCATCCGTCCTCGCACCACCGCCAATGCCGCGACCTCTCGTTCCATCGGGACATCCCCGGGCAGCGCCGAGAGTCGCGGCGTCACCCCGGCGTCGGGGAAGAGCGCACGGGCATGCAGGAGCCGTTCCGCACAGATCGCGAACGAGCGCTCCGCAGTGCCAGACACCTCGTTACCCGACACCTCGTTACCCGAAGTGCTACCCGAAGTGCCAAACACCTCGTTACCCGCCTCGTGACCGTCCACCGATGAGACGGTCAGTCTCGCCGCGCGGCCGGTTCCGACCAGCTCGTCCAGCAGGTGCGGCGGAATCCCTTCGGTCGGGACCAGCACCGCGGCGAGCAGCCAGTCATGGAGCTCCTCCGCATCGCGGACCAGCGCGCGGGCGTCGGCGACGACCTGCTCGATCGCCGAGGCGTCCAGGGCTCCGAGGCCCGCCGCATCCTCGGCCGGCAACGCACGGCGCACCTGGACCGCCCGGGCCCGCCGCTCCTCCAGAGGTGCCTCGTCGAGGAAGGTGTAGGGCTGCGAGTTCAGGAGCGCATGGGCGAGCGGCGACGGCTCGGGCAGGTCCCGCGCCAGCGTCTGGATCTCGCCCGCCCGCAGCGCGCGGAGCACGCGCTTCAGACCCTCGACGTCCAGCGCCTCGGTGAGGCAGTCCCGCAGCGCCTCGTGGACCAGCGGGTGGTCGGGCGGCTCGACCTCCGCCCCACCGTGGTTGTCCTGACACCCAAGCTGGGCCGGGAACACCGCTGCCAGGAGGTCCTCCGCCCGGGCCCGCTGGATGTGCGGCGGGACGCGGCCACCACTCTGGTAGCGCGACAGCGCGAGCGCCCGCGTCGCGCTCCAGCGGAAGCGCGTTCCGAAGAGTGGCGCCTGCAGGACGGCCTGGACCAGCACCGACTCGACGGTGTCCGGGTGAAGGAACTCGAAGATGTCCGCGAGCGGGAAGCTGTGCTGCTCCCCGAGCGACAGGAGGATGCCGTCGTCCGTCGCCGCCGCCTGCAGCTCGAAGTCGAAGGTGCGGCAGAAGCGCTTGCGGAGCGCGAGCCCCCAGGCCCGGTTGATCCGGCCGCCGAAGGGCGCATGCAGGATGAGCTGCATCCCGCCGGCCTCGTCGAAGAAGCGCTCGGCGATGACCATCCGCTCGCTCGGCAGGGCTCCCAGCACCTGACGGCTCGAGCGGAGGTACTCGGACAGGGCCTCGACGTCTCGCTCCCCGAGACCGAGTCGCTCCAGCCACTCTCCTGCCGCCGGGTGCTCGAGCAGCTCGTCCCGCAGACGACCCACCTCCCGCGACAGCTCATCCGTGCGCGACGGCGCCTCGCCGCGCCAGAAGGGGATGCTCGGCGGCGCTCCTCGCGCGTCCTCGACCCGCACCACCCCGGCGCGGAGCCCCTGCACGCGCCAGCTGGTGCTCCCCAGCAGGAAGACGTCGCCGCCGTTCATCTCCACCGCGAAGTCCTCGTCGAGCGTCCCCACCTGGCGCCCGTCGGGCTCGGCCACCACCGGGTAGGTGAAGGTGTCGGGGATCGCGCCGCCGTTCATCAGCGCGGTGAGCCGAGCGCCCTTCCGCGCCCGGAGCAGGTGGTTGACACGGTCGCGGTGGAGATGGACCCGCATGCGCCCCCGTCGCTCGCTCACGCCCTCGGAGAGCATCTGGAGGACCTGCGAATACTGCTCCCAGGTGAGGTCGCGGTAGGGCCAGGCACGCTTCACCAGCGCGAACAGCGCTCGTTCGTCCCAGGCGTCCACCGCGCAGGCAGCGACGATCTGCTGCGCCAGCACGTCCAGCGGCCCCTCGGGCATCCGGACCGCGTCGAGCTCACCGTCGTGGACGGCCCGGAGGAGCGCCGTGCACTCGACCAGCTCGTCGCGGGTGAGGGCGAAAAGGATGCCCTTGCTCACCCCGTGCAACGAGTGCCCGGCGCGCCCCACCCGCTGGAGGAAGAGCGCGATGCCCCGCGGGCTCCCCAGCTGTACCACCAGGTCCACCGCGCCAATGTCGATCCCCAGCTCGAGCGAGGCGGTGGCCACCATCGCTCTCAGCTCGCCGCGCTTGAGCTTCTCCTCGGCCGCAAGTCGCAGCTCCCGCGCCATGCTCCCGTGGTGCGCCGAGACCGTGCCCGGGCCGAGCCGGGTCCCCAGGTCGTGAGCCACCCGCTCGGCCAGCTTGCGGGTGTTGGTGAAGATGAGCGTCGTCCGGTGCTCGGACGTCAGCTGCACCAGCCGGTCATAGACCTGTCCCCACATCTCGTGGGTGGCGACCGCGCTGAGCGAATCCTCGGGCGTCTCCAGCGACAGCTGCCACTTGCGGAGGTGACCCACCTGCACCACCGCGCATCCCTCGGGGCGGCCGGTGAGGAACGAGGCGAAGGTCTCCACCGGCTTCTGCGTGGCCGACAGGCCGATCAGCTGCGGACGGCGCCTGACCTGACCCTTCAGCCGCTCGAGCGACAGGGCGAGGTGGCTTCCACGCTTGTCGCGGGCCAGGGCGTGGATCTCGTCGACGATGACCGTGTCCACGTGCCGGAGCGTCTCGCGCCCTCGCGCGGCGGTGAGCACCAGGTAGAGCGACTCGGGCGTGGTGATCAGGACGTGGGGGGGCCGGCGGAGCATCTGTGCCCGCTCGCTCGCCGGCGTGTCCCCGGTGCGAACCTGGACCCGGACCGGCTCGGGGAAGAGGCCCTCGCGCGCGGCGAGCTCGTAGATGGCCTCGAGCGGAGCGACCAGGTTCTTCTGGACGTCGTTCCCCAGCGCCTTGAGGGGCGAGACGTAGACCACCGACGTGCGGTCCTCGAGCCGATTCTCGAGCGCGAGCCTCAGGAGGCGATCAAGCGCCGCCAGGAACGCCGAGAGCGTCTTCCCCGAGCCCGTCGGCGCGGCGATGAGCACGTCGTCGCCGGCGAGGATGCGTGGCCAGCCACGGCTCTGGGGCTCCGAGGGTTGGCCGAGCGTCGACTGGAACCATCGCTGGACCAGCGGATGGAAGGCAGCCAGCACGGAGTGGACCTCGTCCGCGGCGGCGGCGAACTGGAGCGGAAGCTGCGGCGCGGCCATTCCCGCATTCCTGAACGCCGGTGCAGTCACCGTCAAGGGGGGATGCGAGGGTCCGTGGACCTCCGATGCGCACGCGCTCTCTCTCCTCGCTCCTCGTGCCCGGCTGCGCGACGCCCCCGGCCCCGGCCCCGACTGCCCCCGCGACCGCGGGCTCTCTCCGGTTCCTCCGCCTTCATCTCGACGAGGCCGAGGCCGGAGCGATCCCCACGCTGCTCGCGGTCAGGGGGGAGTATCGGGGGTGGGTGCAGTCCCACGCGCCATCTCCAGGAGAGGCGCCCGTTCTCTTCGTGCAGCTCGCAAAGTCGCAACTCTGGGCCCTCCGGCCGACTGCCAGCTGGGAGGAGATGCCCGCCCAGGCCGCCGCGGACGGACGGACCGAGGAGCGCGTCCCGGCGGCGGTGGGGGCGGCACTCGACGAGAATTGCCGACGGATGCACGGAGCCATCCGGGCCCACCGATACGAGGTCCTCCGCCTTCTTCCCGAGATCTCGGCGGGCGAGCCGAGCCTCGCGGCCATCGCCGCCCAGCTGGTCACGGTCGCCGTGGACTTGCCGGTCCCGGCCCGGTCAGAGGAGTACCAGCAGGCGGCGCAGTCACTGGCCAGCGTCGAGCGATTCCACCTCGTCTTCCTCAGCTCACCGGGAAGTGGTGCCTTCGTGCACCTGCTCGGAACAGGAGAGGGCCCGACAGAGTCGCGTCTTCCGGATGCCCGCCTGGTCCGGAGTCGCGCCGTTTGGCACTCCTCCGTTCACCCCGAACTGAGCGCCCTACCCGCACCACGCTGACCGGAACGCCCTCGCAACACTCCCCGCGACACGACACCGCACCTCTCGAGGTGCCTTCCAGAGTGCCAGACACCTCGTTACGGGACACCTCGTTACGGACACTTCGTTACGGGACACCTCGGTACGGACACCTCGCTAGGGACTATGGGACCAAAGTCCATGACATTACGCACCCTTTCAAGGTGCCAAACACCTCGTTACCCACTCTTGTCTTACGCGCCGGGGAACTGCACCCGCCGGAAGGCACGGACCGTGACGTGCTCCCACACCTTCCCGGTGACGTACGGGTCGGCGGCGAGCCAGGCGTCGACGTCCGGCCGGGAGGGGAACTCGACCAGCACCATCGAGCCAACCATCCGACCCTCGTCGTCCAGCATCGCCCCACCGTCGAGGAACGTTCCCTCTGCCTTCATCCGCTTCACGCCTTCGATGTGGGCCGGTCGCTGCTGCATCCGCCGCGAGAGCGCCTCGGGGTCACGGAAGTCGTTGGCGATGATCAGGAACTGCATGTCGACCTCCGGCGCGGCGCAGCGTCATCCTGACGGGGGATCCCCGGCCTCGTCGAGGGCGTGCCGCGGCAACTCGCTCCCGCGCCGGCGCCTGGATGTTCCGATCGACCACGCGTCAGGTCTGCCACCCCGCCACGAGGTGCTAAGGTCCAACGGTCGTGACCCGCCCGCCCTGTCGCGCGCCGCCGCTCGAAGGGCGGTCTCTGGCCCAGCCCGGCCTCACTCCGCTGGTCCCGGAAAGGCTCACGCTCGACCGCCACGCCCTCCGGGACGCATGCCGGTTCCCCGTCCCGAACGGCTCCAGCGTCACGAGACCACCCCCCCGGAGCACCGGCCCCGTCCCCTTGGAGCCCACCGCGATGGAGGCCTGCGCGGCGCTCACCCGCATCGCCCTTGCCTCGGCCCGGGGGCAGCGGGGCCTGTGCCTCTGGCCCGCGACGGCCTTCCAAGTGTCGGGCGCCTCCGTCCCGGAGGCTGCCCCACCGCGGAAGCACTGACCGCCGCTCCCCATGCGCGCCGTCTTCTCCGCGCTGTTCTGGACCTACCTGGCCGTGGGCTGCGTCCCGCTCTTCCTCGGGGCGGTGCTGATCTGGCTGCTGACGCTCCCATTCGACCGGAACGGCCGGGTGCTTCACCTCTACTCGTGCTTCTGGGCCCAGCTCTTCTTCTGGAGCAACCCGTTCTGGCGCCTGAGAGTCGAGGGACGACGGCACCTGCCGTGGCGTGGCGGCGCGGTGCTGGTCTCCAACCACGCGTCACTCGCCGACATCCTGGTGCTGTTCGGGCTCTGGCGGCCGTTCAAGTGGGTCTCGAAGGCGAGCAACTTTCGAATCCCGTTCATCGGCTGGAACATGCGGCTCAACCAGTACGTGCCGCTGGTCCGGGGCGACAAGGACAGCATCGCGGCAATGATGCGCGCCTGTGAGGGCTGGCTCGCTCGCGGAGTCCCGGTCCTGCTCTTCCCGGAGGGAACCCGTTCCCCCGACGGCGAGGTGAAAGCCTTCAAGGACGGGGCATTCCGGATGGCCATCGAGCGGCAGGTGCCACTCATTCCCATCGCCCTGAGCGGCACCGGAGACGTGCTCCCCAAGCACGGCTGGGTGATGCGGGGCACGGCCCGGTGCCGCGTCCGGATCCTGCCGCCGGTCGACCCGGCCGACTTTCGCAGCGATGTCCCGGTCTTCCGCGACCATGTCCGGGCGCTGATCGTGGCGGAGAAGACCCGGCTGGACGCCGAGGCGGCACCCACCGGGCCGGCCTGAGCCCCACCCGACACCCGGCTGTCACCCGCCGACGCCCAAATCGACCCGGGCCGACCGCCCCGGCTGCAACGAATCGCCAGTGGGAGTGTCGGATCTCTTGCCGGGCTGGCGGCCAGGCACTCCTAGCGGACTGGTAGAAGCGAGCCCGCTTGGGGATCATGCGGAAACCTTTCGGGGGTTCCCGGGCGGCACGAGGGGAGCGCCGCTCGCGTGGAGGCGACGATGCAGGGTCGGCTCGTTTGTGTCTTCGGTCTGGTGGTTTCTTCTCTTGCGCTGGCCCGGCAGCAAGCCCCGCAGCCGTGGGTGCCACAACCTGCGCCGCCGCAGGTCGCGCCAGTGCAATACGCGCCGGCACCGGCTCCCGCACCGCAGGTCGCGCCGGTGCAGTACGCTCCGGCACCGCCGCCGCAGCAGGTCGCGCCGGTGCAGTACGCTCCGGCTCCCGCCCCACAGCCTGCGCCGCAGGTCGCGCCCGCGCAGTACGTTGCGCCGCCCCAGCAGCCACAGGTCGCCGCTCCCGCGCCCCAGGCCGCGCCTCCTCAGCAGTACGCGGCGCCTCCGCAGCAGGCCGCGCCCCCCCAGCAATACGCGGCTCCGCCTCAGCAGTACGCGGCGCCTCCGCAGCAGGCCGCCCCTCCTCAGCAATACGCTGCCCCGCCTCAGCAGGTCGCCCCACCGCAGCAGTACGCTGCTCCGCCTCAGCAGTACCAGGCACCCCAGGCCGCGCCTCCTCAGCAATACGCGGCTCCGCCTCAGCAACAGTACGGCCCGCCGCAGCAGTACGCCGCCCCACCTCAGCAATACTCGGCACCTCAGGCCGCGCCTCCTCAGCAGTACGCGCCGCCGGCCGCCGGCGGAGCCGCGGCCGGAGCCGCCGTCGCTGCTCCCCTCGCCGCTCCAGCACCGCCGGCGGCCGCGCCGGCTCCCCAGTACTCCGCACCCGCTCCGCAGTACTCGGCGCCGCAGCCAGCAGCCCCCGCCCCACAGCTCGCCCCGCCCGCCGCGGCAGGAGCTGCAGTGGCCGCCCCCCAGGCCGCACCCGCGGCTCCCGCACCGGCTCCCTCCGTTGCCCCTGCTCCCGCCACGCAGGGCGCTCCGGCGAAGCCGTTGCTCCCGCCCGGTGCGGTTCCGGTCCAGCAGGCCCCCTCCGCCGCTCCGGCAGCCACCCCCGGAACGCAGTCGGTGGATGCGCAGCCGGGCAAGGCCGCGCAAGAGGACCTGCCGCCACCAGGCCTGGCCCGGGAGGTCTACTACCGCGACATGCTGCGGGTCCGTCCTCACCAGACGGACGTCTTCACCCAGCACGGCGCGCGCAAGCTGTCGGCCACCGAGTTCTACCGGCTGGTGGGTCGCGGCGATCTCGCGTCCGCCTCCGACGTTCGCAAGAGCGAGCGAGGCATCCTCTACGGCGCCTCGTTTCTCACCTTCGCCGCGGGCATCGCCTCCGGCATCATCGTGAGCGGCAACGCGCAGTCGCTCAACGACCCCGCCTGCTTCACGAATGGCACCAAGAGCTACAACCAATGCGTCGACAGCGCACAGAAGACCAGCCTCTACGGGGCGCTGCTCATCGGCGGCGGAGTGGTGGTCGGCGGCCTGCTCCTCACCATCGCCGCGCTCACCCCGGACATGGTGACGACCCCCGAGGAGACCGCGCGGCTCGCGGAGCAGTACAACCGAGGTCTCTCGAAACGGCTGGCCGCGGCCTCCGAGCCACGGGTTCAAGTCACTCCGGTATTCGGGAAGGACGGCGGCGGGCTCGCCGCGCGCTTCACGTTCTAGGAGCGGCGAGCGACACCGGTGCCGGCTCCACCGGTTCCGGGTCCTTCCGTCGGCTGCCCCGTACCAGCCACGCCCCCGCGGCGGTGCTGGCCAGGGCGAGGGCCACAGCCATCGACGAGCGCATCTGCCCGGCCAGCCCCGGCATGCGGTCGAGCAGCACCTGCGCGCCGTTGTTCACCAGGTGGATGAGCACGCCAGGGACGATGCTCCCGCTCTCCAGCGCCACCCAGCCCAGGAGAAGGCCGATCAGCGACGCCGCCAGCACGTGGTAGGGGTTGATGTGGAAAAGGCCGAACACCAGAGCGCTCCCCACCACGGCGATCCACCGTGAGCCGCTGCGGCGGAGGCCGGCCAGCACCACGCCACGGAAGGTGACCTCCTCGGCGACGGCCGGCAACAGCGCGACCAGGACGAGCGCGGCCCCCAGCCCGAGCTGTCCATGCTTCCCGAGCAGCTCGCCGAGCCAATCGGAGTACGCCCGCGCTCCCGGGAAGCGCAGCAGCTGTTCCCAGACCACCGCCCCCACGCTCCACCCTCCTGCCGCGAGAAGCACCGTGGCCAGCCACCCCCGGGGGCTCGGCCAGCGGAGCTGGAGCGTCTCGGCGAGCGGGGCACGGAAGAGGCGGCACCAGGCCAGCGACGGGAGGAGGAAGAATCCGAGCTGCGAGCCGAGGATCAGCGCCGCCACCGACGTCCGCCGCTCGAACAGCGCCGAGCCGTAGAACGTCAGAACCAGCAGCACCGCGGCAAAGGCCAGCGCGTTCCCCGGAGTCAGCCCCCGTCCGGAGCGCGCGCGCGGCGAGAACACGTCGCGCCACGGCTTCTCTCCCGACAGGAGCACCTGCTCGGTCTGGAACACCCGCGCCGCAAGCAGGATCCCCAGCACGGCCCAGGCCAGGCTCACTGCCCAGACGACGAAGATCTGCCGTCCGCCGGCCTTCCCCACCAGCAGGTCGTGCACCAGCAGCGTCACGTTCAGGAGCGGGACCAGGGCGCTGCCCGGGGTCAGCTCGGCGCCGGGGAGGAAGCTCGCGAACCCGGCGAGCATCACCAGCAGGAGAATCGGCATCAGGTAGCTCTGCCCCTCGCGGTAACTGCGGGCGAGCACCCCGATGGCCATCAGCAGGGCGACGATGAGCAGCGCCGCCGGAATCACGGTGACGAAGATCGCCCCGGCGCTGGACAGTCCGAGCGAAAAGCGAGCCCCGGTTTCCATCGCCGCCGTCCCCCGCGCCAGCGCCAGGGCAATCGAGCCGAGGTTGCACACCGTCGCCGCGAGGGTGAGGGTCAGGACGGCCAGATACTTGCCGGCGACGATCTCCACCGAGCGAACCGGTGCGGTGAGGAGGGTCTGCAGCGTGCCTCGCTCCTTCTCGCCGGCGGTCAGGTCCAGCGCGGCATAGAACCCGGAGGTCGCCACCAGCACCAGCAGCAGATAGGGAAGCAGCGCGGCGGCGAAGCTGGCGCCGCGGCGGGCGGCGTCGGCCAGGTCCTCCTCCCGGACGTCGAGAGGCCTGGCCGACGCGGCGTCCTGCCCGAGCGCGGTCATCCGCTGCCGGAGGAGCTCCGCGTCGTGATCGGCCAGGGCGCGGGAGACTCGCCGCGCCATGGCGTCCGAATCGACGTCGGTCGAATCGGCGAGTACCCGGATGGGGATGCTCGGGCCCGTGGCCCCGGCCGGGGTGAGCAGCACCAGATGCACCCTCTTCGACGCGACCAGCCGCCGCGCCTCTGCTTCGGGCTCGGCGGGGGGCTGGTCGCGCCGGTCGACGACATCCGCCCGGGCCTGCTGCTCCACGGCCTTCAGCGTGGCCTCGGGCACCGGACCCCATGCCGCGACCCGGGCCCGGGTCCGCTCGAGTTCCCCTCGCTTGTCGGTGGCCACCGAGCCGAGCAGGGTGAAGAGCAGCGGGTAGACGAGCGCCGGGACGACGAACGCCATCACCACGGTCCGGCGATCCCGGAGCGTCTCGATCAGGTCCTTGCGGAAGATGTGGAAGACGATGGTCGGCCTCACGCGGCCACCTCGTCGCCCACCCGGGCGAGGAAGGCGTCGGTGAGCGTCCGGGCGCCGGCCCGCGCGCAGACCTCGCCGACGGTGCCCTGGTCGAGCACCTGTCCCCGGTGCAGCAGCACCACCCGGTCGCAGAGCACCTCGGCGTCACCGAGCACGTGGGTGCTGAAGAGGATGGCCTTCCCGGCGGCGCGGGCCTCGCGGAAGGCCTCGAGGAGGAAGCGCCCGGTCACCACGTCCAGCGCGGTGGTGGGCTCGTCGAGGATGAGCGCCGGCGGGTCGTGGACGAAGGCTCGGGCGATGTTGGCTCGCTGCTTCTGCCCCGCCGAAAGCTTGCCGCAGGGACGGTCCGCGAACTCCGAGAGCCGGAAACGGGCCACCAGGGCCTCGACCCGCGCGGCGAGCGCCGCCTCAGGGATCTCGTGCAGCCGCCCGAAGTACCGGAGCACCTCGCGGGGCGTGAGCCGCTGGTACAGCGCGGTGTCGCCGGTGAGGAACCCCAGCGCGCGCTTGAGCTCGAAGGCCTCTCCCTCGGTCCCGTGACCGGCGATGCGCACCTCGCCGGCCGTCGGCGTGAGCACCCCGGCGAGCATCCGGAGCACGGTGGTCTTGCCCGCACCGTTCGGACCGAGCAGGCCCACGACCTCACCTCGACCGACGGTGAAGCTCACCTCGGAGGCCGCCACCACCTCGCCGTAACGCTTGGAAAGTCCGCGGGCTTCGATCATCCTGGACGAGGCGCTCGTAGCACAGAGAGCCGTCTCGCCGCGCACTCCGGGTGAGTTGGAGCACTTGGTAACGAGGTGTCGGTAACGAGGTGTCTGGCACCCCCCCAGGGGAGGCGCCCGCGCGGAC
>Ga0335084_10001669_pt1 | contig 21010 bp, 18 predicted proteins | sample Lox_Sample_44_FD_206721 | JGI IMG/M metagenome (GOLD analysis project Ga0335084, IMG submission 206721) | Soil microbial communities from Loxahatchee National Wildlife Refuge, Florida, United States - Lox_Sample_4.4 | ecosystem: Environmental > Terrestrial > Soil > Wetlands | place: USA...
AATTCTGCGACCGATGCGGCCGCCGGTTCCTCGTCGATGCTCGAAGAGTTGAGCAACGACCTTGCGCCGCCCGCGCAAGGCAGTTGGGCCGAGCGCACTGCCGTCGCACTGGCGCGCGCGCGGGAGCTCGCCGCCGGGGCGCTGCAGAACTGGAAGCGCGAGGCCGAGTCCTCGATCCCGGACCGGGCGCTGGATGAGGCACTCGCCTACGGTCCACCGACGATCCCGGAGCGCGTGCAACGCCAGGTCAAGGGCGCGCTGGACGACCTGGTCGAATCGGCAGCCGGGCCCCGCATGGCGTCGCTCGCCGAGCCAGTGACCCAGGCGCTGGCCGAACGGGCGACGACGGCCCTGCAGGAGCGCGTGGCGAGAACCGTGGACGAGACGATGCTGAGACTGGGCAAACGCACGGAGCCGGCCGACGAGGCGTCGAGGCTGCAAAGCGAATTCGAGGCGGCGGCGAGCCCCACCAAGCTCCTGCTGCAGACTTGGCCCGCGCAGGGTGGGCGAGCCATCGCCGGCCTCAAGGCCTACCAGGGAGAGCTGCTCGATAAGTTCATCCGCTATTTCGGCTTCGCTGCACAACAGATCCAGTCGGACGGAGCGGGTGCGAATGAGTAGCCTGTCGCGGCCCGGCGCACTAGCCGGCCTCGGATTGTTGTGCGTCCTTGTCGCGCTCGGCGGCTGTGCGGAGCCCGGTCCCAACCCGACGCACGAGCCCGAGCCGGTGCGCGCGACGCCGGCCAACCAGACGCCCGCTAGCGCAACGCCGGCCAACGTAACGCCGGCAAGCCCGGCGCCACCCGCCGAGACGCCGCCCATACGGCACATCGCCACGCTGGCCGACGAGCTGGCCGCGCACCCACCCCAGCCGGCTGGGGCGTCGCTGTCACCTGCCGCGCCCGCGTCGTCGCCGGCGATGCCGGTGCTGTCGGCAGAACGACGGCGGGCGCAGCAGACCATGCTCGCCGCATTGCGCGAGTTCGTCTCGGATCGGGATACCGGCAAGGCTCGCGATGCCTTGGTGCGCGCCGCCGGCGAAGATCCCAGCTATGCGGAGCCGCCCTATAACCTCGCGATTCTCGCGGAAGCCGAAGAGAACTGGGCGGAAGCGATCCGCTATTACGAGCAGGTCGAGGCGCTCGCAACGCCGCAGGATCCACTGCGCAAGACGGCAGCGGAGAAGCTCGGCCTGGTGCGGCAACTCGAGGCCGATTCGCAGACGCCGGAAGGCAAGCTCGACGTGCAGTACACACTGAGTGTGGATCGAGCGCGTCAGTTCCTCGCGGCGCAGCAGCCGGCCGAGGCAGTCGCGGAGGCGGAGCGCGCGATCACGCTGCTGCCGAATCGATACGAAGCGTACTGCGTCGCCGCGCTGGCCGAGCGCGAGCTCGGAGCGTTCGAGAGCGCGATCGGTCGGCTGCGGCACGCGAAAGAGGTCGCGCCCGCCGAGATGATTCCCAAGCTCGACAGCTCGCTGCAGGAGCTGGAGACCGACGAAGCTTATGCAACGACCGTTGCAAGCGCCGGCGACGCGCTCGCCGCAGGTCAGTACGACCAGGCCGCGGGCCTGTATGCCGATGCGCTGAGGACCAAGCCGTCTGAGCAACAGATCGGCTTGAAACTGGCGACCGCTCTGGTCCTCGCAGGCAACACCGAGCAGGCTAGGCCGGTGATGAACGGCCTGTTGGCCTCGCGCAGCCCCGACGTGGTCTACGGCGCGACGCTGCAACTGAAGGCACTGGACATGGCGGCGAATGCCGAGAAGTCGCAGGCGCAGATCGTCGAGGCGACTCGCATGACGGCGCAGATGCAGGAAGAAGCCAAGGCGGTTGCTCGAACGGTCGGTGGAGTACCAGCGCGCTTCCAACGCCGCCGCGGGCCTCTACATGGAGCGCGTTCCCGACGACCTTTCCCTCGCTCTGGTGAGGCTCGCCGCCGCGCGCAACCCGATTCGTGCCGTAGCGGCGAACGGCGACCGGGCATGGGCGATCCTGTACGGCAACAACTCGCACGTCGCGAGCAACCTTCCGCAGCAACTCGCCGAGTATCTCGAGTCGCAAAGCCACGGCGGCGCGGCGGTGAGGCGCATCTCCTTCGGCCCGAACGACTCGTGGGTCGCGGTCGCCGGAGGGAATGGCTACTGGGGACACTCGGTGCCCAACGCGTTGGTCGAGGCACTGAAGTCCGCGCACGACAACGGCACCGTCATCTCCGATGTGACCCTCGGGCCCAACTCGAGCTGGTACTTCGTCCAGGGAGGCAACGGCTGGTGGTACGACGGCGTTCCATCGGGCCTCGCGAACGCCATCAAATCGCTGCACGACAAAGGCAGCACGGTCAACCACGTGGCGCTCACGCCCGACGGCGGATGGCCGATCATCTACGACAACACCGGCTATTGGTATCAGAGCATTCCTACGGCCATGGTGACGGTGCTGGCCCAGCTCAATACCGAGCGCAAGAAGATTGCCGCGATTGCGTTCACCGGCGCGGACGGGTGGGTCGTGGTCCAGGAGCAACCGCCGGTCGAGAAGTGACGGTAGAGGCACGCGCGAGCGCGGAGGGCCTGCCACAGAGCAACGGAGCGGGACGGCAGAAGCCGATCGACGCCAGAAAGGTCACCGGCGGCGCCGGCTAGTTCAAAGGCATGCAGGGAGTGGTTCGCGGCAGTACGGCACGAGCGGCCGGGGCTGATTCGATAACGTAGGCGCACAGGACATTCCAACGCCGTTTTTCATCGAGGCGTACCGGATGCGTGCGCCAGTAGATGGTCAACCGTGTCAATTGTCGGTGGAAGAGGTGCGATAGTGCGAGGTCTGCTCCACTGATTCATCGGGCGAGGTCGACGAGATCAACGCGCATTGTGGGGTTTGCCCCGGCGCGCGAGAAGCGGAAACGGCGGGCTGAGTGGTGCGAGCGGCTCCGGCGTATCGGGGGCACGCCGCTTCGAACAACGCCCCACGGGATTGCCCACATGGGCGAGTGCATTCTCGCCTATCACTCACCGCACATCCGCGTCATGGCCCACTGTATCGTGTCGTCGCTCGAGCGATTGTGCTCGCATCTCCACGAGACGATCTTGCGCGCGGTGCATTTGCTGTGAGCGTTTCTGCCGGCGCGTTCTCGACGGCGCTGCGGGCTGGTTTGTCCGCCTTGTGCGAGCAGCGACGTCCGCTTCTTATCCTGCAGAGCTTGGTGGCGGCGGTCGTGGCCTGCGGGTTTCTGCTCCCGGGCTTCGACGGCTTGCTGCGCGCCATCGGCGAGCGCATCGCTGCGGGCGGCGCCGCCGCGGTCTTCGTGACTGCGGGCCTGAGCTGCGGTCTCCTGGCCGAAGCGGTCGTCGTCACTGTGCAGCAGCGCGGGCGGTGGCGGAGCTCCAACCTGCGCCAGGCGGCGTTCCGCTTCGCGCTCTATGGCGCGAACGCCGTGCTGGCGAGCCTGTTCTTCCGCCTGCAGGCCGCGTGGTTCGGCGATGGCCTGGGCTGGTCCGTGCAGCTTCCGAAGCTCGCGATGGACCGGCTCGTGGCCGGCCTTTTGTTGTTCTTGCTGGTCCAGCTCACCGCAGCGCGCCTGAACGCGCTCCACTTCGACCTCCGCCGATGGACCGCGGAGCTTGCAGGACCGTTCGTGCGGCTTCACTCCCTACCCGGGCTCGCGACGCAGTTGATGTTCTGGCCGCCGGTGACGCTCGCGATCTATCTCTTCCCCGTGGCACTGCAGACGATCTTGTTCCTTGTCATCGGCGCGGCCTGGTCGCTCCTGGTCGCCGCGCTCGCCGGCACGCCGCAGTCACAGACCATCGAGGCATCGACATGACAGAGATCGGCGTCATCGGGCTCGGCCGCATGGGTTCTGCGGTGGCCCGCACCCTCATTGCGAACGGCACGCCGCTGCTGCTGTGGAACCGCACCCGCAGCCGCGCAGAGCAAATCGCAGCGGCAACGATCGCGGCCAGCGCGCAGGAGGCCCTCGCGCGCTGCCGGCTGGTCCTCTTGATCGTGTTCGACCATGCGGCCTTGGAGGGGCTGCTGAAGGCCAACGGCGACCGCCTCGGCGGGCACTGTGTCGCCATGCTGACCGACGTGGCACCGCGTGAAAGCGCTGCACTGGCGACCCTCGTCACCCAAGCGGGGGGCAGCTATGTCGAAGCCCAGATTTACGCCACTGCCGACGAGGTTGCGGCACGCCGGGCCTGGGTACTCATCGCGGGCCGCATGCGTGCACTGTATCGGTCGCACGGGTGCGCCGAAGCCGACCGCGCAATCGATCTCCGCTATAATCGGCGCAAGCGCGTGCAATCGAGCTATGCGGGGCGTCGGCAAAATCAGGATCTCAGTTATCCGCGGTCAGCCAGGCTTTCGAGCGCTCCCGCGAACTCGTGCAGACCACACCACGCCTGCCGACTTGGTCGACGGCATCCTGGCCTCAAGCGCGTCATCCCAGTAGTAGAGCACGCCGGCGGCCGACCGCATACCATGCGCATCCTGCTCAGTAACGACGACGGCTATTTCGCTCCTGGGCTCGCGACGCTTGCCGAGGCGTTGGCCGCGCTGGGCGACGTGGTTGTCGTGGCGCCCGAGCGGGACCGCAGCGGCGCCAGCAACTCCCTCACGCTCGACCGGCCTCTCGCGGTGCGTACATCCCACCTCGGGTTCCATTACGTGAACGGCACGCCGACCGACTGCGTGCATCTGGCGGTGACTGGGCTGCTCGATCACTTGCCGGATATGGTCGTCTCCGGCATCAACCACGGCGCCAACATGGGCGACGACACCATCTATTCCGGAACGGTCGCTGCCGCGACGGAAGGCTTCCTGCTCGGGATCCCGTCGATCGCGATGTCGCTTGCGAGCAAGGCCGGCGGCAATTACCCGGCTGCGGCTCGGGTGGCGGTCGACCTGGTCACCCAGTTTCGCGAGCGGCCTGTCCCGCAACCGGTGCTGCTGAACGTGAACGTGCCCGATCTGCCCTACCACGAGCTGAAGGGGACACGGATCACGCGGCTGGGACGGCGCCACAAGGCAGAGGGCGTGATCCGGTCTAGCAATCCGCGCGGGGAGACTGTCTACTGGATCGGCGCAGCCGGAGATGCGCAGGATGCGGGAGAGGGCACCGACTTCCATGCTGTGGCACACGGGTTCGTCTCCATCACGCCGCTGCAGATCGACCTGACGCATTTCGCCCAGCTCGGCCAGCTCGCGCATTGGCTTGCTGCAGAGGATGCCCCCGGTCTGCCCACGGCACAGCCGGAGGCGGCCAGCGGCTAAGCCGGACCCCACAGGCACGGCACCCAGGACTCGATGACCAGCAGCCATCTCGGCGTCGGGATGACCTCTCAGCGGACCCGCATGCGGATGGTGCAGAGGCTGCGGGAGCAAGGAATCCGCGACGAGGTCGTGCTGGCGGCGATGGGTGAGCTGCCGCGTCACATCTTCGTCGACGAGGCGCTGGCACATCGGGCCTATGAGGATATCGCGCTCCCGATTGGGTTCGGCCAGACGATCTCCAGCCCGTTCATCGTTGCACGTATCCTGGAGCTGACACGTGCCGGCTCTGCGTTGGAAAAGGCATTAGAGGTTGGGACGGGGTGCGGTTACCAGGCTGCGTTGCTATCCCGGCTGGCCCGGCAGGTATACAGCGTCGAGCGCATCTTGCCCCTGCTCACCAGAGCGCGAGCGCACCTGCGTGAGCTGCGCATCCGCAACGTTCGCGTCAAGCACCTGGACGGCCATGTGGGCTTGAGCGAGTTCGCTCCGTTCGATGCGATCGTGATGGCTGCTGCGGCAACTCATGTTCCGGAGGCGCTGCTCGAGCAACTGGCCCCGGGAGGGCGGCTCGTGATGCCGCTGGGCGACCGCGAGCAGCGGTTGACGCTGGTCACGCGCACCGGGGACGGATTCTCGCAGCAGACGCTCGAGCCCGTGCATTTCGTGCCTCTCGTCCCAGGAGCCAGGGTATGACGGCACCGGCGATTCTCGACGCCGCCCGAGGGGAGCACGTGTCTTGAGCCGGCGCGTCGCGCTCGCATGCATGCTCTGCAGTGCGATGCTGGGCGGCTGCACCGGGGCGCGAGCGCCGGTCGCGGAGCACGGAGTTGCCGACTACCGCCGGGCCGCCAAGCCAGCCGCAGTACCGGCCGGGGGTTCCGCAGCAGCTAAGCCCGTGCCAACGAAAACGCCGGCTGCGATCTTCGCGGCCCCGAGCTCTGCGCCCGCCTCCGCCGCGAAGGCCCGTGCGGCTGCAAAGGAAGTCGCAGACGAGGATGCCCGTCCGGCAGCATATACGGTCAAGCGCGGCGACACGCTGTACAGCATCGCTCTGGACAACGGGCTGGCCTACAGGGAGCTCGCCGCCTGGAACCAGATCTCCGATCCCAACGTCATCAAAGTCGGCCAAGCGCTGAAACTGCGCGCCCCTCCGGGCTGGAAGCCCGACTCGGCCGGCGCCGACGAAGTCGTCACGCAGCCGCTGATGTCCACGGCGTCCCCAGAAGGCCAACCCCTGGATATGCCGGTGCCGACGATGTCGCAGCCGAAAGGCATCAAGGTGCCGTATTCGGAGGCAGCGCTCACACAGCTCACTCGGTTTCCGGACCGGCCTCCCGTGGCCAGCGCCCCGGCGTTGCCGGTCGAGGCCAAGCCGAGCGGAACGGCGCCGTCCCCGGCGCAGGCCCCGTCGTCGACACAGGTCGCCAAGGTGGAGAGCACCCCACCACCGGCGGCATTGCCACCGCCCAAACCAGAGCCCGCGGTGCGCGAAGGCGCTATACAGTGGGTTTGGCCCGCGTCGGGGAAATTGCTCCACACCTTCAATCAAGGACCCAATCCGAAGGGCGTTGCGATCGGTGGCGCATCCGGCGAGCCGGTGGTCGCCAGCGCCACGGGCAAGGTGGTATACAGTGGTAGCGGGCTGCGGGGATACGGTAAGCTAATCATCATCAAGCACGATGACACGTACCTCAGCGTGTACGCTCACAATCGTGAGTTGCTGGTGAAGGAGGGAGAGCGCGTGAGCAGGGGACAGCGGATCGCGGAGATGGGCGGCACCGGCTCGCAGCAAGCCGAGCTGCACTTCGAGATCCGGCGCTTCGGCAAGCCGGTCGACCCGCTGAAGCTGCTGCCGCCGGAGGGCCCGTCATGAGCGAGGAGAATCCCGCCGCGGGCGACGAGCTACCCGACGAGGTGATCCTCGGTGCGGCCGATGCGCCCCCCGAAGAGGAGTACGCCAGCGCGGACCTGTTGTCGGACGTAACGCAGCTGTATTTCAACGAGATCGGCCACAACCACCTGCTGTCTGTGGACGAGGAAATCTGCTACGCGCGGCTGGCGAAGGCCGGCGAGTTCGCCGCCCGCCAGAAGATGATCGAGCACAACCTGCGGCTGGTGGTCAACATCGCCAAGCACTATGCCAACCGCGGGCTTGCCCTGCTGGATCTGATCGAAGAAGGCAACCTCGGGTTGATTCACGCGATCGAGAAGTTCGACCCGGAGCGGGGCTTTCGCTTCTCCACGTATGCGACCTGGTGGATCCGCCAGAGCATCGAGCGCGCGATCATGTACCAATCGCGCACGATCCGGCTCCCCGTGCACGTGATCAAGGACCTCAACATCGTGTTACGCGGAATGCGCCATCTCGAGACCCACTCGGAGCATGAGCCCACCGCCGAAGATGTGGCTCACCTGCTGGACTGGGACGCGGGGGAGGTGCGCCGGTTGCTCGTGCTCAACGAGCGCATGGCGTCGCTCGATGCACCGCTCGACATCGACCCTGGGCTCTCGGTCGGCGAATCGCTGCCCGACGAGAACGGCATGACGCCCGAGGCGCGCCTGGAGGTGTCGGAGATGGTGGCGCAGGTGCGGCGTTGGCTTGGCGAGCTGTCCGATCGCCACCGCAACGTCATCGAGCGCAGATACGGCCTGAACGGCTCCGAGATCCACACGCTCGAGCAACTCGCGCAGGACCTGAACCTTACGCGTGAGCGGGTACGCCAGATCCAGATCGAAGCGCTGACCACGCTCCGCCGCCTCCTGCGCCGCGGTGGAGTCGGCCGCGATATGCTGCTTTGACCGCGCCGCCGCTGGCGCCGTGACCGACTAGAACGAACGCACGAGCCGCCGCAGCCGGTACAGATCGCCTCGGGCCTCGCGCGGACGGCGCGCGTAGCGTAGCTCGAGATACAGTCCTGCGATGGCATCGATCTGCGGCTTTAGCGCCGGGTGTTCGGCCGAAGCCCGCCGCGCGAATTCCAGCGGACCTTCGGCAGCTCGCCGTTCGGTCCCCCGGCGCGCGAGCTTCCGGCAGAAGCTGCGCCAAGCCCGCACTACAGGATCGACCGTCGTGACGCGCAGCCGGCGCAGCGTGCCGAGCGCCAGCGCTGCCATGATCAGGCCGCCGATCCCGATCAGCAGCGCCGTCAAGGCTTGCCACGACGCCTGCCGGAGCCCTGCGCTCTCGAGAAACCGCGTCTGGCGCTCGGGCGTGTAGCCTAGCACCCACTGATTCCAGGCATTGGCCACGGCATCCCAGCTGAAGCGAAGCTGCCGCATGAAAACGCCGTCGCCACGCACCGAAAGGGCAAGCGGGTCGCCCGCCGGCACTGCCGCGCCGATCCCGGCCTGGATCCGTGACGGGGCGACGGTGGCAGTCGGATCAACCCGCACCCAACCGGCGTCCTGGAGCCACACCTCCGTCCACGCGTGCGCTTCCGCTTGGCGCACGATCAGGTAATCCGCAAAAGGGTTCTCCTCCCCACCCTGGTAGCCCGTGACAACGCGGGCCGGCACGCCGGCGGCGCGCATCAGGACCGCAAACGCGGAAGCGAAGTGCTCGCAAAAGCCACGGCGCGTGACGAACAGGAATTCGTCGACCGAGTTGCGTCCGAGGAGCGGTGGCTGCAACGTGTAGTAGAACGGCTGGGTGCGGAAGAAGCTGAGCGTATTGTCGATCAAGTCGCGGTCGGTTACCGATTGTGCTCGCAGCTGACGGGCCAGGTCCATGGACTTTGGGTTGTACCCGGAGGGCAGGCGTGTTGCGCGCTGCAGCAGCCAAGGCTTCTCGTCGCTCCCATAGCGGTAATCGGGTTCGGAAACGACGTCATAACGCAGGCGGCTGCGGACCGGCCGGGTCGACAGCAGCTCATAGTCATCGGTCAGGACGGTGTCGGGCGGCACGATCAACGGCAGGTCGATTGCGAACACCCAGCGCCTGTTGTGCGGCTCCAGCGTCACCGTGTATGCGACCGGGTGGCCCGCCGCGACTTGGCGCGCTCCCCCTGTAGCGATGCCAACGGCATTGCCGGTGGACCAGGTGCGGCCGTCGAAGTCCCAGAGCACCGGGCCCCGCCAGTACAAACGCTGCCGTTCCGGTGCCGGGGAGCGGAACTCGACGCGGAAGGCGATCTCGCCGGAGCGTCCTAGCTTCGTGAGACTGCCTGGGGACATGGTTTCGGACAGCCCTGTGACCGCGGCCGGCGTGGCCTCAGCGAAGCCGAAGATGGGGCCCGGCACGCGTGGAAACAGCAGGAACAGGGCCACCATCAAAGGAGCAGCCTGAAGCATCAGCGTGGCAGAACGGCGCAAGATGCGCGGCAGCGACAGGGAGCCGCTGCGATCCTGGCTGCTGATCAGTGTCGCGGTCAACCACGCCACGATCGCCAGCATGTACAGCGCGGCGCCGATGCTCTGGAGGTAGAGGAAGTTGGTGATGATCAGAAACAGGCCGAGGCAGCTCGCGACCGTCGCATCGCGGATCGTGCGCAGCTCCAAGACCTTGAGTCCCAGCATCACGGCGAGCAGCGCCACCGACGCGTCGCGCCCAAAGGTTGCGCTATAGCTCACAACCACCCCGCCCGTGCCCAGCACCGCCAGCGCGACGAGCATCCACTTTCGGGGCAGCAGCGCCTCGCGGTGGACCGCCCAGGCACGCCAGAAGAGCAGAGCCGGGACCGTGACGGAGATCCAGAGCGGAAGACGGGGCGCGTGCGGCGCGAGCAGGGCGCCCAACGCGCCTAGCAGCGAGTAGACAGTACCGGGCCTCAAGCGATCGGCGTCGAGCCGCTCGCTCATGTCCCGAACAGTGCCAGCGCCGCGAGGCACTGTTCCTCATGCAATGGGCCAGACGCTGGCGCGATCGCAATCGACGGGATGCGCAGCCCGAACGTCTCTCCGGCGCGGCCGGCATCCAACACCCAGCGCGTCAGACGAGACAGGCGCTGCTCGGTTCCCATGCCAGGCGGCAGATCGCTCCAGTCCAGCCAGATCTCTCCCGCGGCGGGCCCAGTAAACTGCTTGGTCATCATCGGCTGCCCGCGCGCGGCCGCTTTCCATGCCACATGGCGCAGCGAATCCCCCGCATGGTATTTGCGCAGCCCCGAGAAATCGTCTTGGCCTTGGCCGGCCTCCAGCCTCCCGCTGTCGCCAGCACGTGCCGGCGGAAACGGCACTTGTCCAGACTCAGGCTTCGGATACACCAGGCACTGACAGTCCAGCTCGAAGCTGGACCAGGCGCGGAATAGACCGAGCGGGAAAGTGGTCAGCACCTCGATGCGGCCAAGCGGCAGTAGGCCGCGCCGCGTGGCCGGCAGTCGCACCTCGGCCCGCGTCGTGCGCAGGGGCGGGACATCCACGAACACCAAGGGCTGAGCCGCCGCACGCAGGCCGATCGCGTAGCGTTGCAAGGAACCTTGGCCGCTGAGGAGCACGGGAAATACGGCGTCATCTCCCGCGAACACCGGCCTCGGGCGCCCGGGTGCGATTCGCAGCCGTGCAAGGTTGCCGAACGTATGCAGGATCGAGACGATCCCGATCGCGCTCACGAGGAAGGTGAGGACGAACCCCAGCCCGAGGTCATAGTTGATGCAGCCGGTGAGCATCAGTACCGCAGTGCCCGCGAACACCACCCCGGCCCGGGTGGGGAGGATGTAGATTACCCGTTGGGTCAGGACCACCGCGCCTGGCGGCGGCGCGGCCACAGCGAGATCCCGCGGCCCGAGGCGGAAGCGAAGCGCGAGGCTCATCGCGCACCGCGACGCGCTGGCACGGCGATCAAGGGATCGCCACCTCGTCGAGAAGCCGGCGGACCGCTTCTTCGCCGTCCTCCAGGTGTTGTCCTACGCCGGCCTGAAGGCGGTGCGCGGCTACGCCCGGCAGCACGGCCTGCACGTCCTCGGGCAGCACGAAGTGCCGCCCCTCGAGGAAGGCCCAGGCGCGCGCGGCCTGTAGCAGGTTCAGTCCGCAGCGCGGACTCAGTCCCGAGGCGAATCGAGGAGATTGGCGCGTGTGCGCGATCAACGCCTGCAGATAGTCGTACAACGCATCGGATACGAACACATCCCGCACCCGGCGCTGCAGCAGGATCAGCTCCTCGGCGGTGAGGCGGGGTGCCAATTCTCCAACCAGTTCGCGCCGGTCGCGCCCCTCCAACAGCAGGCGTTCGGCACGCGCGTCGGGATAACCAAGCCGCAGGCACATCAGGAAACGGTCGAGCTGGGACTCGGGCAGAGGGAAGGTCCCGACCTGATAGGAGGGGTTTTGCGTCGCGATGACGAAGAACGGTTCGCGCAGCGGCCGGGTTTCGCCCTCGGCCGTGACTTGATGCTCTTCCATCGCCTCCAGCAGCGCGCTCTGCGCTTTGGGAGTGGCCCGGTTGATCTCGTCCGCGAGAATCATCTGGGCGAAGATCGGTCCGGCGTGAAACTTGAAGCTCCCGGTTTGATTTTCAAACACCGACACGCCGATGATATCGGCCGGCAACAAGTCGCTGGTGAACTGGATGCGCTGAAAGCGCAGTCCGAGCGAGCGCGCCAGGGCATGCGCGAGCGTCGTCTTTCCGACGCCCGGCAGATCTTCGATGAGCAGATGGCCGCGCGCCAGAACACACACCAGCGTGAGGCGGATCTGCAGCTCCTTGCCGACGATGACGCTGCCCACTTGGGCGATGACGTCTTGCAGCGCGTGTTCCATGCGAGCGTGTGTTGGCTGGCCGGCCTCAAGACCGGCACCCGCATCCGGCAGGTACCGCCGGGTGGCAGGGTCGGAGCCGAGCAGCCTGGCGGCAAGAGAGTCACGGAGCATCAGCGGGAGTCCTGTTCAAGCGGAGAGCGCGGCGAGTCAATCCAGGGCGAGGCTGGCGCGTTTCAGCAGCGGATCCGCCGGCGCCGTGTGCAGCTCGAACCCCAGGGCGGTCATCAGGCTGAGCATGCGCTGGTTGGTGGCAAGGATATCGCCCCAGAGACGCTGGAGACCCAGGACGCGGGCGGAGCGCATGAGCTCGCGCATGAGGCGGCTGCCCACGCCGCGGTTGTGCCACTCATCGGCAATGACGATCGCAAACTCCGCGCCGCCGCCTTCGGCGTCGGCGACGAACCGCGCGACACCGATCTGGCGCATGCCCGGCCCTTCTCCGGCGAGCGCCACCAGGGCTACCTCGCGCTGCAGATCGGGGTGGGTGAAACGATGCAGCATCTCGGGTGACAGCTCCCGCAGCGTGTTCATGAACCGGAAGTAGCGTGATTCGGGAGACAACGAGCGCACAAAGGCTTGCTCGCGCTCTGCATCCTCCGGGCCGATGGGGCGGATCACGATCTCCGTGCCATCGCGCAATCGAGCGCGGACCGGGTACAGCATCGCGATTGAAGGCGCCCCCGGGCCCGATGACCCGGGTGACTGGCTCGACGCGTCGTGCAAGACGTTGTGTCCGGCGGTTCTGCCCGGCAGCGCTCAGCGCGAGATGCCGGCGCTCGATGCATGAAACATGCCACGGGGCCTCCGTCGCTCTCGGGGTCTGGTCCACATCACCCCCGGTCTCGCGGCACTGGAGCACACCAGATGGACTTCGGTCGGCGTAGACCCTAGCATGATCGGACCCGATTGACCAACCGTACCCTATCGATCCCGATGCCGACCGCCTTCATTACCCACCGCGACTGCCAGCTGCACGACATGGGGCGCCACCATCCGGAATGTCCCGAGCGGTTGCAGGCAATCGAAGACCAGCTCATCGCCTCCGGGCTGATCGGCTGTCTGGTCGAGCACGAGGCACCGCTCGTGGAGCCCGAACAGCTCGCGCGGGTACATGACCTCGACTACATCCATGCGGTCGAGGCAAGCTCGCCCAGCACTGGACTGGTCCATCTGGATCCCGACACGGCGATGAACCCCGAAACCTACCGTGCGGCGCGCAGGGCGGCAGGCGCAGCCGTGCTCGCCACCGATCTCGTCATGGGCGGCGCGGTCCACAACGCGTTCTGCGCGGTGCGCCCACCCGGACACCATGCCGAGTCGCGCCGCGCGATGGGCTTCTGTCTGTTCAACAACGTAGCGGTCGGCGTCGCACACGCGCTCGAGGCCCACAAGCTCGGGCGGGTCGCGGTGGTCGATTTCGACGTGCACCATGGCAATGGCACCGAGGAGATCTTCCGTCGCGACGACCGCGTGCTGATGGTTTCCACCTTCCAGCATCCCTTCTATCCCTACAGTGGAGTGGAGGGTCGCTCCGAGCGGATGGTCAACGTTCCGCTGCCGGCCTACACCGACGGGAAGGGCTTCCGGCAGGCGGTGGTCGACGAGTGGCTCCCTGCCCTGGAACGATTCCGTCCACAGGCAGTGTTCATCTCAGCCGGCTTCGACGCACACCGGGAGGACGACATGGCGTCTCTGGGGCTTGTTGAGGCCGACTATGTCTGGGTTACCGAGCGCATCCAAGAGGTCGCAAACCACCACGCCGGAGGGCGGATCGTATCCGTCCTCGAGGGCGGCTACAACCTGAGCGCGCTGGCCCGGAGCGTCACGGCGCATCTCAAGGTGCTGGCAGGAGTGTGATGCGGGCGCTTCGCCCGCCGGTCGACTCTCTGGGTAAAGCGGACGACACAGGCAAGGCCGCTAAAGTTCGGTGACGGCGGTTCGTTAACCAGGGCCGGCGGCCATGCTGTGACGCCGCCCATTCCGTTCTAGCTGCTCTGCATACCTTACGTAGGGGGAGGCGGCCATGGTCGCGGGCAAGGGCGCGGTCGCACCCGGTTCCGGTTTTGTCCTTCGCAAATTCCCGCTGTGGCCAGCGGTGGGGGCAACGCTTGTGCTCGCATCGCTCCCGCTGGCTGCCCTGTACGGTGTCGCCGTAAACGCAAGCGCGCTGGCCGACGCGACGCAAGATGCACGCATTGCGGCCGCGCTTCACTCGCTCTCGGCGCATCAGCTCTGGATCGGCGCCGGGATGCTCGCCTCGGTGGCCGCTGCATCGGCCGCGGGTTGGCTGCTTTGTCGCGCCAGCACAGCGCGCCTGCTGCGAAGCGCCAGCGAGATGTTCGAGGAGCTCGGTGCCGGTCGCGGCGATCTCGGCCGGACCCTGGAGCTGCAGGGCATGGCGGAGGCCGAAGATCTGGCTGAGGCCGTCAACCTCTTCGTGAGCCGCGTGCGCGAGCTGATCTCCGACGTGCGCCGCCTGTGCGTGAGCATCGCCATCGACGCGGCCAAGCTGGCGAGACGCATCGAGGAGACGTCGAACAGCGCGGTGGAGCAGGGCACCCTGACCGGCGTCATCTTCACCTCCAGCGGCGAAGTCCAGGGCGCCATCAACAGCGTGTCGGACAACGCTACATCGATCTCGACCGCGACCGCGTCTCACGTCGATGCGGCGCAGGCCTCCTATCGCGAGCTGCTCGAGGTGACGGACCGAATCGAGGAGATCGGCCAGCGGCTGGCCCAGTTCAACGCGACGGTCAACGAGCTCTCGCGCAACTCCCAAGGCATCCGCGACATCGGCATGCTGATCAACGACATCTCCGACCAGACCAATCTGCTCGCTCTGAACGCCGCGATCGAGGCGGCGCGCGCGGGCGAGGTCGGCCGCGGGTTTGCCGTGGTGGCCGACGAAGTGCGCAAGCTCGCCGAGAAGGTGAAGTCCGCCACCGGCGTGATCGCTCAGAACACCGAGCGGATCATCGGGCTGGTGGGCAATACCGAGTCGGAGACGCAGAAGATCAACGCCGACACCGAGCGCACGCGCGAGGTGGTGCAGAAGTCCTCGCGCAACTTCGAGGGCCTGGTGCAGGGCTTCGCCGTGATGAACGGCCAGCTGCGCGAAATCTCCGCCGCCATGCACGGCTTGCAGTCCGCCAACGCTCACATCCACGCGCAGGTGTCCCAGATCCAGGAGTTGAGCAGCAGCGTCTCGGCGCGCATGAGCGACTCCCAGACCTCCTCGCGCGACCTCGCGAGCGTGACCGAGAGCGTGTTGAGCGTGGTGTCGCGGTTCCAGATCCGCGATAGCGCGTTCGACCGCATTCTGCGCGTCACCTCCGAATGCCGCGACCAGGTCGCCGGCTACCTAGCCGAGCAGGCGGATCAGGGCGTCGACGTGTTCGATCGGCAGTACCGGCCGATCGCGAACACGAACCCGCAGAAGCATCACACCAGCTACGATCAGAGGGTTGAGGCTCGCCTGCAGGAGCTGTTCGAGCAAGCGATGCAGCGGATCGAGGACTGTGCCTTCGTCATCGCCGTGGACAGCAACGGCTACGCGCCGACGCATATCAAGAACGCCTCGCGGCCCCTGACCGGGGACGCTGCTGTGGATCTCGTGCACAGCCGCGACAAGCGCCTGTTCAACAAGCCCACGGAGCGGCGCGCGGCGTCGAACACCGAGCCGAGCCTGATGCAGACTTACCTTCGGGACACGGGAGAGACATTGGTGGATCTCGCCATGCCGATTTACTTGAACGGCCGTCACTGGGGCGCGATCCGCGTGGGCTTCAGCCCGCTCGCGCTGATTGGGCGGAAGGCGGCGTGAAACGCGCGCTGGCTTAGCCGGCGGTGTCCAGCAGCAGGGCGGCTCCGACTCTCCGATCCTCGGCCAAGAGGATGTTGTAGGTGCGGCAGGCGGCGTGGGTATCCATGACTTCCAGTCCGATCCGCGCGTCGGCCAGCGCCTGCGTCCGGGATGGATGCGGGAACCGCAGACGTGTGCCGGTGCCGAGGATCAAGATCTCCACCGGCAGCTCCGCGAGCCTTGCAAACACCAGCTGGGTCAGGTCGTCGAAGCTGGCGGGCACCCACTCGAGAACGCGGTCCGGCAGGACGACCAGGCTGCGCTCGTGTCGAACCTCGTTGACCGTCACATAGCCCGGGCCGTAGCCGGTAAAGCGATTGCGCCCGTCGGAGCGGGCCAGGTGCAGTTTCATTTGCCGCAGATTCTGCCGTCCGGTACCATCGTTGCTTTCCTATCATAGTGTCAAGCGCTCGAGGCGGTCAGCCCCTCGGGCACATTTCCCCGGAGCGTACTTGTCGATGGAGCAGTTCCCGCGCATCAAGCGCTTGCCGCCCTATGTGTTCAACATCACGGCCGAGCTCAAGGCGGCCGCCCGCAAACGCGGCGAGGATGTGATCGACTTCGGCATGGGCAATCCGGATCAGCCCACGCCCAAGCACATCGTGGACAAGCTGGTCGAGACCGCCCAGCGCGGCGACACTCATCGCTATTCCGTCTCGCGGGGAATCATCCGGCTGCGCAAGGCCATCTGCAACTGGTACCGGTCACGCTACGGTGTAGAGCTCGACCCGGACCGTGAGGCGATCGTGACGATCGGCTCGAAGGAAGGCATCGCGCACCTGGCCCTCGCCACGCTCGCGTCGGGCGACATCGTGCTAGTCCCCAACCCGAGCTATCCGATCCACATCTATGGCCCGGTGATCGCGGGCGCCGATATCCGCCACGTACCGATGCTTCCGGGGACGGACTTCTTCGGCGAGCTGACTCAGGCGATCAGCGACTCCTATCCCCGGCCGAAGATGCTGATCCTCAACTTCCCGAGCAACCCGACCACCCAGTGCGTCGAGCTGGCGTTCTTCGAGCGCATCGTCGCGCTTGCTCGGGAGCATGGCATCTATGTCGTGCACGACTTGGCCTACGCGGACATCGTCTTCGACGGCTATCGCGCGCCCTCGATCATGCAGGTCCCGGGAGCCAAAGACGTTGCCGTGGAGTTCTTCACTCTGTCGAAGAGCTACAACATGGCTGGTTGGCGCGTGGGCTTCATGGTCGGCAACCCCGACCTCGTGTCGGCGCTCGCGCGCATCAAGAGCTATCACGACTACGGCACCTTCACGCCGATCCAGGTCGCGTCGATCGTGGCGCTCGAGGGCCCGCAAGACTGTGTCGGGCAGATCCGGATGACGTATCAGAAGCGGCGAGACGTGCTGTGCGCCGGGCTGAATGCGTTGGGGTGGGCCGTGCAGGTCCCCAAGGCCACCATGTATGTCTGGGCACCGATCCCGGAAGCATACCGAGCGCTGGGGTCGCTCGAGTTTGCGAAGAAGCTTCTTGCTGATGCCCGGGTCGCCGTCTCGCCTGGAATCGGATTTGGCCAGTACGGCGACGACCACGTCCGCTTCAGCTTGATTGAGAATGAGGCACGAACCAGACAAGCCATCCGCGGCCTGAAGGAGATGTTCCGGCGCGATGGGGTATTGGCGAGTCCATCGGTGCGCCTCGTTTCTGCGTAGCTCCTGCGCGAGATCGGCTTCGCTACTCCGTGCGAGTTGGCCCGCGATCCGCAGTATGCGTCCCGGTTGCACCCATTGCTCGCCAGGCCGCACATCAGAAGGCGCATTGAACCGTCCAAGGATATGGAGATCATCCGCATCACCGACGACAACCGGCAAGTCGTCGAGCCCGGGTGGCTGGAACGTGCCGAGCGTGTTCACCGCCAGTTGCGCCCGCAACTGCCGCCCGATTATGTCGGCAAGATGCAGGCCGTCTTCGGCTCGGGAGGCGAAATGTGCATCGTGGCCGAAAGCGCCCTGGTAGTGGGCGTTGCGGTGTTCCGTTACTACGAGAACACTTTTTCCGGCCGCAAGTTCTATGTGGACGATCTAGTCACCGACGAGGCGTTCCGATCCGGCGGAATCGGGCACGCGATGCTCGCCTTCCTCGAGAAACTCGCGCGCGGTCGCGGCTGCGACAGCCTGGAGCTCGACTCGGGTACGCAGCGCACTCGGGCGCACAAGTTCTACTTCCGCGAAGGCTTCGTGATCCCGGCCTTCACCTTCCGCAAGGAACTGCGTTGAGACCCATCCACGTCGGCCTCCTCGGCATCGGCACGGTGGGTGGGGGCACGTTCGCCGTGCTGCGCCGGAACCAGGAAGAGATTACCCGGCGCGCCGGGCGGGCGATCACGCTCAAGGTCGTCGCCGACAAGGACCTGGAGCGAGCCAAGCGCATCGTCGGCGGAGCGGCCGAAGTCACCGCCGATGCGTACGCCGTGGTGCGCAACCCGGAGATCGATATCGTTGTCGAGCTCATTGGGGGCACCACAGTCGCGAAGGACCTCATGATGCAGGCCATCGAAAACGGCAAGCATGTGGTCACCGCGAACAAGGCGTTGCTGGCTCAGCATGGCACCGAGATCTTTTCGGCGGCACAACGCAAGGGGGTGATGGTGGCGTTCGAGGCCGCCGTCGCCGGGGGCATCCCGATCATCAAGGCGCTGCGCGAGGGCCTCACGGCCAACCGGATCGAATGGATCGCCGGCATCATCAACGGCACGAGCAACTTCATCCTGTCGGAGATGCGCGACAAAGGAGCGAGCTTCGAAGAGGTGCTGCGACAGGCGCAGCAACGGGGCTACGCGGAGGCCGACCCCACGTTCGACATCGAGGGCATCGATGCCGCCCATAAGCTCACCATCCTGTCGGCCATCGGGTTCGGCATCCCGATGCAGTTCGACAAGGCCTACACGGAGGGCATTTCCAAGCTCACGCGCCAGGACATCCGCTACGCCGAGGAGCTGGGCTACCGCATCAAGCTGTTGGGGATCACGCGCCGCACTTCCCATGGCATCGAGTTGCGCGTGCATCCGACGCTGATTCCGGCGCGGCGGCTGATCGCCAACGTCGAGGGAGTGATGAACGCCATCCTGGTCAAAGGCGACGCCGTGGGGCAGACGCTGTACTACGGCGCGGGAGCCGGCGCCGAGCCCACGGCTTCGGCGGTAGTGGCGGACTTGGTTGATGTGACACGGCTGCATACCGCAGACCCCGAGCACCGCGTGCCGCATCTGGCGTTTCAGCCCGAAGCCCTCTCCAACCTTCCCATTCTGCCTATGGACGAGGTGGAGACGGCCTACTACCTGCGCTTGCGGGTTCTCGACCGCCCTGGCGTGCTCGCCGATATCACCCGAATCTTGGCGGACCTGTCGATCTCCATCGACGCCATGGTGCAGAAGGAGCCGGGCGAGGGCGAAGAACAGGTCGACATCATCATGCTGACCCACCTGACGGTGGAGAAGAACATCAACGCGGGGATCGCGCGGATCGAGCAGTTGCCTGCCAACCTAGGGAAGGTGACGCGCATCCGGCTGGAGGAGTTAGCCGCGTGAGCCAGGGAGCAGGGGCCCCTCTGGGGATGCGACCGCGGCGAGCGGGGCAAAACGGCGACCCCGCCGGACGCGGCGGCGCCCCGTGTCTTGGGGAGTGCGGGCTCTCTCGCATCAGGTCGCACCCGATATCGTCGGCGTGAAGCCAATGCGGTATGTGAGCACGCGGGGCGGGATGCCTGCGGCGCGCTTCTGCGACGTCCTGCTGGAAGGCCTGGCCCCCGACGGAGGACTGGTCGTACCCGAGACCTATCCGAAGATCGCCCCGGATGAGCTCGCGCACTGGCGTGGCCTTCCTTACGCGGGGTTGGCGTTCCAGATCCTGCGGCGCTACGCCGATGACATCCCGGACTCGGACCTCCAGCGCCTGGTCGAGCGGACCTACACCGCTCAGCTGTTCCGCAGCCCCGAAATCACTCCGGTGAAGGCGCTGCAACCGGATGTCCACCTCCTCGGCTTGTCCTACGGACCTACCCTAGCGTTCAAGGACTTGGCGATGCAGCTGCTCGGGAATCTGTTCGAGTACGTTCTGGCCAACAGCGGCACCGATCTGAACATTCTGGGCGCGACGTCCGGAGACACCGGCTCGGCCGCCGAATATGCCATGCGCGGCAAGCCGGGGATCCGGGTGTTCATGCTTTCGCCGTACGGCAAAATGAGCCCGTTCCAGACGGCGCAGATGTACTCCTTGCAGGACGCCAACATCTTCAACATCGCCATCCGTGGGGTGTTCGACGATTGCCAGGACATCGTCAAGGCAGTGAGCAACGACGCGCAGTTCAAGGCCGACCACCGCATCGGGACGGTCAACTCCATCAACTGGGCGCGCGTGATGGCACAAGCCGTCTACTACTTCAAGGGTTACCTCGCCGTCGCCAAGGAGATCGGGCAACCGGTCTGCTTCTCCGTACCCTCGGGCAACTTCGGCAACATCTTCGCTGGGCATATCGCTCGCCAGATGGGACTCCCGATCCGGTTGGTTCTCGCCACCAACGAGAATGACGTGCTCGACGAGTTCTTTCGCACCGGCCGCTATCGAGTGCGCAGGGCCGCCGAGGTGAAGCAGACTTCCAGCCCGTCCATGGACATTTCCAAGGCGTCGAACTTCGAGCGCTTCATCTACGACCTGACCGGGCGGGACGCGCCAACGGTCGTCGCGCTGTGGCGTGAGGTCGATGAGAAGGGTGGATTCGACCTGGCCGGGAGCGAATACATGCTGCGGCTGCCCCGCTTCGGATTCGTTTCCGGGTCCAGCAGCCACGCCGATCGACTCGAGACGATCCGGCGCGTGTACCGGGAATCGGGCGTGATCATCGACACGCACACCGCAGACGGGCTCAAGGTGGGCCTGGAGCAGCGCGAAGCGGGAGTGCCCTTGGTGTCCCTGGAGACCGCGCTGCCGGCCAAGTTCGCTACCACGGTCCGCGAAGCGCTGGGGCGCGACCCGGCGGTGCCCCCAGGTTTCGAAGGTCTAGAGCGACGTCCGCAGCGGGTGGAAGTGATGGACGTGGATGTCGAGTCGGTGAAAGCCTTCATCGCTCGCCACAGCGGAGGTTGACGCCCATGGCACAGGGTTTCGACGACGCCCGCGAGTTCTGGGACCAGCGCTTCGCGGTGCCCGAGTACATCTTCGGCACCGAC
>Ga0335084_10001670_pt1 | contig 20999 bp, 16 predicted proteins | sample Lox_Sample_44_FD_206721 | JGI IMG/M metagenome (GOLD analysis project Ga0335084, IMG submission 206721) | Soil microbial communities from Loxahatchee National Wildlife Refuge, Florida, United States - Lox_Sample_4.4 | ecosystem: Environmental > Terrestrial > Soil > Wetlands | place: USA...
CTGCTGGCCCTAGGTGTCGCAGTGCTTTTCCATCCCCTTAAGACGCGTATCCAGCGGGCGTTCGACCGCTATCTGTACCGAGAGCCGTACGATTACCAGCGTGTCATTCGCGAGACGAGTCGCGCACTAAGCAACACGATTGAACTGCCTGCGATCCTTGACTGTGTGGGCGGCGTCATCTGCGATATCCTCAAGCCGGAATGGGTTGCTGTCTACTTGGTCGACGAAGACGGTGAGCAGTTCGAGCGGACTTGGCAGACAAGTTCCGAATCCCAACCGCCAACCCTGCCATTGGCATCTTCCCTAGCGGACCGTTCTGCAACTGCCGGCAACCTTATTTTTCGAGACGAGTTAGCCGACTTCGATGCTGGAGGTGAAGCGCTGGACGAGATGACCCGCCTCGACGCCGATGTGGTCGCCCCGTTGCTTGAGGAGGGGCGCCTGTTCGGGATGATCGTAGTGGGCCCAAAGCGATCCGGCAGTCCGTATTTCAGCGACGATGCGGATCTCCTACAGACCCTCACACATCAGTCGGCCGTCGCCATCCGAAACGCGCAAACGCACCAGCGCGTCGTGCAAGTGAACGAAGAACTTCAGAAAACGCTGGCGACGATCGAGAGCGGCGTGGTGGCTGTGGGGGCGCGCGGCCGCGTGAATGTCTTCAACAAGGCGGCGGAGCAGTTGACGGGACGCTCCGCCCAGACCTTGCGGGGCCGCGGGATCGAGCAGCTGCCTCCGGTCCTCGGGCGCTTGATCGAAGCCACCCTCGCCGATGGCCAGTCCCATTCTCAGGTCGAGATCGCCCTTCCGGACACGGCCGGCCAGATGATTCCGCTGATGTGCACAACCTCTCCCCTCCGTGGCCGGCAGGGTGCCCTGGCCGGGGCCGTAGCGGTGTTCACCGATCTGTCCCGTCTCAAGGAGCTGGAGCGAGAGCGGCGGCGGGCCGAGCGGCTGGCCTCCCTCGAGGCCATTGCCTCCGGCATGGTACACGAGGTCCGCAATCCCCTCGTGTCGATAAAGGCCTTCACCCAGCTACTGCCGAGCCGCTTTGACGACGCCGAGTTCCGCAACAACTTCACCCGGGTGGTCGGCCGTGAAATCAACCGGATGGACGACCTCCTCGACCGCTTCCGTATGCTATCGGCGGCTTCACGACAGCCCATGGAAGCCGTCAATGTCATGCTCCCGCTCGATGACACCCTCTCTCTCCTCCAGCCCCAGCTCGAGGGGCGCGGCGTTGCCCTGCGTCGGGTGACCCACGGCGCCTGTAACCCCGTTCTCGGCAACGTGTCTCAGTTGGAGCAACTTTTCCTGAACCTGTGCTTAAATGCCCTTGAAGCTATGGATTCTGGCGGCGAGCTCACGGTCCGGGTGGCCGACCTGTCCCAAGGTGGCGGCTCAACTCTGTTGGTTGAGTTCTCGGACACGGGTTGTGGGATCCCGGACGACATGACCGAACAGATCTTCAATCCGTTTGTGACGACCAAGGCTCATGGCACCGGGCTCGGACTGGCGATCTGCCGGGCAATCGCCGATGCCCACAAGGCGGTCCTGCGCGCGCGCAACCATCCGGGCCGGCCCGGCTGCACCTTCACGGTCGAGTTTCCCGTACCAGCGCCCAAGCCCGCCGGAGTGCCTGCGTGAAGACGGTGCTGCTGGTCGCGGAGGACGAGACGCTCGGAGCCAAACTGCTCCGTGCGCTGACCGACTACTCCGTCTTCCCCGCCCAGACCGACGAGGAGGCGCTACGCACGTTGCGCCTCACCGAGGTGGACCTGATCCTGAAGCACGCGGCCAAACCGGCTCGCGATCTCGACGGATTCATCAACAAGGCCCGACATCTGAGACCCACGGCGGTAGTAGTGTGCATACTGCCTGCCGAGGGCCTCTCGCCCGACGATGAGCTTGCGGCCGAAGAGGCCGACTTTGCGCTGCTGTATCCCTTCAGCCCGCAGCACCTGCACGCGGTGCTGCGCCAAGCTGACGAGAAGCTGCGGCTGTTGCAGGAGGTCGCGGCGCTCAGGAGCGCGCGCCGCCCCGCCGGCCCCGATACTGCAATGGAAGAGATGGATCCGGCCTTCGATGCCTCCCCGCGTGAGCTGACCCAGGTCGCGAAGGAGTTCGCCAAGGCGCTGGCCGCCGGCTTCGATCTTCCTCGCGTGCTCGACCTCTTCCTTGACGCCGTCTCGGAGCTGGCGCGCCCGAGCCGGAGCGCCATCCTTCTGTCGGAGGACGAGCACCGGCAGTATCGCGTTCGCGCGTCCCGCGGGCTGGCGCCGCTCGTAGTCGAGTCGGTCAGCCTTTCCGCGGACAGCGGTCTGCCGCTCTGGCTCATGTCGGAGGGGCGACTCATCCAGATCGAGGAGGCTCAGGCAAAGGCGACGGAAGCGGCCGCGCGCGAGATCGCCCGGGAGATGTCCGTGCTGCAGGCGGTCGTCGCCATCCCGCTCGCCTCGCACGGGCAGCTCGCGGGCATCCTGACGCTGGGCCAGCGCATCACGGGTGGGGCCTATGGTCGTCGTGAGACCGAGACCCTGTTCAATTTGGCGAGCCACCTCGCCACGGCGATTCGCGACATCCGCGTCCATCATCAGCTCCAGTACCAGAAAGAGTTCAACGAGCGGATCCTGCAGCGCATGTCCAGCGGCGTGGTCACCATCGGTCCCGAGCAGCGTGTGGTGATCATGAACCGCCGCGCCGAGGAAATCCTCGGCATGGCGGCGCGGGACGTGCTCAATCGCGACCTGCGCGTTCTTCCCTCCCCGCTGGGAGATCTCCTCTTCGAAACGCTCTCGCGCGGGCACTCCGTGACGCGCAGCGAGATCCAACTCGCGCTCCGGAGCCTCCCCCTCGAGGTCTCGACCTACCCCGTGATGGGCGAAGGGACGGCGCCCATGGGTGCGGTCCTCGTGTTCGAGGACCTGACCGCCCAGCGACAGCTCGCCACGGAACGGCGCGCAGCCGAGCAGCTCCAGCTCCTCACGCGCGTGGTAGCCCGGATCGCCGACGAGATCAAGAACCCGCTGGTGTCCATCAACGCGTTCATGGAGCTCCTGCAAGAGCGCTACGACGACGTCTCGTTCCGTCACCACTTCACCGCGGTGGTGGGGCGCGACGTTCGTCGGCTGGTGCAGATGTTCGACAAGCTGGCAGCCCTCGTCAACGAGGGCGACTACAAGCGCGACGTCGTGGACATCCGCGGGGCCATCGAGGAATGCCTGATCGAGATGGGGGTGGCAGAGCTGCCGGCCCTCCCGTCCGACTCCCATCTCTTGAGCTTCACCGACGACTCGACTCAGAAGCTCGTGACGGTCAACTTCTCCCACGAGGGTGGTCCGTTCCTGGTCAAGGGCGACCGCGGCATGCTGAAGAAGGCCGTCGCCTACCTGATCTGGTATCTGCTGCGCAAGACACCAGGCCAAGAGGCCAAGATCGCGCTGGGCGTGTCCTCGATGACCGCGGTGGAGCCTCTGCGCATCACGGTCGCCTCCCGCACCGCCGAGGTGAGACCGGAGGAGCTCCTCCGGATCTTTGATCCTATCCAGGTGGTCCAGGAGAATCTCATCGACGTCGGGCCGTGCGTCAGCCAGCGCATCCTGGAAGCGCAAGGCGGCCACCTCGACGTCAAACAGGGCCGGGCCGAAGTGACATTCACGGCGACGCTGCCCACGACACAGTCATGAGCGAGCGTCCGCGCATCCTGGTGGTCGACGACGAGATCGGTCCGCGGGAGTCCCTGCGGATGATCCTCAAGCCGCTCTACGAGATCGCCACTGCGGACAGCGGCGAGGCAGCGCTGAAGACCCTGCCCGACTTCAATCCCGACCTCGTCTTCATGGACATCAAGATGCCGAAGATGGACGGCATCGAGCTGCTGCAGCGGATCAAGGCCGTGGACCCGACCATCGAGGCTGTGATGATCACCGCCTATGCCTCCCTCGACACGGTCAAGAACGCCCTGACCCACGGGGCTTTCGAGTATCTGATCAAGCCCTTCAGCCGCGCCGATCTCGAGGAGACCGTGCGCCGGGCGCTCGCCCGCCGCCAAGCCGAGCTGGGCAAGAGCGACCAGCTGTCGAATCTCGTGAACGAGATGCGCGCGCTCTCGAACAAGACACGGACACTCGAAGAGGAGGCGCGTCGGGAGCAGGCCGAGCAGTCGCTGAGGGTGACGCAACTGTCGATTCTCCGCGAGATCTCGCGCGGCATCCTGGGCCAGCTCGACCTCGCCGAGCTCACGGCGGGCATCGCGGTGCAGCTCAAGGAGTCGCTGGGATATGACGAGGCTGAAGTCCTCCTGGGCGAAGTGCTGCCCGAAGGCATGAAGTCCGAGGGCGCCATCGTCTGCCCGATCCGCGATGATGGGTCGATTGTCGGGTACCTGGTGGCGGCGAACCGATCGGGAGCCCGTCCCATCGACCCTCGTGAGCGCGAGCTGCTCGAGATGCTGGCGGATTCGCTCGCTGTGGCCATCCGCAATTCGCGCCTCTATGGCGAGGTGGCCGAGACCAAGCGCTCGCTCGAGCAGATGGTGCGCTCGGCGGGCGACGCCATCATCTCCATCGATCGCCGGGGCGCGATTACGGGCTGGAACCCGGCCGCCGAGCGCATCTTCGGGTGGAGCGCCCGGGAAGCGGTGGGACGGTCGCTGCTGGGAATGTTCCCGGAGCAGTACGAGCAGGAGGCGCGCCAGGCCCTCACAGGCGTGCGGCCTGCCAGCTCCTTCGACCTGGCCGCGAAGCGGGCCGACGGCAAGATGCTGAACCTGGCGGTGACGCTGTCCGGCGTGCCGGGGCGCGAAGGCAGGGTCGAGGGACTCCTGGCCATCGTTCGCGACATGACGTCGCAGCGCGAGCTCGAGACCCAGATGCACCAGTCCGAAAAGCTCACCGCGCTCGGGCAGGTCGCGGGCGGCATCGCGCACGACTTCAACAACCTGCTCCAGGCCATCCTCGGCTACTCACAGCTCATGAGCAAGAATCTCCAGAACGCCGACGTGGTCCGCCGGGGGCTCTCCGTCATCGAGACTGCAGCCGTGGGCGGCGCGGAGACGGTCCGGCGCATCCAGAAGTTCGCGCGGCTCCGCCCCGACGAGCCCTTCGTCTCCGTGGAGCTCAATCACGTCGTCCACGACTCCGTCGCCATCACCCGGCCGAGGTGGGAGGAGCGCGTGGCCAAGGGCGGCGTTCCGCTCCGGCTCGATCTCCGGCTCACGCCCCTGCCCACGGTCATGGGCCGGCCGTCGGAGCTCAACGAGGTCATCACCAATCTCATCCTCAATGCCATCGACGCCATGCCCCAGGGCGGGACGCTCGGCATCTACACGCGCCCCGAGGGAAATGAGCACGTGGTGCTGACGGTCGCGGACACTGGCGTGGGCATGCCCGAGCACGTGCGCAAGCGCATCTTCGATCCCTTCTTCACCACGAAGGGCGAGGTGGGCACGGGACTGGGGCTCTCGGTCTCGTACTCGATCATCCAGCGCCACGGCGGAGAGATGCGGGCGGAAAGCCAGCCGGGCCGCGGAACGACCTTCACCATCGTGCTCCCGGTGGGTACCGCCGAAAGACCGCAGGCGCCGGCCGGCACCGAATCCCCCGGCACGCGCCGCGGCCGTATCCTCCTCGTGGACAACGAGCTGCCCGTCATGACCGTCCTCGGGGAGATGCTGACCGAAGCGGGGCACCACGTGCTGCCCGTGGCGAGCGGGGCCGAGGCGGTGCGGGTCTTCGTGCCGGGAGGCTTCGATCTGGTCATGACCAACCTTGGCATGACCGGCCTGACGGGATGGGACGTCGCCGAGCGGGTCCGCGCCACCGATCAGCACGTGCCCATCGTCTTCATCACCGGCTGGGGACTGCAGGCTGAGGACCGCGAGCGCTGCAAGAAGCTGGGGGTGCTCAACGTGCTCTTCAAGCCGGTACGCCCCAACGAGCTGCACCAGGCGGTGCAAGAGGCGCTCACCGTCTCCACCCGCAAGCCGGGTCCCGCCTCCTAGCGCGGCGTGTCCCGGATCTCGAGCACCAGCGCCTGCAGCACCAGCTCGAATCCCACCAGGAAGGGCAGCACGCTCAGCATCACCGTTCCCGTCGAGGCGAATTGATTGTGCAGCCACGACTGTCCCCACGTGTACAGTCCGAATCCCGTTCCCCAGGCCAGAAGCGGCAGCCCCGTGAGCATGAAGAGCGCCACGGGCGAGAAATCGCGCAGCACGTGCTTGCGATAGAAGCGGTGCCAGTAGCCGCGGAACAGATGGAAGGGAAAAGAGCAGAGGACCAGACCCAGGCGCATCGACGACCGCTCCGCGCCATAGCGTGAGGGCATCGCCACGTCCCGCACGCGCACATCGAAGATGTTGAGGTTGATGAGCATGTCGTTTTCGAAGAAGTAGCGGCGAGAGAGGCGGTCGAGGTCGAGGAGCCGGAGCGCGCCCGAGGCGATGGCGAGGTAGCCGTTCTGAGGATCGAAGACGTTCCAGTAGCCCGAGGCGAGCTTGGTCAGGAAGGTCAGGACGAAGTTCCCCGCCAAGCGGGCTCTCGGCATGATGTCGAGCTCGCGACTTCTGAGGAACCGATTGCCCTTCGCATAGTCGCAGCGCCCATCCGCGATGGGCTCGAGAAGCCGCGGAAGGTCGGCGGGATCCATCTGCCCGTCGCCGTCCATCTTGACGATGATCCCTTCCCCCTGCGCGAGCGCATGCTGGAATCCACGCGCCATCGCCCCGCCCACCCCCTCGTTGCTGGGACTTCGAAGCACGGTGACGCGCGGGTCACCGACGCTCCTCGCCACCTCGGCCGTGTCATCAGTGCTGCCGTCGTCGACGACGGTGACGGCATCGACGAAGGCCGGGATGCCGCGGAGAACGCCGACCAGTTGCGCCGCCACGTTGTACGCGGGAATGACCACGTGGACCCGCATGTCACGGAACATGAAGACCTCCGGGCCGCCGACCGCAGAAGAACATCGTGCCGGCTCTCGCGCTGGGTCCTCCCGGCAGACGCTCGACGGCAGCGAGAAGCAGCGATGGCAGCATGAGGAGCGCACCGGCGGCGCGCCGCACCAGGATGCCCGGACCGCCCGCCTCGCCGTAGGAACGCGGGGTGGCGGCGGCCGGCAAGAGCGAGAGCGCGATGTGCCCGGCATTCTCGCCGAGCGGCGAGGGTGCCCAGCGAACGTCTTCGAAGCCGGACGCCTCGAGGAGGCGCGTGGCGCCGGCGGCGGAGGGAATGGCCACGTGCCGCGGCGCTTCCGTGACAGCGCTCCACCGCGCCCCCAGCCAGCGCGCCTGTCCGCTGTCCATCACCGGAAGGCCCAAGACGACCCAGCCTCCCGGTTTCAGCAGCGCGTGGATGCGCGCGAGCGTGGACGCGGGGTCGGGAATATGCTCGAGGACGTAAACCATGATCACGGCGTCATAGCGCTCGGCCTCGAGCGGCAATGTTTCGAGCGCACCCTCGAAGACCGTGAGGCCCATGCGCTCGCGCGCGTACATGACATCGGTCTTGGAGGTCTCCACGCCCTCGACGGCGTAGCCCGTATCCCTGAGATGGCGCAGGAAGAGACCGCTGCCGCAACCGGCTTCGAGAACGAGCCCGCGGTGGAGTCCCGTCAACCTGCGGATGAGGGCCACACGTGCCCGGTAGCCGGGCTCATAGAAGCAGCGCCACTCGATCGCCTGCAGAAGGCGCCGGAGCGCCGACCGCTCCGGCCCGGGTTTGAAGGTGTAGTCCCTCGAGTAGAGGGCCATCAGGCGTCCTGGGGACGGCAAGGGGTCGAGGGTGGCCGAACCGCACTCTCGACAACGGAGAAACCGGTGGGTGCTCTCGTCGATGCCGTAGTGATCGCGGATGCCCTCGTAGAGAGGCTCGAGCGCCGCGGAGCCGCAGAAGAGACAGGCCATCAGTCCCTGAGGGCGAGCTCGCCCAACCCCACGCGGTGGGCGCGCAGCAGCCTCGCCAGTGCCCGACGGCTGATCTTGCTCATGGACCGGATAGCTCGACGGCGGCGCCACATCTCGGGCAGCCGTGCGAGGGCCGCCCACCACGCGCGTACGATGATACCGGCCAGCTTCCACGGCGTCTGTTGCGCGGCCAGCTTCGCCGCGGCCCCGCGGCCGCTGAGCGCGGCGTAGAGCTGGAGGGCGTAGCGCGCGAGCGTGTAGGCGAGGCTGGTGGCGGCCATGCCGGGCGGGAAGCACTTCACCACGACCCAGATCCGGTTGCGCTCGACGTGAAATGCCTTGAAGGGCGAATGGGGCGCGGTAGACCCCGAGTAGTGGTGCCAGGCCACCGCCCCCGGCACATAGCGGCAGCGCCAGCCAGCGATGCGCGCGCGGAGCCCCAAGTCAGTGTCTTCGCAGTAGGCGAAGAAATCTTCGTCGAAGAGGCCGATCTCGTCGAGCATCGAACGTCGGTAGAGTGCCGCGCATGCGCTCGGCAGGAGCACGTCCGCCTCACTGTCAAAGCGCTCCCCATCGGCCTCGAGGCGACCTCGCCCGCGGCCGATCCCATCGCCGGAGACAAGGAGCCCCGCGCCGTCAAGGAGATCCGGTCGCTTCCAGACGTGGATCCGCGAGGCGCACATGCCCACGGTCGGATCCGCCTCGGCAGCGGTCACGAGCGCCTCGACCCACTCGGGATCGGCCGTCGCGTCATTGTTGAGCAGCGCCAGATAGACGCCCTTCGAGGCGCGGATGCCCAGGTTGTTGCCACCGGCGAACCCGAGATTGCTTGGGCTCTCGACGAGGTGCAGCCGGCCCGCGCGCTGGCCCCTCAGATACTCGACCGAGCCGTCGGTGGAGCCGTTGTCCACCACGACAACCTCGAGCGCCGGGTAGGTTTGCGCCGCCAGCGAATCCAGGCAATCCGGCAGATAGGCGAGACCGTTCCAGGTCACCACGATGACGGAGACGAGGGGCCGATCACCATCCCGCGTCCCGGGCCGCGCCGCGAATTTGGCGGCTGTGCTCCCCGTGTGCGAGACTCGAGGCACAGTATCCACTATATCGCGAGGACACTCGACCCATGGCCACGAATTCCTCGGGTGCTGCACCACCCGAGACCTTCGATTACGAGGAATATCAGCACCATCTCGATCTGGTGCGCACCTACGGGCCGACGGCGCTGTTCATGGATCGCGTGATCCGCAAGATCAGCGCCGCGTTTAGAGGGCTCGACGTGCTGGACCTGGGCTGCGGCACGGGCCACCTGAGCCGCATGCTCGAGCGAGAGAACCGGGTCGTCTCCTACGACCCGGCCTTCGAAGGTGTACGCATCACGCGGGAGCGCCGCAGAACGCCTGGCGGCTTCGTGGTGGGCGGGGGCGAGCATCTGCCCTTCCGCGACGAGAGCTTCGACGCCATTCTTCTCATCGACGTGCTGGAGCACATCGCCGACGACGCCGGCGTGGCGCGCGAGGCCGTGCGCGTGCTGCGCCCCGGCGGCCGGGTGCTCTGCATGGTGCCCGAGAACCAGGCGCTTTACTCGCGGACCGACGCCGCCAACGGCCACTTGCGACGATACCATCGTGACGAGCTCGTGCGAATTTTCCGGCCCTGCGTCCCCGAGACGCTCTTCGACTACGGCTTCCCCTTCATGCGTCTGTACCTCAACGTGCTGGGCCGCGTTCACGACGCGGTCGTTCCCCAGAACAGACCCGTAGGTCTCAAGCGGGCGGCGCTGCGCGCGGCCTCCGCTACGTTGACGGGTCTCTTCTCCCTCGATCTGCTCTTCGCCGGCTGGTTCCGTGGCGTCGAGATCGTCGCGGTGTTCCGCAAGCCGGGCGCCACCACCGCACGGTAGCGCGGCCGGCCCCCCTCTCACCCCCGCTCGGGTCCCCGGTGAAGCGCGCCGTCCTTCATGATCATGCGCAGGGCACCGCGATCCTGAAGGATGGCAATGTCGGCCAGTGGATCGCCGTCCACGAGAAGCAGGTCGGCGAGGGCCCCTGCCTTCACGACACCCAGCTCGCCGGGCCGGCCCATCAGCTCGCCGCCGAGCCCCGTGGCTGCCACGAGGGTTTCCATGGCGGAGAAGCCCAGGATCTTGACGAAGATCCAGAGGTCGCGCGCATAGGTTCCATGCGGGGTCGCGGGAAAACCGTAGTCGCCGCCGGGTAGCACGCGAATGCCGCGCTTGCGCATGCGCGCGACCGCCTCCACGGAGACCTCTAGCTCACGGGCGAAGGCCCCCACTCGCTCGGCCGCCATGCCTCCCACGCCCTGGCTCAGATTGTAGGTGAGACCCAGCGCGGGACCGACAAAGACGCGGTTGCCCGCCGCCTCGAGAGCGTCGAGCGCGCGCTCGTCGACGTAGTTTGCGTGGTAGATCATCTCGACGCCGTGACGGAGTGCCATGAGGACGGATTCGCCGCTCCGGCAATGGGCGGCGACACGCAGCCGCGCGGCGCGCGCCACTTCCATGGCCGCCGCCACCTCGGCATCCGTCATCGGCGTCTCGTCCGACGGATAGCTCGACGTCCCGAGGTCACCCGACAGGTTGAGCTTGAGGAGGTCGACGCCCTCGCGGGCGAGAAGCCGGCAGACGCGCCGGATTGCGTCGGGCCCGTCGGCCACCCAGGAGAACGTCGGCGTCTCGTAGTGCGGCAGGTGGGCGAGGTTGGTGTCGCCGAGGCCGCCGGTGACGGTGATCTCCGGGCCATTGGCGAGCAGGCGCGGGCCCGGCACCCGGCCGGCTTCGATCTCCCGCTTCAGCACCACGTCCAGCCGTGGCTTGGGCGCTCCGGCGGAGAAGGCGCTCGTATAGCCGCAGTCGAGCATGGTACGCGCATTCCGCACCGTGATGAGCATGTGCTCTTCGGGGGGCACACGCGTCAGATCGTAGGAGCCGAGGTCGGCCAGCCCGAGATGCGCGTGGGACTCGATGAGTCCCGGCATCAAGATCGCGCCGGCTCCATCGATCACGGTCGCGCCTTCCGTCGATGGAGCCGCCTTGCCCTCCGTCACGGCGGCAATGCGGTTGGCAGCGACTCGCACGGACCCGGAGAAGGGCTCGCGTCCGGTACCATCGAGAATTCTCACATTGCGGATCAGGTAGGCGCTCATCATGCGCTCCTCTCGCTCGCGGAGCGGCGGGCTCCCGCGATGCCCATAGCGGCCCTGGTGCGGATGAGGCGCACGAAGGGATAGCGTAGCGGGGCCCCAGGTGTCAAGCGTCGTGAGCTGTCAGTCATTCGTCCGCGCCCCAAGCAAAGCGCGGAACTCATCGAGGGAGAGCGGCCGGCACCTCGCGCAGACGCCACGCGAGGTAACTCCGCGGCTCGAGACGCGCATACTCGGTGAACTCGCGCCTCGCGCCCTGCCCGTCACCACCTTTCTCGAGGGCCAGGCCGAGGCCGTAGTGGGCCTGGGCGAGGCGCGGATCGCGCTCGAGCGCAGCCCGCTGCTCGCGGACGGCGTCCTCCGTGCGCCCCGCGTAGAGGTACATGAAGCCGAGATCGCTCCTGATCTTGGCATTGCCTGGATCGAGCCCCGACGCCGACTCGAGCTCGGCGACGGCCTCCGGCAGCCGTCCCGCCCGGTTGAGGCCGAGCCCGTTTCGCGCGCGCTCGGCCGCCTGGGCGCGCCTCGTCGCTGCCGCCCCAGCCTGGGCAATCTCGCCCTCGCGCTGGGGCTCTCCCGCGCGCCGATACGCCTCGATCAGCAGCGCATAGACCGGAAGGAGGTCCGGGCTCTTTTCGCGTGCCCGCTCGAGCGGGCGGATCGCGTCCTTGGCCCGCCCGCTCTCGAGCAGGGCCACGCCGAGTCCGTAGAGCGTGAGCGCGTCCTCCTGGACGGCGACGGCGCGCTCGTATGCCTCGATGGCGTGCACCTTGTCGCCCTTCTGCTGCCATGCGAGCGCCTGCCCTTGCAGCACATCCAGCCGGCGCTCGGGATCCCGGACGCTCCCGAAGAGATCGAGGGCGGCGTCGACCCGGCCTTGCTGCAGGAACGTGAAGCCGAGCAGCGTCCGGCCCCGGGCGGAGCCGGTGTGAGCGACATTCCGCTCCAGCTCGGCCTCGATCTCCGGCACCGCGGCCTTCTCGGTCAGGGAGCGCCAGAAAACCGGCAGGCCGTTGGCCGGGCGCACGCGGCGATACTCGTCCCTCGCGATGACGGCATCCCACCGCGGCGACCGCTTGAGGTAGACGAGCGCGAAGTCGTCCCAGTAGACGAGGGCCCATCCCGGCGAGGTCAGCGCCCAGTCGGCGTCGGGGGCGAGGCTCTCGAGCCCGTCGCCTGAATAGACCGGGTAGTCCAGCACCGCCGCCTCGAAGTCGTACGCGGATTGGAGCCGGGCGAAGTGGGCTGGATAGGCGCGGGCGAAGTGAATCTCCTCGCGCAGTCCCTGAGGCACATAGCCCCGTCCATCGATAATGGCGGTGCGCTTCGGGAAATCCCGCCAGGCGATATAGCCGCCGAAATGGAAGGCGTTGAAGAGACGCCCCGTCATGCCGATGGTGTCGAGATAGCGGAGCGCGCCCTCGGGAACGAAGCGCGCGTCGGCTCCCAGCCCGATGCTCTTGCGCGAATCGGCGAGCGGCGGCACCTGGGCCAAGGCAAGCGCCGCCGAGGCGGCGCCGGCGACGAGCGCAGCCGCACCCAGGGCCATCGCCGGACGACGCAAGCGCTCGTCGCCCCAGGAGATGGCGAGGGCGGCGAGCTGACGGGCCAGCACGGGAGCGCCGACGACGGCGAAGATGAAGATGAAGCGCACGGCCGAGAGTCCGAGATAGGCGAACGGCAACACCGTGAGCGCCGAAATGAGCGGAGCCCGCCGCCAGAGGCCCAGAAAGCTCAGCAGGAGCAGCACGGCCAGGATGTAGGGGCCTGGATACAGGCCGAAGGGGGGACGCTGAAGCTCGTTGATCTCCTGGGTGAACCAGGGCGAGGCCGCGAGCCGGAGCGGCAGAGTCAGGACCTCAACGCCACGAGGATTGACGAGCGAGGCCAGAAGGTCCGCCACCAGGATCCCAGCCACGACCTTGAGCTGCCGCGTGGTCGGCGCTCCGGAGACCTCCGTGCCCCGCCAGCGCCGGAACAGGCGGAGCCCAGCTCCACCGGCGAGGACAGCGCCAAACGGCACCACGGTGACGATCACGCTCGGATGCATATTGGCCCAGAGCACGTGGACGGCGGGCAGCGCGAAGATGAGGCGCCGTCCTTCGAGGAGATAGGCATTCAACGCGTAGATGGTGCAGGCGAGGAACACCATCAGGACGATATCGGGCCGCTCGACGAATCGATGCCGAACCATGGGGAGGCAGGCCAGCAGCACGGCGGCCGCGATCATGGCCTGCAGACCGCGGTCGGGGGCCGGCCCGCGCGGCAGCGTCGCGTCCTTGAAGAGCAGCCAGAAAGCGAGCGCCGCCGTCGCGGCCTTGAACAGCACGATCCCTGCGAGGCCCGACACGCGAAAGATCAGGTAGATGACGACGTCGAAGAGCCACTCAGTATTGTGGTACTCGAGGCCAGTGCTCGGATACACCAGGACCTCGTGGGCCGGCAGGCCCCGGGTCTCGACCATCAGGCGGCCGAGGGCGAGGTGGGTCCAGGCGTCGGGATCCTCAACCCTGGTGACGGCCAGCGCGAAAGCCGCCGCCGCCACCAGGGCACAGAGCATCCATGGGCCGGGAAGCAGGGGGCCCGGACGCAGGGACACTCGCAGCGGCTACAGCCGCTCGATGATGGTGCCTATCCCCTGCCCGAAGCCGATGCACATCGTCTGAAGCCCGTAGCGCTTCTTGCTGCGCTCGAGCTCGTGGAGGAGCGTGTTCATCAGCCGCGCGCCCGAGCAGCCGAGCGGGTGTCCCAGCGCGATGGCGCCGCCATTGACATTGACGCGATCCATGTCCGGATGGAGCTCACGCTCCCAGGCGAGCACGACCGAGGCGAAGGCCTCGTTGATCTCGAAAAGGTCGATCTGATCGATCTTGAGCCCGGCCTTCCTGAGCACACGCTGCGTCGCCGGGATGGGGCCCGTGAGCATGATGGTCGGGTCCACGCCGGCGAGCGAGGTTGCCACGATGCGGGCGCGGGGCGTCAGCTTGAGCGCCTTGGCGCGCGCCTCCGACATGATGAGGAGCGCGGCTGCGCCGTCGGAGATCTGCGACGAGTTGCCCGCGGTGACGACACCGTCGGGCTTGAAGGACGGTGCCAGTGAAGCGAGCTTGTCCCAGTTGACCGGCACGCGCACGCCTTCGTCCACGTCGAAGACGCCGCCATCGGGCAGCGTGATGGGCACGATCTCCCGCTTGAAGCGACCCTCGACGATGGCGCGTCCCGCCTTCTCGTGGCTCTCGCCGGAGAACTTGTCGAGCTCCTCCCGCTTCAAGCCCCACTTCTCGGCCAGCATCTCGGCCGAGATGCCCTGTGGCACGATGTTGTAGAGCGCCTGGAGCCGCGGGGACAGCGGCCCCTCGCCGGGGCCCGAGGCATTGGAGCCCATGGGCACGCGGCTCATGTTCTCGATACCGCCGGCGATGACGCAGTCGTATTGCCCCGACATCACGCCCATGGCGGCGAAGTTCGCGGCCTGCTGCCCGGACCCGCACATGCGGTCCAGCGTGGTGCCGCACACATCGAGCGGGAAGCCGGCGATGAGCGCCGCGTTCCGCGCGATGTTCAAGCCCTGCTCGCCCAGCTGGTCGACGCAGCCGATGACCACGTCCTCCACTTCGGCCGGATCGATCTTGGTCCGCTCCACCAGCGCCTTCAGCGTATCGGCCAGCAGGTCATCCGGCCGGACCGCGGAGAGCTTGCCATTGCGCTTGCCGACGGCGGTCCGTGCCGCCCCGACGATCACCGCATTGTTCATTGCTGCCTCCATTGGGCTATGTAGTGAAACACCCCGCAGGGTCAGGCGCGACGGCGCTTGACCTGGTCGCTGAGCTTGCAGAACGCGCAGATCTCCCCGGTCGTGACCTGCCCGCACACCGCGCATTCGTTGAGCGCGGTGGGCTCGGCACCCTCGAAGACACCGCGCGCCTTCTCGAGAAAGCCGAACAGGAAGTTGTGCTTGGCGCCGGGCGAGGCCTCCTCGAGCCTGTCGAGGATCTGCTTGTGGGCGATGGACGTGGCGCCCTTGGCGAAGGGACACTCATCGACGATGTAGTCGATGCCGCGCAGGAAGGCATAGGCCGCGGTCTCGCGCTCGGAGAGACGGTAGAGCGGCTTGACGCGTCGGGCGAGCTTGGGGTGCGTGGAAGCGAGCGCCGGGGACTGTCGGGAGAGCGGATCCATCTGCCAGTGGAGCACGTTGCCGAAGAGCACCGCCGCCTCGTCGTCGAGGTTGTGGCCGGTGGCGATCACGGGGTAGCCGTGGTCCATCGCTGCGCGGTTCATGAGGTAGCGCTTGCTGAGGCCGCAGGCGGAGCAGGTCGGGCGGCGCGTGGCCTTCTGCACTTCGGGGATGGACGCGCCGACGTGCTCGGCCACCGCCTCGACGATGAGCTTCTGCCCGCGGGACACGGCGAAAGTCTCGCACTTGGCCTTCGACTCGACCGAATAGTCGAAGATGCCGAGATCGAGGTAGAGACCCGCGGTCTGGTAACCGCTCTCGATCAGCACGTCCCACAGGGCCAGCGAATCCTTGCCGCCCGACACCGCCACGAGCACAGGCTCCTCGGTCGTGAACATCTTGTGCTTGCGAATGGCCTCGGCGACCTGTTTCCGGAAGAACTCCAGGAAGTCGGCCCTGCAGAAGGCGGCATTGTGGCGCGGCAGCTCGATGACGGCGCCCGCTCCGCACTTGCGGCACTTCACGGTGTGGCGCTCCCACCGGACATGACCGGACGCACTTCCAGCTCGTCGGTGTCGCCTACCACCTCGTCGGCCGTCAGGAGGTCGCTCCCGCGAATCACGATGACCGTGCCGGGCAGGATGTCGAGCTCGCGCAGAATGTCCTTGACGCGCTTGCGGCCGGCAAGCTCGACCTCGCGGCTGGGATTGCGAAGCTTGATCTTCACGCGGTGGGGAATCCGGGCTCGGCCTTGACGCCGCGCAGCTGCTCGAGGTGAATCCCGTCGTGCCAGGCCTGGAGCATCCACCACTGGGCCAGATCGAGCGGGCCCAGCCGCGGGTGTGGAAAGGTCAGCGGACGCGGATCCACGGCGCCCAACCGCTCGATGCTCTGACGGCTGCGCTCGCGAGCCGCCTTCATGTCCCCCACCAGCTCAGCCAGAGGCCTGCCGCGCTCGGGCCAGACTGCCGGGGGTGCCTCCGCGCGGCCCCCGGATGGCGTCGCCAGCGGCGTGAAACCCTTGAGCCCGGCTGGGAAAGGCTTCACCGTGTCTCCGGCGTCCTTGAGTACCTTGGAGGTGACCTTACCCGTGCCGATCTCGGCCAGCGTGAGGTGATGCACGATCTCGCCGATCGACCAATCCTTGTCGCTCGTCCGCCAGTCCGCCTGCGCCTGACTCACTCCCTCGATCTCCTTCAGCAGCCGGGCCCGGACGGACTGGAGATCGTTCCAGAGCGTTTCGACAAGAGCGGGCAGCGGCATGAGCGTGTTCCTCCGTGGGCGATGCGAGAGACTTCGATTATAGCTCACGGTGCGCGGACATGATACAAGGTGGAGTGTCCATGACCGACTCCGACCGTCCGCATCCGCTCTCACGCGAGCCGTGGCGGACGCGCTCGACACGCCCCGTCTACGAGAACCGCTGGATCCGGGTGCGCGAGGACGTGGCGCTCCTGCCCGACGGCAGCACCACCATCTACGGTGTGGTCGAGTGCCCCGAGTGCGTCGGCATCCTGCCCTTCGTCGATCCCGACACCGTGCTCCTGGTCGGCCAGCATCGCTACGTCGCGCAAGGCTTCTACTGGGAGATGCCGACGGGCGGCATGCATCCGGGCGAGAGTCCCGATGAGGCCGCCCAGCGCGAGCTGGCCGAGGAAGCCGGCTGCGAGGCGGGCTCGCTGGTCAAGATCTGCGACTTCCACACGTCCAAGAGCATCCTGCGCGAGACCGCCCATCTCTACGTCGCCCGCGATCTGCGACCGGCCTCGCGGCTGCCCGACCCCACCGAATTCATCGAGCGGCGCGAGTTCCCCTTCGTGGAGGCCGTGCGTATGGTCGAAAGCGGCGAAATCAAGGACTCGATGACGGTGATCGCCGTCCTTCACGCCGCGCGCCTGCGCGCGACGTGACAGCGAGGTTGCCCCGCTTCAGCCCTTGAGGGCGCCCAGGGTGAGGCCTCGGACGATGTGCTTCTGCACGAAGAGCGCGAGCAGGAGCACGGGGAGGGTGATGACCGTCGCTGCCGCCGTGAGGCCGCCCCAGTTGATCTCCTCGTAGGAGAGAAAGCTGTAGACGGCGATCGGGAGCGTCCGCGTCTTGAAGCCGGCGATGATGAGGGAGAAGAGGAAGTTGTTCCACGAAAAGATGAAGGCCAGGATACCGGTGGCCACGATGCCCGGCTTGGCGAGCGGGATCGCGATGCGCAGGAAGGCCGCCCAGTGCGTGCACCCGTCGATCCGCGCCGACTCGATGAGGTCGCCGGGCACGTCCTCGAAGAAACCGATCATCACCCACAGCACCAGCGGCAGCGCCACGATCAGGTGGGTCAGGATCAGCGCGGTATACGTGTCGATCATCTTCGCCTTGGTGAACAGAATAAACCACGGAATCAGGTAGCCGATGCCGGGCGCCATCCGCGCGGTGAGGATGCCGAGCGCGATACCCGTCCGCTTGAACCTCGCGATGGCATATGCGCCCGGCAATCCAAGCAGCAGCGCGAGCCCCGTGGAGCCCAGGGCCACCACGAGGCTGTTCACGGTGAAGGTGAAGAACGGGTTCTTCTGGAAGACCTCGCGGTAGTTCGACAGCGTCGGCACGAACACCCATACGGGCGGGTAGGCGGTGTTCTGCACTTGGGTCTTGAGCGACGACAAGAGCATCCATCCGAGCGGAAAGAGGAACGGGATCAGCAGAGCCACGAGGAGGACATAGGTCCACGGGTTGACCCGGTCGCGCCGCCCCTTCGAGACGCTGATCATGTCACCACGCTCCCCGCCTCACCTTGATGAGAAGCAGGCTGACGCCCAGCACCAGCGCGAAGAGGATGACGAGGAGCGAGCTCGCGTAGCCGATGTGGAAGTAGAAAAGGCCGACCTGGAACGTATAGACGTTGAGCGTCTCCGATGCGAAGCCGGGCCCGCCCTGCGTCATCACGTAGATGATGTCGAAGGTCTTGAGGCAATCGATGGCGCGGAAGAGCAGGGCGACGATGATGGTGGGGCGCAAGAGCGGCAGCGTGATCCGCCAGAACATCTGGGCCGAGGAGGCGCCGTCAATCAGCGCGGACTCGTAGGGCTCGATGGGCAGCGTGGCGAGCCCGGCCAGCGTGATGAGGGTGATGAGCGGCGTCCACTCCCATGTGTCCACCACGGCGAGCGCGGGCACCACGATGGCCGCATTGCTGACCCACTTGTAGGGACCGAGCCCGACGAGCCCCACGAGATAGTTCATCACGCCCAGCGTCGGGTTGTACATCATCATCCACACCAGCGCGATGGCCACCGGCGTCGCCACCATGGGCAGGAGGAAGATCGAGCGCACCAGCCCCTTGCCCCGAAAGGGCCGGTTCAGCACGAGCGCCAGCGCGACCCCGAGGAGGAGCTGGAGTGCGGTGGCGAGGCCGGTGAAGTACACCGTCAGCCACAGGGCGTTGCGGAAGCGGTCGTCCTCGACAAAGGCCCGGCGGAAATTTCCGAGGCCGATGAACTCCGGGCTCGTGACGCTCGACGCGTACCACGAGTGCACGCTCATGTAGAGCGTGTAGGCGACGGGAAAGGCCATCAGGAGAGCAACGGCAACCACCGAGGGAACGGTGAAGACCGGCACCGGGTGGCGCTCGACGAACCGCGACCACCCGGTGCCGAAGGACCGCAAAGGAGGCTACTTCTTCTCCGTCTCTGCCATGATGCGCTTGACGTCCGCCGCCGCCTTGTTGTCCGCGGCCTTGACATCTCCGCCCTGGATCGACACCACGATGGCCGCGCCAATGGCGTCACGGCACTCGGCGACCGCGACCACCGGCGGGTTCCACAGCGGCGTCCCCACCTTCGAGCCCACCGTTAGCGACTCGCGGAGGTCGGCCGGAACCTTGCTGAGCCCTTTGGGATCCTTCCAGACAGATTCGCGAGCGCCCAGCACACCCTTCTCGCTCTGCACGGCGAGCACCTGCTCCTTGGCGGTGGCCCACTGCATGAAGAGCCAGGCCGCCTTTTGGTTCTGGCTGGTCTTCGGCATCGCGAGGCCCCAGGCCGCCACCGTCGAGCCGTACTGCCCCTTGGGCCCCCGCGGGAAGAGCGCGTACCCCACCTTGCCGACCACCTTGGACTTCTGCGCGTCCTCGATCACCGGGAAGAGCGAGTTGGCGTCGGTGTACATGGCGGCCTTGCCCTGCGAGAAGATCGACGAGGCCTCGTACCAGTGGTTGTTCTCCGATCCCGGAGGGCCGTAGAGCCGCAGGAGGCGCCCGTAGAGCTCGAGCGCCTTGACGCCATCCTCGTTGTTGAACATCGGCTCGCGGTTGGGAGCGAGCCACGTGCTGCCCATCGCGTGCAGGTACGCCGCGAACTGCGACGTAGCGGCCGCCCGCTTGCCCCGCGCCACGATGCCGTAGCCGGGCTGGCCGTCGTCGGTCATGGCCTTGCCGTTAAGCGCCTTGGCGGCCGCCTCGAGCTCGTCGAGGGTGGTCGGCACCTTGACGTTGTACTTCTGGAAGACGTCCTTGCGATACATCAGCGAGGTATTCTCCACCTGGATGGGCGGTCCGACGATCCTGCCCTCGATGACCATGGCGTCGCGAGTCTTCTCGAGAAAATCGTTCCAGTTGTAGTCCGGAGCGGTCATGGCGGGATTCTTCAGGAACTCGTCGACCGGCTGGAGCCACCCCGCCCGCATGTACTTGAGGCCTTCCTGGGCCGGCATGCTCATGAACACATCGATGGAGCTGGCGGCGGAGGCCAGCTCGACGAGCACCTTGGCGCGGAACTGGTCCTCGGGATACACCTCGGTCACGAGCTTGACGCCCGTGAGCGTCTCGAACTCCTTGAGGTGAGGCTCGATCGCGCCCTGCCACGGATGCTTGTTGAGCAAGACTCTCAGCTGGGTCCCCTTCGCCTGCTGCCAGTTGAACTGCTGCTGGGCGAGCGCCGGCGACGCCAGCGCCAGGCACAGCGCCATCGCCAGAACCCACATCCTTCGTGTCACACCCATGAGCTGCCCTCCCTCTTTCGTCTCGGCAACGCTGCCGGAGTTGACCGCTGATACGCGTGTGAACGGCTGTTCGACGCCCTGGCCACCGCGGGCAGTGTATATCAATTCGCGGAAGCCGTGGCGGGACTCCGCGCTCAGCCCTCGAGCTCGGAGATCATCGCGTTGGCCCGGCGGATCCGGCGGCTCAGCTCGCGCCCCAGGTTCGTGAGGATCTTGATCGCGATGTCAGGATGTTCCACTCCCAGCGCGTGAAACGCATCCTCTGAGAGGACATAGCAGACCACTTCCTCGTCGGCGGTGACGGTGGCCGAGCGCGGCTGCCGGTCGAGCAGCGCGAGCTCACCGAACACGGTGCCCGCGGAGAAGGAGGCAAGCCGGCGCTGCCGGCCCCGGCCGGGCAAGTCCACCCTGACGCTGGCCGTCCCGCGCGCCATCAGGAAGAGGTCCCGGTCGATGCTACCCTCCTTGATCACGATCTCGCCGCCGCGAAAGCTCCTGCGCACGAGGAGCGCCCGCACGACGGCGCACTCCGGCCCGCTCAGGCCTTCGAGCACGCTCAATCGCTCCATGGAGATTTCGCCGATAAGCGCGTCCCCCGCCCCGTACCCCAGGAGCAGCCGGTCCTCGGCCCATTCGAGCGCGGAATCCGTATCGGGAAAGAGCGCTCCGTCCCCCAGCGTGGCCGTCACTCCCAGATCGCGCAGGACGGTGGAGACGAGAAAGTTGTCGTGTGGGTGGCTCAGCAGCAGGCTTCCACCCAGTCGCTTGAGCCGC
>Ga0335084_10001671_pt1 | contig 20996 bp, 15 predicted proteins | sample Lox_Sample_44_FD_206721 | JGI IMG/M metagenome (GOLD analysis project Ga0335084, IMG submission 206721) | Soil microbial communities from Loxahatchee National Wildlife Refuge, Florida, United States - Lox_Sample_4.4 | ecosystem: Environmental > Terrestrial > Soil > Wetlands | place: USA...
ACGGCAGGAATCCTCGCCAATCGCATTTTCGGCAACGCGCAGGTGAAAGGGCAGTTGGAAGGGCTCGCTGAGATTCAACTGGTCGGCGGGATAGCCCTGAATGAACGTTTGCGGCTCGCCGTCGCGCGGAAACCATGTGGCCCACACTTGCACGGGCATCTGCATGTTCCCGGTGGAGCAGCCGCCCCGCCCCAGGTTCATCAGCAGATAGCGAAACCACCACGCGCCCGAGCCGTCGGCCAGTCCGCATCGCAGGAACCACACTTCGTAGCGCCGCTTCATGCTGCGGGAGGAATACACGGCATTCAATTGCGGGTTCGGCATGAAACATCAGTATAGAGCAGGCGCCGAGCTACGTTCGCGCAGGCGGAAATAACTTGGGCGTATTAGAATCGGCAGGTGCACGCCGGGGTGACGCCAACCCCGTTTGCCAATTTCGAAGGGCGGAGAGTCGATCGACATGGTGGAACCACTCTGGATTGCGCAGGGAACTTCGCAGCTGAATCTATTGCCGCAACTGGCGAACCGCCACGGGCTGGTGGCGGGAGCGACCGGCACGGGGAAAACGGTGACGTTGCAGGTGATGGCGGAAGCGTTCAGCCGCATCGGCGTCCCGGTTTTTGCCGCGGATATCAAGGGCGATCTTTCGGGAATCAGCCAGGCGGGTTCCGGCAATCCGAAGATCGCCGACCGCGTGAAGAAACTGAAACTGGGTGACTTTGCCCTTAGCGGTTGCCCGGTGACCTTCTGGGACGTGTTCGGGCAGGAAGGCCATCCCGTGCGCGCGACCATCTCGGAGATGGGGCCGCTCTTGCTGGGGCGCCTGCTGAACTTGAACGACACGCAAGAGGGCGTGCTGAATCTGGCCTTCAAGATTGCCGACGACAACCATTTGCTGCTGTTGGACCTCAAGGATCTGCAGGCGATGCTGCAATATGTCGGCGATCACGCGAAAGACTTCCAGACACTCTATGGGAACATCTCGGCGGCAAGCATTGGCGCGATTCAGCGTGGATTGCTGGCCGTCCAGCAGCAGGGCGGCGACAAGTTCTTCGGCGAGCCGGCGTTGAATCTCGACGATCTGATGCAGACGGATGCTCAGGGGCGCGGCGTCGTCAACATTCTCGCGGCGGACAAGCTCTACCAGTCGCCGAAAGTGTATGCCACGTTTCTGCTATGGCTGCTCACGTCGCTGTTCGAGCACCTGCCGGAAGTCGGCGACCCGGACAAACCGAAGCTGGTCTTCTTCTTTGACGAAGCGCACCTGCTGTTTGCGGATTTGCCGAAAATAATCGAAGACAAGGTCGTCCAGGTGGTCCGGCTCATCCGCTCCAAGGGCGTCGGCGTCTATTTCGTGACGCAGAATCCGCTGGATATCCCGGAGACGGTCTTGGGCCAGCTCGGGAATCGTGTCCAGCACGCCCTGCGCGCATTCACGCCCGCGGATCAAAAAGCCGTGAAGGCCGCGGCGGACACGTTCCGGACGAACCCAAAACTGGACGTAGCCAAGGCGATCACCGAATTGGAAGTGGGCGAGGCCCTCGTGTCGTTTTTAGACGAAAAAGGGATACCCGGAGTGGTGGAGCGGGCGCTGGTGCTGCCCCCGCACAGCCAGATCGGGCCAATCACGCCGGACCAGCGTAAACAATTCATCGCAAATTCGGTTGTGGCGGGCGTCTACGAAAACGCCGTAGACCGCGAATCCGCATTCGAAGCATTGAAGAGCCGCGCCGGAGTGGGTGGCCCCGCATCCTCACCCTCAGCACCCAGCCAGCCATCGGTTCCAGGAACTGCGCCGTCCGGGCCGCCATGGTGGCAGAACATCCCGGGGATGAGCGGCGGGGGACGGCGCGGAGACAATGTCGTCGACGCCATGGCGAAAAGTGCGGCGCGGGCCATCGGGAGTTCCGTGGGCCGCCAGATCGTGCGCGGAGTGCTGGGATCGTTGCTGGGAAGCAGCCGGCGCTAGCCACGGATCATTGCGGCAGTTGTCGAGGCTCGGATACAATCATTCGTTTGCGGCGCGGTGGAAAGGGTCAACTGACGGTCGATGCACGAAATCCAGGTCCACAATACCTATTCGGGAAAAGTCGAGCCGTTCGTTCCCTTGAAAGCCGGCGAAGTCCGCATGTACACCTGCGGTCCCACGGTGTACGACTACGCTCACATCGGTAACTTCCGCACTTTCGTCTTCCAGGACATTTTGCGGCGGTTCCTTAAGCTTCGCGGGTTCAAGTTGACCCATGTCATGAACCTCACCGACGTCGACGACCGCATCATCGCCAACGCCGCGGCCGCCGGGGTGGGCATTCGCGATTACACCGAAAAATTTGTCCAGGCGTTCTTTGCCGATTGTCGGACTCTGAGCGTCGAGGCGCCGGAACACTGGATTCGCGCCACCGACAACATCGAGCCGATGGTGGAGCTGATCGAGAGGTTGCAGAAGAACACTTATACCTACGATTCGGAAGGGTCGATCTACTACCGCATCGCCAAGTTCAAGGATTACGGCAAGCTTTCGAAGATCGATTTGAGCGGCATCATGGCCGGCGCGCGCGTGGATAACGACCGCTACGAGAAAGAGAGCGCGCGGGATTTTGCGTTGTGGAAGGCGCCCAAGCCGGGGGAACACTTTTGGGACACCGCGATCGGTCCGGGCCGCCCGGGCTGGCACATCGAATGCTCGGCCATGGCCATGAAATATCTCGGCGAAACCATCGATATTCACACCGGCGGAATCGACCTGGCGTTCCCGCATCACGAGAACGAGATTGCGCAGAGCGAAGCCGCGACCGGAAAAAAGTTCGTGCGCTATTGGCTGCACGCCGAGCACCTCCTCGTAGAAGGCGAGAAGATGTCCAAGTCCCTGGGCAACTTCTACACTCTGCGCGACCTGTTCGCGAAGGGATACAAGCCGTCCGCGCTGCGCTTCGCCCTGGCCAGCGTGCCCTACCGTCGCCAGCTGAATTTCACATTCGATGGATTGCAGCAGGCGACGAGTTCGGTGGAGCGCCTGCGCAATTTTGCCGCGCGCTTGAAGAACGAGAAGTTCCCGGCCGGAAAGAACGAAGCCTTGGCGGCGCGAATCGCTAAGGCCGCCGACGATTTCGACGCCGGCCTTTCCGACGATCTGAACACCGCGGTAGCGCTGGCGGCCATGTTTGATTTCGTGCGCGAAGCGAACATCGCGATGGACAAGGGCGACTTCCGCGATGGCGAGGTGAAGGCCGCTCGGGGCTTTCTCGACGCCTTCGATAAAGTATTTGCCGTCATCGAAGACAACGATGCGGAGAAGTTGACCGCGCTGGGTTTTGCCGCGGCTCAGGCCGGACCGGACGACGCGGAGATCGAGAAGCTTGTCGCTGACCGGCAGGCTGCGCGCAAGCGCAGGGATTTCGCCACAGCCGATCGCGTGCGCAAGGAACTCGATCAGCGTGGTATAATTTTGGAAGACTCGAAAGACGGAAGTGTCCGCTGGAAACGCAAATGAGGCATTTTCACTTTTTGAAACATGATCGGGTAGCGGTCGGGCCGCGCGTGCCGCGCAAGTTCCGGCCATGCAACCTGCGTCCCAGTCTCTTCGGCGTAGATTAAGTCCCTCCATTTCCGCGGGTTGTGGCGCCATGTCGCTTCCAGCCTGCTCTCTCCTTACCGCTGTATCCACCCAAAACGAAAAGTTCACTGCGAGATTCATGGAGGAATCATGACCACAGCCACAGCCAGCAAGTTTCCTGAGATCAAGACTGCACTGCCAGGTCCAAAGGGCCAGCAGGTGATTGCCTACGACGCGAAATATATTTCGCCGTCGCTTTCGCGCGATTATCCCCTCGTCGCGGAGCGCGCGAGCGGCGCAATTGTCGAGGACCCGGACGGAAACACCTTCCTCGATTTTGCCGCGGGCATCGCCGTGTGCTCCACGGGGCACTGCCATCCGAAAGTGGTGGCGGCGATCCAGAAGCAGGCGGCGGAGCTCATCCACATTGCAGGAACGGACTTCTACCACCGGCACATGCCGCAGCTCGCCGAACGGCTGGTGGCCACGATGCCGAAATCGCACCAGTGGAAAGTGTTCTTCGGGAATTCCGGAACGGAAGCGGTGGAAGGCGCCATCAAACTCGCCCGCTACTCCACAAAGCGCGACAAACTGATCGCCTTTTACGGATGCTTCCACGGGCGCACTCTCGGCTCACTTTCCCTCACCGCCTCGAAAAACACGCAGAGGAAATATTTCGGCACGCTCCTCGGTGGCGTGGAGCACATTCCCTACCCCTATGCATACCGCTGCGCTCTGGGACACACCAAGGAAAACTGCGGCAGCGAAATCATCGACCTCCTCGAAAACCAGATCTTCAAGCGCCTTTTCGCGCCCGAGGAAACCGCTGCTATTATCGTCGAGCCGATTCAGGGTGAAGGCGGTTTCATCCCCGCGCCCGTGACGTTCCTTCAGGAACTGCAGCGCATCTGCAACAAGCACGGCATCATGCTGATCATGGACGAAGTGCAGGCCGGCGTGGGCCGCACCGGCAAGATGTGGGCCTACGACCACGCCGGCGTTACCCCCGACATCGTGCTGACCGCCAAGGGTGTCGCCAGCGGCATGCCCCTGAGCGCTTTCATCGCCAAGGAAGAAGTGATGCGCTGGAAGCCGGGGTCCCACGGAACCACCTACGGCGGTAATCCCGTGTGCGTGGCTTCAGCGCTCGCCACGCTCGACTTGGTGGAAGGCGGATTGATGGCCAACGCAAAGAAAGTGGGCGACTACATCTTCGCCAAGACGGCCGGCTGGACCAACCGCTTCAAGATTGTCGGCGACGTGCGCGGCAAGGGCCTGATGATCGGCGTGGAATTCGTGCGCGATCAGAAGACCAAAGAGAAGGGATCGGATCTGCGCGACAAGGTCGTGCAGGCTGCCTTCCGCCGCGGGTTGCTCACCCTGGGATCGGGCGAGAATTCCATCCGCATGTCGCCGCCGCTGATCATCGACGAAGAGCAAGCGGATTGCGCCATCGGCATCATGGAAGACGCGATTACGGAAGTGGAGAAGGGGCTCTAGCCGGATCCCAGCTGGAATTTCAGACTCCCGTGGCGGTCAGATGGATGACCGTCACGGGATTTTTGTCTATACTCGGAGAATATCGTGCCTACAGGGTAAATATGCTCCATCGAGTGATCTCGCGGATCGGGTTTGCCTGGGTGAATTGGAAAGCCCGGCGTGGATTGCGCGGTACGGACGAGGCCGCCTTCAAATCGAAAAAGGAGGAGGCGCTGCAGGTTGGCGCGCGTGGGGAAACGTATGCTTACTGGTACCTGCGGCGCCTTGGCTATGTTTTTATCGCGCGAAACTACATGCCGGCGCGGGCGAAGGGAGAACTCGACCTGGTGGGTTTCGACGGGGACACGCTCGCCGTCGTGGAAGTTCGGACGCGCCATGCAGCCGCGGACGGCGTAGCCGTGCCGGAGCTGAGTGTGACTCGGGAAAAACACGAAGTATTGCTTAGGACCGCTCATTACTTCATGCGCGAGCGCCACCTGGGCGATTGTCCGCTGCGATTCGATGTCGTTGCGATTGAGAACCGCCCCGGGTCTCCCCCTGTCGTGCGACTCCATCGAGCTGCCCTCAGCCCACAAACCCCTCCGCGAAGTACTTAGGCGCCGCTGAATTCCACAAGCCCAATAGCATTGAGGTACAATCACGATTTGCAACTCAGGTGCCGTTGGGTTAGGTTGAGTAAAACGCTTGGGAGGGTGTGTCTTGCCGGAGTTACGGAAGGATCCGATTACAGGCCGGTGGGTGATTATTTCCACGGACCGTGGGAAACGCCCGATGGATTTTCTGCGTGAGAGCGTCTTTCCGGGACCGCCGCGGAATTGCCCGTTTTGTCCGGGAAATGAAGCCAAGACGCCTCCGGAAATCCTTGCCTATGGGCGCAACGGTACAGGGCCGAACACCGCGGGATGGAATGTCCGCGTAGTGCCGAACCGTTTTCCCGCTCTTGGTATAGAAGGGGAATTGGACCGCGAGGGCGAAGGGCTGTTCGACAAGATGAACGGCATCGGCGCTCACGAGGTCATCGTCGAGACGCCGCAGCACCAGACGACCCTGGCGCAGCTTCCACAGAAATCGGTCGAGGACGTCTTGTGGGCCTACCGCGACCGCATGCTCGACCTGAAGAACGACAAGCGCTTCCGCTATGTCCTGATTTTCAAGAATCACGGGGAAGCCGCCGGCGCATCCATGGAGCACCCTCACTCGCAGCTGATCGCGTTGCCCATCGTGCCGCGCCGCGTCCGCGAAGAAGTGGACAACTGCTGGCACTATTACGACGAAAAAGAACGCTGCATTTTCTGCGACATCATCCGGCAGGAACGCGACACCGGCGAGCGGGTGATCAACGAGAACGACCACTTCATCACTCTTGCTCCCTACGCTCCGCGCTTCCCGTTCGAAATGTGGCTGCTCCCCAAGACCCACGGCTCGGCTTACGAGAATAATCAAAGCTCGCTGTATGCCAGCCTGGCGCAGATGCTGAAGGACACGCTCATGCGCATGGACGCCGTGCTCGACCGCCCGGCCTTCAATTTCATGATTCACACCTCGCCGATCGGCGAAGAAATCAACGATCACTACCACTGGCACATCGAAATCATTCCGAAGCTTACCAAGGTGGCGGGATTCGAATGGGGCACGGGCTTCTACATCAACCCCACTCCGCCCGAGGAATCCGCGCGCTTCCTGCGTGAAGCCCAGATTGAGGAGCCCGCGAAAAAGTAACCACGCGGACACCCTGACAGTACTTGCCCAGTTTCGCTATACTAGAAAGGTTGAGGCGCGGTACCCAAGTGGTAAGGGAGAGGTCTGCAAAACCTTTATGCGTGGGTTCGATTCCCACCCGCGCCTCCAAATCCTGCCGGTAGCGGCTCCCTGAAGAAATCCGGATTCTTCCCGGGTCTGATCCCTGCTATGGTCTTCATCTACCGCTGACCTCGAAGGCGAGAGCGGTGCGTCTGGGCGGGGCGGCCTGTTTCACTTCGAAACACTTTCTCTTTCCCGCCTCAAATCTACTCCCCAACTCTCACGTTTCTGACGACATAGAGCTGCTTGCTCCCTTCAGTTGGCGGAACGCTTGCTAGTTAGGACCCCGAGGGTGCACGTCCGCATGCTGCAAGTGTCGGCACAGAAACTCGCAACAACGTCGCTCCGGGGGCCTGCCCGCCTGCGGAGCGCCCTGGTGATTCTCCTGCTGCTCGCGGTTTTTGCTGGCGGTGTGGCCTCCGAAGCGCAGGTACCGAACGCCGAAGCGCAGCGCCGCGCGGCATTTGTTCGCAAGATTCTGAATTTTGTGGAGTGGCCCGCGAGAGAAACGGGGAGAGGCCGGGATGCCTTCCAATTCTGCGCCGTCGGCGACCGTTTTTTTCTCTTCACATTGACCCAGCAGATGGCAGGCACATCGGTTGGAGACCGCAGAGTCCAGGTGCGCTGGGTGGAGAAAGACGCGGACCTGAACGCGTGTGACGCGGTCTACATGCCGGGCTCTTCGCGGGAAGCCTTCGGGAAATGGCTGCCGAAGTTGAATCGTCCCGGGGTGCTGACGTTTGGTGAAGCGTCGGGATTTCTTACCGCGGGCGGGATGCTGCAACTCGATTCCAGCCGCGACGGCGTGCGCTTCGACGTGAACCTGCGAGCGGTGCGGGACGCTGGATTGCATATCGATTCCCGGCTCCTGGAACTAGCCATGCACGTCACCATGGAAAACGGCAGGCGGGGCGACTGACATGGGACTGCTGCGGAATGCTTCGCTGAAGACCCGGCTGATCGTGCTGACCCTGGCCAGCAGCGCGGCCGGGCTGACCTTGGCATTCGCCCTGTTCGTGATCTACGACGACCACCTGCTGCGGGTACACAAAGTGGAGGAACTGCGCTCGGCGGCCGATTTGATCGCCACGAGTGGCACGGCCGCCCTGGTCTTTGACGACTCGCCTCAGGCTTCGAATGTGCTTCGCGGACTGGAATCGCGCGTTCACATCGGTCAAGGGGTGTTGTATCGCGAGGATGGCACGGTGCTGGCGGAATATCGCCGGCCGGAATTCCGCGACGAGATCATTATCTCTTCCAATGTCTCTGCGGAACGCGTCGTCTGGAAGGGAGAGCATCTGGAATTGGCCCGGCCCATTCGGTTTCACGGCCAGCTGATTGGCGCGCTCAGCTTGGAATCCGGCATCGAGGATATCCGGGAAGAACGCCGGGCCCTGGCCCGCCTGGTCATCCCGCTCTTTGCCGGCGCACTCGTGCTGATCGGTGTGTTGACTGCGCTGCTGCAGCGCGCCGTGACTGTTCCCATCGAGACTCTGGCCTCCCTGGCACGCAAAGTGACCAACGACGACGTGTATTCGCTGCGTGCCCTCCCTCGGGGAGGCAAAGAACTGCGCAACCTCGCTCAGGACTTCAACCACATGCTCGAGGCGGTGGAACGGAGGGATAAAGAACTCCGCGAAGCTCAGGAAATGCTCGAGCAGCGCGTTTCACAACGCACCATAGCTCTAGAGCAGGAGATCGCAGAACGGCAGAGGACCGAAGCCCTTCTTCGCGAGAGCGAAGAGCTGTTTCGCGCCTTGAACGAAGCCTCGCCGGTCGGGTTTGTGCTGATTTCAAATGACGGATCGGTGCGCCAGTCCAATCCCGCATTCCGCCAGATGTTCGGATTTAGCACCGAGGAGATGACAGGGAAACGGATCACAGACCTTGTCGCCTCCGCCGAACTGGCCGCGGAATCCGACGGGCTCCGCGAGCAGATCATGCAGGGCCGCACCATTCGCCGGGTGACAAAGCGAAGAAAGAAAGACGGGTCGCTACTGGACGTGGAGTTTTTCAGCGCGCCCCTGCTCTTGGGAGGGCAAACCGCCGGTCAATTGGGAATCTTCCTCGACATTTCGAAGCGCGTCGAGACCGAGCATGCCATCCGCGAGAGCGAAGAGCTCTTCCGGACCCTGAGCCTGGCGGCACCCATCGGCATCCTGCGGACCGACGCGCGCGGGCGCTGCGTCTACGTCAACGAAAGGTTCTGCGAGATGACGGGCTTGACCACCAGATCCGCCACGGGCCTTGGCTGGACTTCGGCCATCCATCCTGAAGAGCGCGAACACTGCATGCGCCTGTGGAGAGCTGGCGTGGACATGGAAGTGGAACTCGCCGATGAAAGCCGCGTCTTGCTGCCCGACGGCAACGTCAACTGGATTCATTGGCGCTCGCGCCCCCTCCTAGGGCCGGACGGCAAGCTACGCGGGTTCATTGCCGTCGTCGAAGACGTCACCAAACGGCGCGCGGCCGAACAGCGCATCATCGAAGCGAGGCGCGCCGCCGAAGCCGCCAATGAGGCCAAGGGCCAGTTCCTCGCAAACGTGAGCCACGAAATCCGCACCCCCATGAACGGCATCCTCGGAATGACCGAGGTCGTCTTGGATACCGGCTTGACCCCTCAGCAGCGAGAGCAACTGAACCTCGTGAAGGGCTGCGCCGAGTCTCTGATGGACATCATCGACGACATCCTGGACTTCTCGAAGATCGAAAGCGGAAAGCTGCAACTGGAGTCCGTGCCGTTCTCGATGTTGGAGATCATCGATGGCGCCCTGAACCCGATCATCCTCAGGGCCCAAAAGAAAGGCCTCGAACTGGACTGGAACCTGCGCGGCGAGCTTCCTGATCTCCTCGCCGGCGATCCCACGCGCCTGCGCCAGGTGCTCATCAACCTCCTGGGAAACGCCGTGAAATTCACCCATCGGGGACGCGTTTCGCTCGTATTAGACTGCGCTCCGGACCGCGAAGGCCGGACCCAAATCGATTTTCAGGTGCGCGACACCGGAATCGGTATCAGCGCCGGGCACATCGACAAAATCTTCGAATCATTTCAGCAGTCCGACAGCTCCGTCACTCGCGAATTCGGTGGAACCGGGCTCGGCCTCTCCATCTCCCAAAAACTCGTGCGCGGCATGGGCGGCGAGATTTCCGTCGACACCGAGGCCGGAAAGGGAAGCTGCTTCCACTTCAAGCTGCGGTTCAACCGGCCGGACGGCGATGCCGCAAATCCGCCCAGGCAATTCGCCAGGCTCCCTCGCGCGCGCATCCTTGTGGCGGTTCCGGATGACGACCGGCGCGCCCTGGTCTGCTGGCTCCTCCGCCGCTGGGGCCTGGAGCCGCACGAAGTGCTGGGCGTCGAAGCGCTCCTTCGCCTCCGTCAATCTGCGCCTGGCCGGAACTTCCAGGTTGCGATCGTCGACGAGGCTTTCGGCAAAACGGACAGCGAAAGGCTGCACGATGACTGGACCTCTCAACTTCCACACGGCTGCCGGCTTCTGCTCTCGCGCGCGAACGAACGGTCTTCTCACAAGCGCGCGGCTCCGGGCAGGGCCTTCGCCGAACTGCAGTGGCCGCTGTTGTGCCGGACGCTTCACGAAAACCTCCGCGCAGCGCTCGGCTCGCCGGACCATCGCGGCGGCACGCGGCCAGCGCTCAACGGGAAGGCACGCGAGCGGAAGCTCGCGATTCTTCTGGTCGAGGACAACCTGGTCAACCAGAAGCTGGCTTTGCACGTTCTTGGGGCGATGGGGCACGACGTGGTGTTGGCGGACAACGGCGTGAAGGCTTGCGAAGCGGCGCGCCATCAGGACTTCGATCTGATCCTGATGGATCTGCAGATGCCCGTGATGGGCGGACTGGAAGCCACGCAATTGATTCGCGAGCACGAGAAGAAATTTGGGCGGCACACGCCGATCGTGGCGATGACCGCTCATGCAGCGGCGCGAGATGAGCGTCGCTGCCTGGAGGCTGGTATGGACGGCTATCTGACGAAACCGGTGAAACGCGATGAGTTGCGCGGCGAGATTGAGCGGGTCACGAGCGAGTTGCCAAAAGTCTTCGGCAACGATAACAAAACGCCGGATCAACCGGCGTCCTCCGACGACTGGGACATCCCCGAACTGATGGGCCGCCTCGAGGATGACCAGGAATTCTTTCGCGAGTTACTGACGATTTTCCGTCAGGACAGCCGCGACAATCTTGAAAAAGCGAGAACGGAGCTGGCGAAACCGGATCTTCCCGCGCTCTCCCGCACCGCGCACACCTTGAAGGGTATGTTGCGCAATCTCTCCATGCAGCGCGCCGCTGAATCCGCCCGGCTCCTCGAAACGGCGGCGCACGAGGGCAAAGCGCAGGAGTGCGCCGGCCTTCTCCAGGACTTGCAGCGTGGCGTGGAAGCGTTGTTGCCGGAGGTTGAAGCGCAACTCGCCGAGGTGAAGTCATGAAAATCCTGATAGCCGAAGACGATCCCCTGTCTCGGGCCATGCTGGAACGTGCGCTCCAGCGCGGCGGGTACGATGTCGTCTCCGTCGAGGATGGCGCGCTGGCCCTCGAGCATCTCGCCGGCAGCGATCCACCGCGCCTCGCGCTGCTCGATTGGGTCATGCCCCACAAAACTGGCGTCGACGTGTGCGCCGAGGTGCGGCAGCGGAAGGACCGCGCGTACACCTACCTGATTCTCCTGTCGTCGAAAGAATCCAAGCAAGACATCGTGCAAGGCCTCGAAGCCGGCGCAGACGATTACCTCACCAAGCCATTCGACGTCGAGGAACTGAAGGCCCGTTTGCGCGCCGGTGAACGCATCCTGCAACTCGAAGACCGCCTGGTCGAAGCGCGAGAAAGCATGCGTTTCCAGGCTACCCACGACCGGCTCACCTCTCTCTGGAATCGCGGTGTCATCGTCGAATTGATGGAGCGGGAAATCCAGAGGTCGCGGCGCGAAAAAAATCCTGTGGCCATCATGCTGTGCGACATCGATCACTTCAAAGCGGTGAACGACCGGTACGGGCACAATACCGGCGACGATGTGCTCTGCGAAGTGGCGCGGCGCCTGCAGAATTCCGTGCGTTCCTACGACATGGTCGGCCGCTACGGCGGTGAGGAATTTCTCATCGTCATGACCCGATGTGACGCCGCGAACGCCATGGCCCGTGCGGAGAGCCTCCGGTCGGTCGTCGCCCACAAGCCCATCGCGGCCCGTTCCCGGCAGGTTCCTGTGACCATGAGTGTCGGCTTGGCGTTATCCACCGATTTTCCGGAGGCCAGTGTGGACGCCATGATCCAGTTTGCAGACGAAGCGCTCTACACCGCCAAACGCGAGGGGCGAAATTGCGCTCGGATCGCCCGGCCGGCAGCCGGTAGCGATGGCGACACGGCGCCGGAGCCGAAGTCCGAGCCGCAACCCCTCACAAAATAACGTGCGGATTTATTTGAACTTGTTGCGGCTCTGATCCATCATCTGCCGCATCGCCGCCGTGGACCCCGGCGCGCGTTTTTCGCGCCAGCCTTCCAGCCGTTTGCACGCTTCTTCGATCCCCGAAAAGAGGTACGGATTCTTGAACGCCGCCCGCCACGTGGGCACGATCACGCGCATGCGGTCCCACACCACCCAGATCTCTCCGTTGCTCTCGAAAAACAGCTCGTCGTTGATCAGCCCGCGGTTCACGATGCTCGCCACCATTTCCCAGTAGCTGATCACCATCCGGATATACGTGTTCTCCTGGCTCCCCTGCGGATACTTCTGCATCACCTCTTCCGGCGTGCCGGCATGGAAATGCTCCACAAACCACGCGCGTGCTTCGCGCAGTCGCGGTTCGCGCCGCAGGTCGTACAACCTCAGCATCAGATTCACTTCTTCATAATTCACCTGAGACATGGCGGATTCTCCTTCATCACGCGGGCGGGGCCGGCGCTCCGGGCTGGGGCAAACCCGCGGGGTTCACCAGCTCGATGCGCTGCACGTTGGACAAGGCGATGCCCTGCCGCTGAAATTGCAATTGAATCCGGCGCCGCAGTTCCCGCGCCACGTCATCCTGCCGCGACGGCGCCGTCCGCACCTGCAGCCGCACCACCGATGAAACTGGATCGAACGACTGTAATCCCAGGATGCGCGGCCCGTCGACCAGTGCTTGCGACCACGCCGGATCGTTGCGCAACTCCGCGGCCGCCGCGTCCAGCGCCTGCAGCGCCGTGTCCTGCGCCACTTGCGGTGAGACCGCCACGTCCACAAACGCCTGCGACCAGTCCCGGCTCAAGTTGCCCACTGTCCGAATCTCGCCGTTCGAAAGAGTGACCAATGCCCCTCGCGCATCGCGAACCACCGTGCGCCGTAACGTTAGATGCTCCACCCGCCCGATGGTCTCAGCCACCTGGATCGTGTCCCCTAGCGCGTACTGATCTTCCATGATGATGTAGAAGCCGGAAATGATGTCGCGCACCAGGTGCTGCGCGCCGAAGCCGAACGCCAGGCTGGCCAGCCCCGCCACCGCCGCCACCGGCGTCACATTCACGCCGAACTCCTGCGCCGCCACCAGCAGCGCCAGCGCCCACACCACCTTGCTCGCCCCGCTGTATACCACCGCCGCCAGCGTGCGCGTCTGCTGTTCGCGCGCTTGCGCCGCCTTGGTTTGCGCGCTTGCCGGCTTCACCATCAGGCTCGTCACCAGCTTCAGCACGTGGTTCACCAGCAGCGCCACCACAATGATGCCGATTAGGTGCAAAAAATTTGCGATGCTCAGCGTTGGAAAACCGGATAGAAAACTGGACATAGTCGTATCGGGGGGCGAGTATAGCATTGGAAGGGACGCCGTGCAGCGAACCACGACCGCCGGCGCGCCCGTGTCGCTCACTGCTGGTTGGGACGGAGATGTTCGATGAAATTACATGGCGTGGTGTTTTCCCTTGTGGCCGTGGCGGGAATCTCGGTGTGGCTGGCCGGAAGGTCTTCCGTGGCGCAGACTCCCGCGGACCCGGTCACCGCGGTGCCGTCAGCGCAGCAACGTTCGCGCCAGTCACAGGAACAACAGGAAGGCCCGTCCCTGCCCAATCCCGACAAGCGCATCCTCGAAGATAACGACAAGGACATGAAAAAGAAGGTCGACCGCCTCTTCGAACTCGCCACCGAACTCAAGGCCGAGGTCGATAAGACCGATTCCAGCAAGGTGCTTAGCCTCAACCTCCTCAAAAAGGCCGAAGAGATCGAAAAGCTCGCCCGCGATATTAAGAACCGCTCCAAGGGATGACCTCGGCCTCACGCAGTGGCGCGCCGCCCCCGGAAACGCTAAACTATTACCTGCAGTCGACGGCGCGCCCGTAGCTCAGCGGATTAGAGCGTGTGCCTCCGGAGCACAAGGTCCGGAGTTCGAATCTCCGCGGGCGCGCCAAACTCCAATAAAACACAGCCTATTTCGTGCATCCATTAGCCGGTTCGCTTTGAAAAGCGCTCCGTTTTAAGCTTTGTGGGAAAAACTGCTCCGGCGTGGACGATCGGACCACACGCCACTTGGCTCCTGATACCTCAATGGAAGGTAACCCCGTTAGTCGGGCCTTGGGGAAATAGGCGCCCAGCAGTAACATCCTAGACGCGTATGCGCATAATCCTCTCTGCCGTCGTTTGTGCGCTTCTATTCGCTGCCACCACCGCATGCCAAGAAATCGTTTGGCGTGAAATAACGATTGAGTCTAGACACGCCGGGATGAAAGTTTCTGGGGACCTAAGGCTCGTGGTCGAATCCCGCAATGGTGGAATTGTCTCGGGGAAGCGTAGAGTCAATCCCCAGTTGGTGAATAAGCTATTTAATTCACTTAGTTCAGAGACGCTACCCGCTCCCACTCCGAGCAACTTGGGCATAACAGACACTTGGCTGAAACAAAATGTTCCAACCCCCCTCGAAGGAGCCGCTAACCAGAAAGCTCTGTTCCAAGAGACCTTCACGGATTCCAAGACAGTCGCAGACCTTCTGCCCTTTGCATTCAAATTTGCAAAGTGGGACGACTATCCGCAGCTAACAGTAACAATCGCCTTGAAAGATGGCGGGCAATGGATTTGCTCTTCCAACTCTTACTACCCTTTCATGCTGCCCTGGAAGGTCAATCGCGGAGGGAATGAGGGAACCACCTACAACGCCGACATTTCGCGGGCAATCGCAGCTTTAATGCCGGAAGGCAGCCTCAATCGCAATCGTTTGAGTGACGAAGAGCTGAAGGAATGGTTGTCCGAAGCCGTAATGGGGCACATCAAACAACAGTGGGACCTTTTGGGTGTCGAAAATCGCGCTCCGGAGAGCTTCGCTGAATTGCGCCGCAATTTTGAAGTTCAGCACGCTCGGATTAATCCGTACCGTTCGGTTGACTACGGGTACGTGGGTAGAGAAAAAGGCCCGCACGAGGAGAACCTACTCGCTACGCTACGACAACCTTCACTTCCGCCAAATGTCGAGGAGGACGTTGCGCTACTTTTTCGTGAAGGAAAAATAGAAGGCGTATCTGAACTCTCAGACCGCATTGGCCCGTACGTGTCCCTTGCGTTGTCTGTCCCATGGTTGAACGAGTATCGTGCCAAACACCCTGAGCAAAAAATGTACATAAGATATGTGCACAACCGTTCGTTCAGTGAGAAAGCAATGCAGAATTTCACGGCCGACATGAAGCAGTTAGGTAAGGAATCCCTGGCCGACGAAGTCGCAAGGGTCCAAGACAAAGTTGCACTCGTGTTTCTGGATTACGGAAGCGACTGGATTATCTTGCCGGACAACCGGATGATTTTGTGGAGACACTACCTTCCCGCCAGTTTTTTGAAATGGACTGGGGCCGACTTTACATTCAAAAGATGTGTGGATTATAACGCCAACAATGGTGGTTGTGTCGGCGCGGTTGTTTCGGCTGACGGTACGCTGCAGCCGCAATGAGTCGGCTAACCGCCAACTTAGCTTCTAGCACCTAAATGGACGGTTAGCCCGTTCACAGGACTTGGCAATAGAATTTGAAGCCTACTGCTTTTCGTCCCACCGTCTTAGCTGGTCGCGTGAGACTTGGAGAAGTTGAACTAGATTCACAACTTCGCCTCGTTCGACCCGCTTGGAAATCATGGTTAGAGCATTGATATTCACTGGCTTATCTTTGTAGCGAAGCGTCGGGTCGGTGCCATATTCATCTGTCACCATCACCCAACTTACCGGAAGCTCACTTGCCAAGACATCTCCGAAGGCGACTCCGAGGCTCTGTAATTCGTAGGTCTGCGTTTTGTTGAATGCATTGTCGTCAATCAAGCGTTGAAGGACAGGTAGGTCCGTCACGGTTTTCGTAAGGCCCTCTGTTCCATACCTCTTTTTGGCAGTCGCTGAAACTATAGCTCTCTGCTGGTCGAGTCGTACTTTGTCCGAGTCTGACAGCTCGTTGAATTTGGGCGTCAATGGGGGAACCACCTGCGGCTTAGAGCAACTGGCGATGAAGCTGAGAAGTACCGCTAGTGTGAACGCAGCGCGCATTGCTTTGGGATTATGCCATGCAACGCGGGTGAGTTTTGATTAGTCGGTAAACCGGTAACTTCGGTCCTGATACCTCAATGGATGGTTAGCCCGTTAATCAGGACCTGAGTGTTCTGAGGCGCTTCTTGTTGTATCTTCTGGAGGCATGAGAGAAGACGGCACAGGCACCTGCGAACACTGCGGAAAGCAATTCGGCTACTGTTTGTTTCATTGTGGATTCGGCGATTGCTCATATGCCTATTGCGACAAGTGTGGGATGACGGCAATTCTTTCTCTTTGGGACAAACGCATGCCGAACCTATCCCTAGCAAACGAGGGTTGGGGCCAGCAAGAAATCCCTGTTGAGTTGGAGCAATACTTACGACCTTGCGAGTGCGGCGGAGCCTTCAAGAGAGGAGCTTCCCCACGTTGCCCCTACTGCTCACAGGCCCTGTCAGCGGAAATTGCGACGAAGTATCTTGAGGCCAACGCTCCCGGCACAAAGCGAGGCTGGAAATGGCAGCGAAATTGGCATGACATGTATTGCATAGTCTTAACGAACAGGCATGTAGCCAACATTTTCAGGGAGTAGTGGCCAACTCCCGATTAGTCGGCTAACCGCCAACTTAGCTCCTAGTACCTAAATGGACGGTTACCCCGTTAACCAGGACTATGCGAAGTCTCGCGCACCAAGCAGTTCTACTTTTCGAGTTCGATCTCGCCGGGACGCCACGTCTTGTTGAACCACGGCTCAAGCGGGCCGTATAGACGCAACAGAGTGTTCCAGCCTTTGCCAGGTACAGTCTGAATCCAGTTCGACTCCTTGCCCGCCGGTGCTTTTGGACCAAAGTAAACGTCCACAGAGCCGTCAGGATTTACTTGCAGTCCCTTGGTCTGGCTGCTCACGGCGGGCCAGTCCTGATTCGTCTGCAACATCGAGCGCGTCTGATTGTCGTACAGGATGACCGACCAGAAATCCTTCACCGGGATGTCCTTCGGCAGGTGCAGGTTGTAGTTCTTGCCGCCGTCAAGGCCATTGCCCTTGGAATCCGCGAACGCGGCCATGTATTGCGACCCCGCGCCAACTAATTTCGAGTCCATTGCTGGTGTGATACCCGTAGCGTAGAAGAAGAAACCGCTGTAGGCGTCCAGTATGCGCGCACCGTTGTCTTCAAACTGGTAACCGCCAACGAACCCGATTCGCCATGCGCTGTTCGGGTAGTAGTATCCATCCGCGCCGCGCCAGTGGTACATAATCGCACGAGCCGAGGCATCGCCCACGCGGGCCGCGTCCGTCAGGATCTTCTTCATCCGCGCGTCGGGCGCGAAGGGTTTGCCCTTCCGGATGCCGATGGAAGCCCAAAAGCCTAGCGTGGTTGGGTCCATCCCTTCCGGCGGCTCTGCCTGCACAACCTCATTGAGTGCCTCCCAGAAGGAGAAATCAGCGGGGCCGAGGGTGTTGAATGCCTTGCCCGTTACATCTACGAATTTGACAGCGGATGGGTTGCCTGCTTGAGAGAGCGGGTAGATCTTGGTGAATTTCTTCACCGCTTCGACACCCGGTGCCGGGTTGCCATCTACGAGGAAGCTGCGCCAGAAGACGATGTTGCCAAAGGTCGTCGAGCGGATGGCGAAGTAACCGGAGGGCACGTCACCCTTGTAGCCCGGGGGTAGCAGCACGTACTTTCCGCCTTGGCCTTTGTCCGGCCCAGTAATGCCGATATCACCGGCCCAGCCGAACCAATAGTCGTCCACTGTGCCGAGCACTTTGGGCGGCACTTCGAGAACCAGCGGACCATCATGCAGATCGAGCCAGAACATTGTGTAGGGCGTGTTGTTATTCGCGGTGAGAAACAGTGATTTGGGGGTCATCAGGTTCTCGAAGATTGGCACGGTTGAGTTTGCGGACCCCCACTCGAGCACGCCCTTCCGCAATCCCCACACACTCACGGGAGGCAGCCCGAGCAGGTATCCCTGAACGGCACGCTGAAAATCGAGCATGTTGTACAGCTTGTCCGCAGACTCTTTGTCGGGGAAGCCGTCGTTCATATGTACTGTGCCGAACGGCGTTTCCACTTTGTCGGGTGCGGGAATGCTGGGTGGTATGGGGGTGGAGTTCTTGTATTGTGCAGAGGTAGAGCTAACAGCGACAGAAAAAACGACTGCGAACAGAACCACGAGTGCAAAACAGGACCGGTGCGATTTCATCGAGTCCTCCAGACGAATATCTCACGCATGGCGATGGGCGGTCGCGGGTCTCAGGAGCTTAGGTTCTAACGCTCTCGAAGACAATTCTAAAGACCAGTGAATGTGAAGCTGTCATGGTAACCACGCTAATATAGGTGCGGGATCTAGACAGAATTTAACATGATTTCGAGATAGGTCCCGATTTGTCGGCTAACCGGAAACTGAGGTACTGGCCCCCTTCGACAGATTCAGTGATATCTCTCAAGCAGGACCAAACATTCACCAGCACGTCCACGCCACTCAGAGGCGATGTACGCAGTCTCCGATGCGAGACCATTCAACTTCTTGATTCGACCGTCCTTCCCCAGAAGAATCCATCTACTTGGCTCGCCCAGAACCCAGCCAGGACAGTGTTTCGGACGATTCAACTTAGCGAGCGATTTCGGCTTTTGTTTTTCAACACGAGGTAAGCTTGAGCTGGGTTTTGCGTCGACCTGTTGAGGCCACCCGGGAAACCGGAAACTTAGGTCCTGATACCCCAACGGACGGTTACCCCGTTAATCGGGCGCTGACTTACCCCAGGTCAATTTTGGAAACGCTTCGTTGTGTCCAAACAATGAGAAGCGTACGATGACCCAGCCAGAAGTCGAATCCAGGCATTTCACTTCAATTGGCCGATGACGCAGCTTTTGCCCAACCACGCGCCGGACCGCCGCAGTGCACCCGAGCGTAATGGAACAGAGCTGAGTTTGGGGGATCGAACATGCTGAACGAAGCGACGATTGCAGCTTTCGGGGCCGGCTTGCGCGGAGGGCTAATCGAGCCGGGTCATCCCACGTACGACACCGCCCGCAAGGTGTACAACGGGATGATCGACCGTCGTCCGCGACTGATTGCGCGCTGCGCCGACGTGGCCGATGTCATCATGGCAGTGAAGTTCGGCCGCGAGCACAAGCTGCTCGTGGCTATCCGGGGCGGCGGCCACAACGCAGGCGGGTTGGGAGTGTGCGATGAAGGATTAGTGATTGACCTTTCACCCATGAACTATGTTCACGTGGACCCGAAGAAGAAGACTGTACTGGTCGGCGGCGGCGCCCTTTGGCGCGACGTGGACCATGCGACGCACGGGTTCGGTCTCGCGGTTCCGGCGGGCATCATTTCGACAACCGGTGTGGCCGGGCTGACGTTGGGCGGCGGGATCGGCTACTTGACCCGGCGGTATGGTCTGACGATCGACAATCTGCTGGCCGTCCACATGGTGCTGGCGGACGGGCGTTTCGTCACGGCCAGCGCCAAGGAAAATGCTGATCTGTTCTGGGCCGTGCGCGGCGGGGGCGGCAACTTCGGTGTCGTAACCTCATTTTTGTTCAGGGCACAACCCGTGCACACCCACTACGGCGGACCCATGCTGTGGCCGATGGAAGACGCGGCGGAAATGATGCGCTGGTACCGCAGCTTCATCGTGAAGGCGCCCGATGACGTCTATGGGTTCTTTGCTTTCATCACCGTCCCGCCGGGGCCGCCCTTTCCCGGGCATCTGCACAATAGGAAGATGTGCGGCATCGTGTGGTGCTACACCGGCCGGATCGATAAGGCAGAGAAGGTGTTCAAGCCGATTCGCAGCTTCAAGGTCCCGGCGCTCGACATGGTCGGTCCGATTCCGCATCCGGCACTGCAAAGTCTGTTCGATGGTCTCTATCCGCCGGGCTTGCAATGGTATTGGAAGGCCGATTTCGTCCGCACGCTTTCCGACCAGGCCATCGCTTTGCATCTGGAGCACGCAGCAAAGTTGCCGACCATGCAGTCGACCATGCACTTGTACCCGATCAATGGTAAGGCAAGTCGCGTCAAGAACAGCGCAACCCCGTGGTGTTACCGCGATGCCACCTGGGCCTCGGTGATTGTCGGGGTCGATCCGGACCCCGCCAACAAGGAAAAGATCTCCACATGGGCGAAGGAATACTGGAGTGCGCTTCATCCTTACTCTGCGGGTGGTGCGTATATCAACTTCATGATGGAGGAGGGCGAAGAACGCATCCGGGCGACATACGGCAAGAATTATGACCGCCTGAAAAAAATCAAGAAGCGCTACGATCCGGACAACCTGTTCCGCGTAAATCAGAACATTAAACCAAAGTGAGGGCCTGCAACACACTTTCCCAACGCAGACTTGCATCAGATGATGTTGCATCGACCTGTCGAATGCACCCCGTTAATCGGGCGCTTGGTCGAGTCGGGCTCGCCATTTCGTGCTAAAAACGTTTGATTTTTGCTAGAATCCGCTCGATTTCACTCGTGGGGTCGAGATTCAGTTGGTCAGCGACAGAGTGTCTTCGTCCAGCCGCAATTCAACAGCGAGGCGACCTTATGGCAGGAAAATCGCAAGCCCTCGGTACCAGCGAACAGCCACTTGTTATTCGACGCGCAAGTCCGGCCGACGCCGAAAAATATGCTTTCAAGCCTTCACCGCGCTCGCCAATCACCACAAATTTGCT
>Ga0335084_10001673_pt1 | contig 20985 bp, 22 predicted proteins | sample Lox_Sample_44_FD_206721 | JGI IMG/M metagenome (GOLD analysis project Ga0335084, IMG submission 206721) | Soil microbial communities from Loxahatchee National Wildlife Refuge, Florida, United States - Lox_Sample_4.4 | ecosystem: Environmental > Terrestrial > Soil > Wetlands | place: USA...
CGCGACGCACGAGCGAGGCCCGATCGGCGACAGTCGTGGATTGCGACCATTCCCGGTGCGCCTGGTCGGCGCGGGTGATTGCGTCCCGCAGCTCGTCGTCAGTGATCGTCGGGTACTCCTTGATCGTCTCGCCAGTCGCGGGGTCGACAACTGCATACATGCCCATCGCTTCTCTCCTTCGTCGGTCGGACTGAGGACGACTCTACGCGTTCGACTCGGCACCAGGATGCGAAGGAGGGTCTCGAAGGGCGTTTCGGGCCCTGTATCGCGGTATGGTCACCCGGTGGGGATCATGTTCGACACGGCAGGCGATCCCGCCAGAAACTTCAGGGGCCTGAAGTTCGACTCGATAGCCGCGTACGCAAACGGCTCCTACGCGAACTACGAGCGTGCTCGCCGGCAGTTCCCGCGACTACGCATCCTGAGCATCGACGCCATCGGCGCCGGCATCGGCACCGCCGGGGACTTCGAGCCCGGGGACATGTCCTATGCCCACGCGGGCCAGTGGGCACGGGGGCGGATCGCGGCCGGCGTCTGGCGCCCGGTGCTCTACTTCTCGACCTCGCACTGGCGAGAGATCATGGGCTCCCTCGAGGCTGCAGGCATCGCCCGGTCGGAGGTCCGCATCTGGACGGCTCACTACACGGGGAGGGAGCACATCTGCTCGTCCGCGTGCGGGTTCGGCGTGACTGGCAGCGCCGACGCCACGCAATGGGGATCCTCGGACCATCCGGAGACGCTCCCGAGCATCTACGACCACCGCACGATCGACGTCTCGAAGACCGCCGACGACTTCTGGGGCGCCGCGCCCAACCCGCCGCCGTTCACGGGCGTCCTCAAGCTCGGCAGTACCGGACACGCCGTCGAGGTCTGGCAGCGGCGCATGGCTCGCCGCGGGTGGCACATCGCGGTCAACGGGACCTACGACACCGCCAGCCGAGCCATCTGCAAGGCGTTCCAGAACGAAAAAGGGCTCGCGGTCACGGGCAACGTCAACCGCAAGACCTGGAACGCAGCCTGGACCGCACCGATCACCCCCTGACGAGGGCTCGGTACCCGCGGCTCAGCGCTGGGGCTTCGCCCGCTTGAAGATCAGGCGTGTCCGTGCGAGCCCGGACGTCTCTTGAACCACAAGGGCGGAAACGAGCTCCCACCCCTGCTCCCCCGCCTCATCGCATTGGCGGGCGATGTCGGAGATCGCGATCGTCGAGGACTCGACCAGGTACTCCCACCTGTGCATGGCCCAAGCCTACGATCGCTGCGCGTGGTTCATTGGCAGTCGCCGGCGTCTTACGAGCGCAACTGCTTCGGGACGACGTATCCGGCCAGCGTCGCGTCGGCCGGCGCGATGTCGTTCCAGGTCGTCTTCGGGAACACGAGCGTGGCGAGCGCGGCGGTCGGGAACTTCGCCTCGAGCCGCTCCAGCTCCGCGCCGCGCGAGACGAGGAGGAGGGCGAGCGCCTGCATGCCGGGGTTGTGGCCGATCAGCATCACCGACGTCACCGTCTCGGGCACGAGACGAATGCGCTCGAGCAGCTCGTCGGAGGATGCCGCATAGAGCCCCTCCTCGAGCCGGACCTCCGCGGCGCCCAACGCCGGCCTGATGAGCTCGAGGGTCTCGCGCGTGCGCACGGCGTCCGAGCAGAGCACGAGCTCGGGATCGATCTCGAGCCGGGCGAGGTGCTTCGCGATCCGCTGGGAGTCCCTGCGGCCCCGCGGCGCGAGGGGTCGCTCGCGGTCGGGAAGGCTCGGGTCCTCCCAGCTGGATTTCGCGTGCCGCAGGAGATAGAGGACGCGCGTCATCGACTCGATCGGACTCAGGCTACGCGGCCGCTCCCCGGCGCCGAACCTCGACCGTCGACGCGGTACCCTGCTCCCGCCTGGAGAGGTGTCCGAGCGGTCTAAGGAGCGCGACTGGAAATCGCGTACGGGTCGAAAGGTCCGTCGCGGGTTCAAATCCCGCCCTCTCCGCTTGACTCACAGGGGCCCGGGCGACCGGGCCCTTGCTACTCGGAGACGGTGACGGTCTCGGTCACGCCCGCCTGCTGCTGACCCGGAAGCGAGCTGAAGAAGACGTAGTCGCCCTTGCGCAGGTGGATCACGAGGCTCGCGCTGTCGCCAGGCTCGATCGTCTTCGTGCCCTTCTTCTTGCCGCCCGGCCCTTGCACGGTCAGGTTGTGCGGGATCTGACCGTAGTTCGTGACCTCGAGCGTGTAGATGCCGGGCGAGACCGTCGTCTTCGGCACCTCGAGCGCGTAGTCGGTCTCCCCCACCGCGATCTTCTCGCGCGCTGCCTCGGTCTCGGCCTTCGTCTTGCCGCCGAACACGAGGACGGCGGAGATCATCCCGACGAAGAGCAGCACGCTCACGACGACGAAGGCCGGGAGGCGCTTTCCCGGAAAGTCAGGGTTTCGGCGCGGTACGACGAGGGCGACGATCAGCGAGAAGCCGACGAATAGGGCGGCCATCAGCCCGAGCCCGAGCTTGGCGTCGGTTGTCAGCGCCGCCAGGAGCACGGCGGCAACCTACCACCTTGCGAGGCCGGATCTAGCCGGCGGTCTCGGCCTCGGGCCGGCGCGCGCGCAGGTAGAGGAGCTCGTAGACGAGGGCCGCGAGAGCGCCGCCGAGCAGCGGCCCGACGTACCAGACCCACCAGTTGCTCCAGTCGTTCTGCACGAGCTGGGGCCCGAACGCGCGGGCCGGGTTCATCGCGGCGCCCGTGAACGGGCCGCCCATGCAGATGTCGAGCGTGATCGTGAAGCCGATCGCGAGCCCCGCGACCAGCCGGAACGCGCCCTCCGGGTCGGCGGCGCATGCGAAGACGACCCACACCAGGAAGAACGTGAGGATGCCCTCGATCACGATGCCCTGGCCGCTGCTGATCCCGGGCCCGAGCGCCGGAACGCCGAGCTGGACGCGGTTGACCTCGAGCTGCGGCAAGAGCCAGCTCAGAAGCAGCGCTGCGACGACGGCACCCGCGAGCTGCGCGGCCCAGTAGACGCAGGCAAGCGCGGGCTTGATTTTCCGCGTGACGAGGAACCCGAACGTGATCGCCGGGTTGAAGTGCCCGCCCGAGATGTGTCCGACGGCCGAGGCCATCACGCCGATTGCGAGCCCGTGCGCGAGCGCGATCACGACGAGGTCGTGGCCCTGCGTGGCGATGATCGAGCCTGCGCCGGCGAAAATCAGCGCGAAGGCGCCGACGAACTCCGCCACCGCCTTTCCAGGCACGTCCAAGTGCATGGCGAAAAGCTAGAAGCCGGCTCGGATGGACTCCTTCGAGGGATGGGGCGAAGGCCAGATCCGGCCGACGTTTACCTCGGCGTATCAACTGCGGACGAAAGGCAGGCGGCCATGCCTACGAACCTCCTCAAGCGCAAGCTCCGGAACTTCCCGGTTGCGGGCTTGGGCCAGCGCATCGCTTCGGCGAGCTGAGCTTCTCCCGAGATTCACTCTGAGCCGGCCGGTGTGAACCGGTCGGCAGGCTGCCAGGGGCCGCAAGGTCCTTGCCGGGCCCGTCCCGATCCACTAGGTTCCCTCCCTTCGCGTGGACGAGAGCCGACGCAGCGAGCAGGTAACCACCGAGCCGTCCGAGTACGCCGCTCTCGGCGAGCGCGTCGCCGGGATCCTCGAGGCCGCCGAGCAGACGGCCGAGCAGATCCGCCACGAAGCACGTACCGAGGCATCGGAGCTGGAGCGGCTGGCCGCCCAGGAAGCCGAGCGCCTGACGGAGGAGCTGACGAAGGACGCCCGTGCCACCCGGGCCGAGGCCGAGGAGTACGCGCGCGACATGCGCCAGGCCGTCGAGGCATATGCGAAGCAGCACCGCCAGCAGGCGGAGGACGAGGCGCGCGACGTGGTCGAGGACGCCGAGATCAAGTCGACCGCGATCCGGGAGAGGACCGAGAAGATGGTGCGTGACGCCGAGAGCGACCTCCGCGGCCGTCAGGAGCAGCTGCGGGCCGAGGTGCGAACCCTCGAGCAGCGGAAGCGGGACATTTTGGACCGCCTCGAAGAAGTGGCCGCGCTCGTCGAGGACGTGCTTCCTTCGAGGCGCCGCGAGGAGCCGCTCGTGCGGGACCTCAAGCCCAGCTGAGCCTCATCTAGTACGTTCTGCAGGCAGGCAACCAAGGGGGAGAGATGAGCAAAATTCGACTTCCGCTGCTGCTTCTCGTGACAGCGGCGATCGGCCTGTTCCTCGCCACGAGCGTGCGGGCCGACCCTCCGGGCGGCGAAGGCGCCGAGAAGCAACCCTTCGTGCGGACGATCCCGCCGAACGCGGTCCACAACTGGGTCTTCGAGTGCACCGCCCTCTCCGGAGGCTTCAACACCAACCTCGACTGCGACGACCCGTTTCCGAACAACGAGCCGAACATCGTGGTCGACCCGTCGAACCCGAAGCACATGATTTCGAGCTCGAACGACTACGGGTCGTGCTGCGACCAGTACTACACGTCGTTCGACGCGGGCAAGAGCTGGTCGACCGGGAACATGTCCACCGAGGACGACACGAGAACCGGCAGCGACCCGGTGACCACGATCGACGTCAAGCACCACGTCGCGCTCCACTCGTCGCTCAATTACACGTTCGCCGAAGACGGCGAAGCCTGTGACGGGGACGTCGTGGTCTCGCCCTCGAAGGACGGTGGCCTCACCTGGGACAACCCCAAGGTCGTCGGATTCGGCCAGGGTTGCGACCTCGACGCGGTCCAGGTCTTCAACGACAAGGACTGGATCGCGACCGACAACAACCCACGCTCGCCGTACTTCGGCCGGACGTACGTCACCTGGACGGCGTTCCTGTCGAACTTCGGCGAGTTCGTGGAGTCGCCGATCATGGAGAGCCACAGCGACGACGGCGGCAAGCACTGGACGAAGCCGCAGGAGATCTCGGGCTCGAACCGCGATCTCTGCACCTTCCAGACTGAGGGCAAGAAGGGCCAGTGCGACGAGTCCCAGGCGTCGGTCATCACGACGAGTCCCGACGGGACCGTCTACGTCGCGTTCATGAACAGCCAGAACGAGTCGCTGTGGGAGTCGCCGGAGGAGTTCGACGACCAGTACCTCGTCGTCAAGTCCAAGGACGGCGGCGACCACTGGTCGAAGCCGAGCTTCGTCGCAGGCATGGAGGACGGAGCGCGTGACTACCCGATCAACGTCGACGGCCGGCAGACGCTGACCGGCTACCAGGTGCGCGTCTGGGGCGCGGGCAACATCGTCGCCAGCCCGAAGGAGAACGGGAAGCTCTACCTCGTCTTCTCGGACAACCGGAACGGTGTCCACGACAGCAACAACCCGGTCACCAACTCGGACGTCTTCATCGTCCGCTCGTCCGACGGCGGCAACAGCTGGACGTATCCGTCGCAGGTGGACAAGGGCAAGGGCGACCAGTGGTTCCCGTGGGTCGACGTGAACCCGGTGAACGGCAAGGTCGGCGTCCTCTACCACGACCGCGGCAAGTTCAACGGGCCGACCTACGACACCGCGCTGGCCGAGGGCCAGCCGGGCGCGTTCTCGAAGACCATCATGAGCACCGAGCCGTCGAACCCGACGGAGTCGGAGTTCTTCCAGGCCGGCGTCGAAGGGTGCGAGTTCTGCGCCGTCTTCCACGGCGACTACATCGGTCTCGACTACGGGAGCGACGGGCATGCCAACGCCACGTGGACGGACATGCGCGACCCGTCCCCGTTCACACCCGGGCTGTTCCTGCAGTTCATCTACTACGCGCGCAAGTAAGACCGCTCCACGGTGGGGCCGTGCCCGTGTGCGGCCCCACCGCTAGCGTCTCGCCGTGGCCCTTCACCTCGGCCTGATCCTCCCGAACTACGGCGACCGCCTCCAGGCCGAGCGGCTCGCGTCCGCGGCCGTGGCCGCGGAGGAGGCGGGCTTCGACTCCGCCTGGGCGACCGACCACCTGATCGTCCCCGAGGAGCACGCGCCGATCTACGGGTCGATCGCGGAGCCGCTCGTCTCGCTCGCGTTCCTCGCGGCCCGTACGGAGCGGCTCGAGCTCGGCGTCTCGGCGCTGATCGTCCCGGCGCGGCAGCCGCTCGTGGTGCTCAAGGAGCTGACGACGCTCGACCTGCTCTCGGGCGGACGGATCGTGACCGCGGTCGCCGCCGGCTGGATGGAGGGCGAGTTCGAGACGCTCCAAGCGCCGTTCGAGCAGCGCGGCAGGCTCCTGGACGAGTGGCTCGACCTGGCCGCCTCGGTCTTCGAGCAGATGCCGGGTCGCGTCCGCTACGAGGGCACGCTCCTCTCCGTCGACGGCTGGCTGGCGCCGGCGCTCGTGCGGCCGGGCGGCCCGGAGCTCTGGGTCGCGGGCGTCTCGAAGGCGACGCTCCGCCGCGCCGCGAAGACGGGCGTGTGGCATCCAGTAGCCCTCCCGCCGGAAGAGCTGCGGGAGATGGCGGCCGAGTTCCGCGAGCGGCGGCACAACGGCCGCGTCGTCCTCCGCATCAACGCCACCTTCGCGGACGAGCCCGCGGCAGGCATGGACGAGCGCGGTCGTCACGCGATCGCGGGCCCAGCGGAGTGGATCGTCGAGCGGCTCGCCGAGTACGTCGAGGCGGGTTGCAACGGCTTCGTCCTGAACCTCGACTACGACGCCGACGGCCTCGACGAGCGGATCCGCCGCTTCGGCGCGGAGGTCGCGCCGCTGCTCCCCGCCTAGACTCTGGCCGCCTGGGCCGGCAAGTCGCGCCAAAAGGCGCTATACCGGCACTGATGAAGGCAGGCGTGGCCGCAGCACTGGCGACCGCCGCGCTCTCTCCGGCGGCGGGTTATCCCGTCGTGGCCCACCTCGGCTCGGCCCCCGTGCGCGCGCCCGCCACACAAGACGCGTGGGGAAGGTGCCCCTCGCACGCCCTCCGTCTGGGTCGAAGCGGACTCGTCGGGGCGAAGCGCGCCGCGCTCCTGGCCTTGCCGGCCGTCGCGAAGCAGTGGCAGCCCAGCCTCCGGATCCGTGGCGCGCGCGTCATCGGGCTCCGGCACACGCACCGGAAGGGCGACATCCTGCCGACGCGGCGGTCATGCCGAGGAGCGGCCTTCACGCGCAGCGCCCTGGTGCAGATCTTCCTGCCTGCCGAGCGAGCCTCGCCCGATCTGCGTGGCAACCTCTGGTTCTACGTCGCGCGCACGCCCACGGCCTGGGTGCTGTGGGATCAGGTGCACTGATCGGTCGGGCGCGGCGGTATCCTCAGACGGTCGGGCGTGTAGCTCAGCGGGAGAGCGCCCGCTTCACACGCGGGAGGTCCCTGGTTCAATCCCAGGCACGCCCACTGAGAAACCCGCTGGAAACGGCGGGTTTCTCTGTGCGCCTTGGCTCGGCCCTGGCCCGGCGGAGGCCGACCGCCATACCCCGGGGCTGAGATAGTCGCTCTCGACCATCGAACCAGGAGGGCTCACGATGCATGCACGAGTGACATCTCTGGCCGGATCGCCCGCCAACGCTGACGCCGGCATCGACAACTTCCGCGCCAACGTCGTCCCATACGTACGCGACAACGGAAGGGGCGCGATCCTCCTGCTCGACCGCGAGAGCGGCGATGCGCTGGCGATCACCCTCTGGGAAGACGAGCAGGCCATGCAGGCGAGCGAGGACAGCGCGAACACCTTGCGGGCGCAGGCTGCGAACGAGATGGGCGCGACGGACGCGCCGAAGGTCGGGCGGTACGAGGTCGCGGTCTTCGAGGTCTGAGCACCTCGCGGGGTCACCTCCGCACGGGTGGGAGATCGGTGCCGCAGCGCCGATCCCCCATCCCAGCTTGTGCGATCGACGCGGCGAGGACGCTCTCCTAACGGCCGGGTTCACGCACAGGTTGCGCCAGCACTCGCACCGCCGACACGGCTTGCTCCCGGCGCTGCCTCCCTGAGTCGAGGGATGCCCGGGCCCCGGGGCGGGCCGATGCACGAGCCTGTGACCGGCCGCTCGGCACTCGTGCTGCTCGCGCTCGCGCTTGCCTTAACCGGGGGGCTCGCCGCCTCAGGCGCGGCGCGACCGCCGGGGCCCGGTCAGTCGACTGAGAGCCACCTCCTCCCGGGCTTCGCGGCCCTGCTGAAGCGCGATCCGCCAGAACACCGGCGGCCCGGGCTCCAAGCGGTCTCGCTGACCGACGAGACCTGGGTCTGTGCCGGGCCCGTCGGCCTCGCCTCGGTCACGGTCACGATGACTCGGGCTCATCCGAGCCGCCGCGGCGGCGACGCGGTCCACCTCGAGCGCGGCTGCACCGGCCGGATCGGCAGGCTCGTCGTCAGGACCTGGGTGGCCGACGGGGTCAAGATCGCCGACGGCGTCCACGACCTGACCGTCCGGGGCGGCAGCATCCGCTGCCTGGGGAAGCTGCCGGCCGTCCACCAGGACGGCGTGCAGGTGATGGGCGGCGCCAGGATCACGCTCGAGCGGCTGCGCATCGACTGCGGCCGCGCGGGCGAACGGCTGATCAACTCGAATCTGTTCATCAAGGAGTCGGGCCGGTCGCGGGCGCCGCCGACCGACGTGGTCTGCGTCCGATGCCGCCTCGGCGGATCGGCCGCCCACACCGTCAGCATCCAGCGCTCGGTCCGCTCCGGCGTCGAGCACTCGACGCTCTGTGCGGGGAAGTTCCCGAGGCTGACGCTGGACGTCGGGCCGGACGCGGTCGATCCCGTCATTGCCCGCGACTCGGTCGGGGCCTGCTAGCCGCGTTATCGTCAGGGTCGTGGACGGCCCGTCGTACAGCGTCGTGATCCCGGCGCGCGATGCCGCGCGGACCCTGCCGCGTGTGCTCGAGGCCCTGGCTGCCCAGGAGCCCCGCCCGGCCGAGGTGCTCGTCGTCGACGACGGCTCTACTGACGAGACCAGCCGCGTGGCCGAGCGGCACGGCGCCCGCGTGATCGCCCCGGACCGGCGAGGCTTTGCGGGCGGTGCCCGGAACGTCGGCTGGGAGGCGGCGAGCAGCGAGCTCGTCGTCTTCCTCGACGCCGACGCGGTGCCCGACTCGGGCTGGGGCGAAGGGATCGTGCGGGCGGCGCGCGAGTTCCCGGGGGCCATCGTCGGCTGTGGGCGGACGTTTCACTCGGACACCCCCTGGGGCTGGGTCGCGCACCTGCAGGTCGAGACGCCGTACCTGCCTCGGGGGCTCCCGAGGGACGCGTCGTTCGTCTCCTCCTTCTGCATGATCGTCCCGCGAGATCTGCCTCTGCGCTGGGACGAGAGCTACGGCGCCGAGGACGCGCTCTTCTGCGCCGCCGCGCGCGAGGCCGGCGCGCGTCTGGTCTTCGACCCGCGGTTCACGGCGGCCCACGAGCACGAGCGCCGCACCTACACCGACCTGCGCAGGCAGCAGCGGCGGCTCGCGTACGGGCTCGCCCGCGCATCGTCGCTCGAGACCGGGAGCGCCCGACGGCTCAGCCGGCACGTGCCGCTGCAGTACTTCCTCCTTCTCCGCCTGCCGGTGGTCTACCGCAGGGTCGCCGACAACCCGGAGCTGCGGCGCCGATTCCTCGTACTCCTGCCCCGCATGGCGGTCGCGGAATGGACGCTCGGCGCAAGCGCGGTCCGGCAGGCGGCGCGCAGGCCGGCGCTGCAAGGCGGCGCCCAACCGCTGTTCGAGTGACCGACGGCGGCCCGATCCTCGTCACTGGCGCCCACCGCTCGGGCACGACCTGGGTCGGGAAGATGCTCGCGCTCGCGCCCGGAGTCGGGTACATCCACGAGCCGTTCAGCCCCCGGACGCCTGCGGGCCTCAGCCCGGCCCCGTTCGAGCGCTACTTCACGGTCGTGACCGAGCGGAACGAGGAGCGCTATCTCCCAGGGCTCACGGAGACCCTCGCCTTCCAGTACGACTGGGGCGCCGAGCTGCACACCCTACGCGGGCCGCGCGACGCCCTCCGGGCTCTCCGCGACTCCGGGCGGAGCGCCAGGTCGCGGTGGGCCCGGGCCCGGCCGCTCGTGAAGGATCCGATCGCGCTCCTCTCGGCAGAGTGGCTGGCGGAGCGCTTCGGGATGGAAGTCGTCGTCCTGATCCGCCACCCGGCCGGGTTTGCCGGGAGCGTCACCCGGCTCGGCTTCAGGCACGACTTCGGATCCTTCCTCGTGGACGGGGAGGTTCCCGAGCTCCTGCGTCCGTACGAGCGCGAGATCGTCTCGTTCGCCAGGGCCCCCGGTGATGCGCTCGAGGAGGCCGCATTGCTCTGGCGGATCCTCTACGGCACCGTCGCCGGGTACCGCGAGCGCCACGCGGACTGGGTCTTTCTCCGGCACGAGGACGCGTGCGCCGATCCGGGCGGCACCTTCGAGCGGCTGTACTCGCGCCTCGGGCTCGAGCTCACTCCCTCCGCCCGGGGGCGGATCGAGGAGGCGAGCAGCTCGGACAACCCCGTCGCGGCCGACGCGAGCGCTCCGCACGCGGTCGACCTCGACACCGCTCGCGCGGCGGAGAGCTGGCGCACGATCTTCGAGCCCGACGAGATCGCGCTCCTCCGCGAGCGAACTCGGGACGTGTGGCCCCTCTTCTACTCGGACGACGACTGGTAGCCGAAGCGGCGCAGCGCGTCCCCGGCCCGCTCTTCGAGCGCACGTGTCGTCTCAGGCGTCGCGTTCCGCCAGCGGCCGAGCGTCTCGGGCGGGTGCACCTCCTCGGCCGCGATGCCCTCGACGTCGACCGAAAGCCGGAAGAAGCCCAGGATCCCGGCAACCGTTCCAGACGGGTCGGCGCACAGATCCTCGAAGCGCACGCGGAGATAGCGGTCCCCGAGCGCGCGCTCGCCGTAGTCGGCAGCCCGGAGGTTCACCTCGCTCCAGAGCGCGATCGAGCGGAGCGCGTCCGTCTCGCCTTCCCGCGCATGCCCGAGCACCGCGTCGCCGTGCTTGCGGAGCTGAACCTGATTCTCGGAGTAGGCCATGTCGCGGCCGTCGCGTACGACGTGCAGGAAGCGCAGGCCGGGCAGCTGCCGGTCGAGGAGCTCGAGCAGGTAGACGCTGCGCGGCTCCTTCCAGCCCCACCGCCGTCCGTCCGCGTCCGCGTGCTGGCGCGCGACCAGGCCACGGAGCTCGCGGCTCATCTCGGGCGGGCTCTCGCCGGCTGCGTAGCGGTTGATCCAGCGGTCCGAGAAGGCAGCGAAGTCGAGCGCGTCCTCGGAGCGGTTGAGGTCGTCGCCGAGGAACATCCCGGCGCGCCGCAGCACGCGTGCGACGACGCGCGTGCCCGAGCCGCCGGTCGCGCCGACAACCCCCGGTCCGTCGTCGGCGAACCGCAGCGCCAACCGCTCCCACTCGGCCTCGCCAACCGGCTCCGGCTCGGACCTCCGCGGCTCGACGCGGATCCCGCGGAGGAGCCGCCTGATCCTCGACCTCATGCGCCCGCCGCCTGCTCGAACGGCGGCCGCCGTCGCCCGGCGAGCAGCGCGGTGGCCGCCCGTGCCGCCTCGCGCCGCCTCGGGTCGCCGTGCAGCGATCGGATTCCGTAACGCGTCAACAGGGCGGCCCGGAACGCCACCCTCGAGGGGGCGGACATGTTCTTCTCTGCGTAGAGGAGCTGCGACCAGGCGCTCTGGCTCGCGAGCCGCGGGTCGAGCGTGCGGCCGGAGCTGCCGTGGTGGAGGACCGTCACTGACGGCATGTGCACCACCGTCCAGCCCGCGCACCGGACGCGGAGGCAGAGGTCGACCTCCTCCGAGTAGAGGAAGAAGCGCTCGTCGAACCCCCGGACCGCGTCGAGCGCCTCGCGGCGGAGGAGCATGAACGAGCCGATCGTCCAGTCGCTCTCGAACTCGCGCTCGTAGAGCTCGAGCCGGAGCTCGCGCTCGCCGAGCCACCCGGGCCTGCGGGGGAACCGCTCCAGCCCGAACGCGTCCCCGAACGCACGGGACACCGAGGGGAAGCGGCGCATCGTCGGCGTCACGGCGCCGTCGGCATCGACCTGGCGCGCTCCCGCCACGCCGATCCGGGGCCGGCCGTCGAGCTCCCCGACGAGGCCGGTCAGCGTTCCCTCCAGCAGCTCGGTGTCCGGGTTGAGGAACAGCACCCAGCGCGCGTCGCAGGTCGCGAGGGCCACGTTGTTCGCGTGCGCGAAGCCGTGGTTCTCGCACACGATCGCCCGCGCCTGCGGGAACTCGCGCTCGACGAGCTCCTGCGTCGCCTGCGACGTCCCGTTGTCCACGACGACGAGGTCGAGACCGAGGCCATCGGATGCGGCGAGCACCGTCGGCAGGCAGCGCGGCAGCCAGCGCTCCTGGTCGGTGGAGACGACGATGACCGCGAGATCGTCCACGCGGGGACGGTAGCTTGTCAGCGTGGGCGACATCCGCCGCTACCTGGAGGAGCGCGAGGCGGCCCGGACGCGAGGCCTCGAGCGAGGCAAAGCGACCCGGATGCTGCGCCGCGTCTCGAGCTTCGAGCTCCGCCAATCGGCGAAGGTCAAGGGCACCGTCGTACTCGCCCCGCTCGAGCGGCGCAAAGCGCGGCGCCTGGCCGAGGCCGATCCTCTCCGCCTGCACCTCGGCTCGGGAGCGCACCGGCTGCCGGGCTGGGTGAACGTCGACGTGCTCGGGATGAGCCCCGACCTCCTGTGGGACCTGACCCGGCCCCTGCCGTTCGCCGACGGCGCCGCCGAGGCCGTCTTCCTCGAGCACGTGCTCGAGCACTTCCCGCTCGCGCAGGTGCTCGACATGCTGGCCGAGTCTCGGCGTGTGCTGGCGGCAGACGGAATCGTCCGCGTCGGCGTCCCGGACTTCGGGCGCTACCTCGAGAGCTACGTGGGCGACCAGGCGTTCATCGAGCGAGAGCGGCCGGGCCGGCCCACCCGCCTTCTCGCGGTGGCCGAGGTGGCGCTCGACCACGGCCACCGGTCGGTCTGGGACGCGGAGACGCTCGAGCGCGTCCTGTCCGAGGCCGGCTTCCGCGACGTGAGGCGCCGGTCGTTCGGGGACTCCGATCTCGACCCGCCCCCCGACAGCCCGCAGCGCGAGAGCGAGACCGTCTACGCCGAAGGGCGCAGGTAGCTACTCGGCCCCGAGCGGGCCGCGTGAGAACGCCGACCCGGCACGCCGGCGCAGGTACTGGCTCGCGCGGCCGAGCCTCGCGCGGTTCGCGACCCCCGCACGTGCTGCCGCGAACGGTGCCGTCCCGAACGCCCAGGCAAGCCTCGCCCGGCCGACGGGTGCGTCCACCCTCTCGTAGCCGAGCTCGTCCATCAGACTCCCGCAACAGGCCTGAACGACGCCCACGTCGGCGTCGGGGAGGCGTTCACGCCAGCGGTCGAGCGGCTCCGTCGAGATGCCCTCGCCCTGGGTCGCATACGAGCTGTTGACGACCGGGATCTCGAGCAGCGCCGGCTCGAAGGGAAGGCCGAGCCACGCGCACAGGTCACGCACCTCCGCCTCGGGCTGCTGCGCGAGGCGCTCGAAGCGCTGGATGCGGACGCGCTCGACGCCGTGCGTCTCCAGCGCCGTGTAGGAGGCGCGCACGACGGCACGCCAGAGCAGGCTCATCAGCACGACGTTGAAGGAGCGACGCGTCCGCTCCCGGTCGGCGCTGAGCTGCTCGGACTCCACCACCCCGCGACGCTCGGCCGCACGGTGCCAGTCGCGGTACGAGGCCACGACCGCGCGCGGGTCGCGGACGAGACACACGACCTTCGCGTTCGGGAACGCGCCCAGCACGGCGTCGATCCGGTACACGTGCCTGGGCGTCTTCTCACCCCAGTGCGGACGGCCATGAAGCCCGGCCCGGATCACGCAGAGCGCCTCAAAGTACGCGTCGCCCGTCCCTCCAAGCTCCGTCGCGGCGGAGCGCAGCTCCCCGGCGTCGACGCGGCTCCCGGCGGGATCTCCGGCCTGCCCGAACGCGCGGTGCGAGAGCGCGAGGAAGTACTCCTCGCAGCGGTCCCGGGCCGGGCCTTCGAGCCGCTCCTTGCCGCAGCCGGGTAGACGCGGGCGAAGATCGTCGAAGTAGTGCGTCTCGCCCGAGACCCAGAGCTCGCTGTGCCGGTTGAGCAGCGCGCGGGTGAGGTTCGTGCCCGAGCGCGAGGAGCCGACGACGAAGACCGGGCCGTCCATCACAGCCGAATGGCTCCGCTCGTCGCGGCCAGGTAGCCGCGGGTGGCGGGCACCGCCAGCCGAACCCGCACGCCGGCGATCCCAGGGCTGAAGACGGCCTTCGAGCCGCGCCCGAGGACGACCTTGCGCACCGTGCCCCAGCGCCCCTTGTGCAGAGCCTGCAGCATCGTCGTTCGGCCGGCGTAGGACCGCCCCGCCACGACCTTCGCGACGAGCCGGCCGTGTGAGCGCGTGAGCAGCACCCGCGGCCTGACGTGCACGGTGGCGACGGGGCCCACGGTCGAGCCGGAGCGGAGCCGCACCGTGCCGCCCACGCGCGGCCGCAGAACGAGGGTGAAGTGCCCGTTCGTCGAGCTGTGGGCCGTGCCCGGAAGCGGGACGAACCGCGAAGAGCCCTGCGGGCGCTCCTCGGCCGAGACCGGCGAGCCGGGCGCCTGCCCGAGGAAGAGCCCGGTCAGGACAAGCGGCCGCCCGAAGACGACGGTTCGACGGCCGCGGTCGAGCGTGAGCTGGCCGTTGCCGCACTGGAGGATCCGGTTGCGGGTCCGGACCGGGTCGACTGCGCCGGATCCGACCTGGAAGGTGAGCTTCGGGAAGCGCGCGACGCAGAGCGTCGAGTCGGTCACGCCCGAGCGCACGGACGTTTGCAGATTCACCGTGTGCGCCGCCCAGCCCCCGAGCCAGCAGCCGTCGCAGACGATGTCCGTCGGCGGCTGAGTCGACTTGCCGGCCTCGTTCACGAAGAAGTTCGAGTCGATGAGCCGGTCTTGCTGGCGACCGCAGTCGATCGTGAGGTCGTGGAACGTGATGCGCGCGCCGCCCAGAGCCTGGATCCCGTCCTGGTGGAGCGTCGGTGCCTTCCCGAGGCAGCGGATGCTCCCTCCGCCGACGGTGAGGTCGTGTGCGCCCTGAGCGATCTTGACGCCGTCGGCCGCCCACTGGACGATCTCGAGCCGCCCGATCCGGCCGGTGCACCCGTTGCGGAGGTGGACGGCGTCCTCGAGCTTGCGATTGCCGATCACCGCACGGGTCATCGTCACCTTGACCAGGTCGAGGTCGACCTTGGAGGTGCAGGTCCACGTCTTGTCGACCTGCACGACCTGGTTCCCTCCCGCGTGCGCGCCGTGGGGGACCAGTGCGAGGGCGAGGAGGAGGAGAACGATCACGACCCGACGGGGGACACGGGAGGAGGCTCGGTCGCCGGGGCGACGAGCAGGCGGCCGCGGAGGCGCAGCAGCTCCTTCTCCTCGTCGCCGGCGGCCGTCAACCAGTAGAGGACGCCGTAGACGGGAACGAGCACGAGGGCCGCGGCCAGCACCTCCACGAGAGCGCTCGGCCAGGCGATGAGCACGACGAGTGGCAGGGCGACGAGCACCGCGACGGCGCCCGCGCCGAGCGCGCGGAGCGTCTCCGGCCGGAACGGGTTGATCCCGAAGAGCATTCGCACCTGCGCGAGCTTGATCAGGTTCACGAGCGTGATCGCGCCCGTCGTCGAGCACGCGGCGCCGGTGATGCCGTAGCGCGGGATCAGGACCAGGCAGCCGACGATGTTGAGCGCGGCGACCGCGCAGTTGTTGGCGAGCGTGACGTACGGGCGGCCGGACATGTTGATCATCTGGCCGAGCGGCCCGGTCGCGGCGTTGAAGATCTGCCCCGCGGCCAGGATCGCGAGAGCCGTCGCGCCGGCCGTGTAGGTCGCGCCGAAGAGAGCCAGGAGCGGGCCGGGCACCAGCAGGAGCAGCCCGAACACGGGAATCGCCATCGAGACGTTCCAGTAGGTCACGCGCTTCAACATCATGCCGAGCGTCGCGACGTCCCCGCGTGCGTGCTCCGTGGCGATCCTGGGCGCGAACATCTGCCCGGTTGCGGTCGAGACCGTCTGGGCCGGCGAGAGCAGCCGCTGCACGATCCAGTACACCGCGACCTCGGCCGCCGGGCGCAGACGGCCGACGAGCACCGTGTCCGTCCAGAGGATCGTCTGAAGCAGGAGCGTCGTCAGCGTCTGTGGCACCGAGAACGTCATGAGCGCGCCGAGGCGCCAGTGACGCAAGGTCGGACGGAAGGCACCAGGAAGCGCGCGCGTCAGGAGCGTCGCCGAGACGAAGAGCGTGGCCCAGGACGTGGTCACGAACGCGAGCGCAAGGCCGTCGGCGCCGTAGCCGAGGAGCAGGACCGGCGCGGCGACCGCGATGTTCAGGGCGACCCTCACCGGGCTGAGCAGGGCCGCGTAGCGCATCATGCCGAGGCCCTGCAGCGCCCCGATCGCGACCCGCGTGAGCGCGAGCGCGGGGAGCGAGAGCGCGATCAGGCGCACGAGGTGCGCCGCCCCCGGCTTCTGGAAGAACGACTCCGTCAGCCAGGGTGCCGAGCGGTACATGAGCAGCGCGAGCGCCCAGCTGAACGAGGCGACGACCGCGAACGCCCCCTGCAGAGCTCCGCGCGCACCCTCCTCGTCCCCACGCGACGCGCTGAGTGCGACGAACCGGACCGCACCGACGTCGACGCCGAGAGTGGCGAGCACCTGGGCCAGCAGGACCATGACGAGCGCGAGCGAGTAGAGGCCGAACGGGCTCGCGCGGATCTCATGCGTGATCAGCAGGCTCAGCGCGAACGAGAGCGCCGTGGTCGTGAGAGCGCCGACGACGTTCACAGCCGCGCCGCGCGCCATCGTCCGCGCGTCGGGCGCGAGCTCGGTTCGCATCGCCCGGGGCTCGCTCACAGGGCGAGCGAGCGGGCGCGCAAGCCGATGGCGGCGATCAGGAAGAAGATCAGCGTGCACTGCACGAACGCGAAGGCGTCGAAGGTGAGCATCCCGGCGCCGAAGCCCGCGCAGGCCACCGCGCAGGCGCCGACGAGGTCGCCCGCGGCGCCCCGGATCAGCCTCGCGCCCCCGACGAGCCGGCCAACGCCGCCCCAGACGAACCAGAGCATGCCGACCAGACCGAGGAAGCCGATCGAGACCAGCGAGTTGAGGTACTGGTCGTCGAAGATGATCGGCGCGCCGGTCTTCGGATCGACGATCGCTCCGGGCGTGGTCGAGTCGCGCGTCTTGCCGGTGCCGAGGCCGTGCCCGAAGAACGGCGCCTGCTTCCAGCTACGCAGGCCGGGGGCGATGTCGGCAACCCGGCCGGAGCCCACGGCGCTCGGCCGCCGTGTCTGCGACTGGACGAGCCCGCCCTTCGGGTCGAACGAGCGGTACAGGCTTCCGAGCGTGTGCGGAGAGGCGAAGTGGACCGCAACGAGGAGCACGAGCAGCGCGGGCCAGTAACGGCGCACGGCGCGCGGCCGGACGAGCAGCGCGACGACGAGCATCGCGAGCCCCATCAGCACGACCGTCCTCGAGATCGTCACGAGCGCGCCGACGGCCAGGAGGCCGCCCACCGCTGCCCAGAGGAGCTTCCCGGCCTCCGCCCGAGCCCGCGAGGCGAGGTAGACGGCCAGCGGGAGCGTCATCGTCAGCGCGGCGCCCAGCGCGATCGGGTGCTGGGCCGAGGCCCGGACACGCAGCCGACCGCCTCGCCGCGCCGTTTCCTTCACGGCGTGCGTCGGCTCGAAGAACGGGAACCACTTGTGAAGGTGGTTGAATACGTCGTAGTGCGTCCGCGACTCGTAGATCGCCGCGATCGCGACGAGAGCACCGCCGAGAACGAGTGCCCGCACCACCAGCTCGGCCGCGGAGACGCTGTCGAGCGTCGAGCAGACGAGCAGGTAGGCGACGAGGAAGCTGAGGAAGTACGTGAGCGACTTGATCGCCTGGGTCTCGAGCCCCGAGTGCGAGAGCGATCGCGCGTTCGCGAGCACGGACGCGACGGCGACCCCGGCCAGCAGGATCACCGGCTTACCCAGGCCTGCCGCCGACACGCCGCGCGTTCCACTCACGATCCCGACGATCCAGGCGCCGATGAACACGATGATCAGGAGCCGGTAGAGCTCCAGCGAGAACGGCAGGCTCACCGGCAGGCGGTAGGTCTTGATCGGCACGAGCCAGACGACCAGGACGAGCAGCGAGATCGCGCTGGCCCAGGACAGCCAGCTCTCGACTCTCGAGTCGGCTCTCGACTCCAGCGACGGCCGTTCCAGCCCGACCGCTGACGCGCTCACGCTATGAGTCCAGCTTGGGCGAGACCGAGGTGACGGTCGCCCGCACCGCGCCGGCCTTCGTAGCCTCCGCGGAGGGTTGGCGCACGCGTCCCAGGACGATCGCGAGGCCGCAGAACCCGAGCAGCACGAGGAAGCCGACGAAGAGCGGAAGCCCGAGCTTCGGGCCCCCGAGCGTTGTCACGGTCGGGGCGGTGAGCGCCTGGATGTCGATCCGCTGCGAGGCGGGAATCCCTTTCGAGCGCTGCTCGGCGACGATCCACTTGGAGAACGCCTCGACCGTCTGCTGGGCGAGCGTGCTCGCGTCGGAGGCCAGCTTCGAGTGTGCCGTGACGTCGATGATCGGCAGCGGCGAGGGGTGGTAGACGCCGTAGGTGTTCGTCGAGGCGTTGTGGGCGACCGCCGTCACCGTCCCCGGGGTCGACCCGAACATCGAGTCCCGGTAGGCGGCGATCTGGACCGACTGGATCAGGAACGGATAGAGGTTCGCCGCGTTGACGACCGTCTGGGTGTCCGGAGCTACGACGCTGGTGTCGGATCCCGACGAGATGATGCTCTTGCGGCCCCGGCGAACCGTCGTCGCGTGCGGCGTCACCTGCGTCTGCCCCGTCCGGAGGTACGGCGCGTTCGGGCTGTTCACGAGCAGCTGCGTCGTCGCGGCGTACCGCTTGTTCGTCTCCGCGCGGTAGACGGCCGTTGCCGCAGCCGCGCCGGCGATCAGCCCGATGACCACGAGCCACCAGAATCTCGCCAGAGCACGGACGTTCGAATTCACAGCGCCCCCACCTCGTTCCTCGTTTCGCGACCCTCCATCACTGACAAAGCGTGCCCCACCCGGCCCGCAAAGGGTATTCGACCCGGACTATAGGCCTATATACCCGAATTTCCTAGAGGCTCCGGGGAAGCGGCGGAAATCCCTTGACTTTCGGCTCTCAATGCGAGATGAAGAGCGGTATATATGAGGGGAGCTCGGGGGTGCGGCGCGGTCGACGTGGTCTGTTCTGCGCTGGTCGGGGCAGTGGCGGCTGCCTGGCTGACCGGCTCGCAGCAGATCGTGGGCGAGGACGTGGTCGAGCAGGCGGCGGCCCCGGTGGAGGCTCCGCTCCCGCTCCGGAGCCACAGGCTCAGGCGGCGCGGCTGGCTGCTCCGGCGAGGATTGCTCCTCGCAGACCTGGTGGCGCTGCTGTGCGCGGTCGTCGTCGTCGACCTTGCCGGGGCCCAGGTGGCGCTCGAGGACCCCGTTCCCTGGGCTCTCGGCCTCGGCGCGTTCTGCGTGTGGGTCCTCCTCGCTCAGGGCTACGGCCTCTACGCGAACGACGAGATCCAGGCGGTGCGGTCGACGGCCGACGACGTCCCCGGCGTGATCCTGCTCGTCACGCTCACGACCTGGATCGGCGTGCTCGTCCTGGAGGTTGCGGGGATCAGCAGCGCCGGACTCGGGCTCGCGATCGTGTTCTGGCTCGCGGCGATCCCGCTGTTGCTGGCCGCCCGTGCGACGGCGAGGTCGGTCGTCCGCCACCGCTTCGTCCCGCGCGAGCGGACGCTGATCGTCGGCGCCGGCCAGGTCGGCTCCGAGATCGCGCGCAAGCTGAGCCGCCGGCCGGAGTACGGCCTCGAGGTGATCGGGTTCCTCGACGACGATCCGCTGCACGATCCGCTGCGCAGCCTCGACGGCGGCCCTCCCCAGCTCGGGGGCACCTCGCGCATCGAGGCCGTCCTCCGCGGGTTCCGGGTGGAGCGCGTGATCTTCGCCTTCTCCCGCCTGCCCGTGAACGAGCAGATCGACCTCTTCCACCGCTGCATGGAGCTCGGAGTACAGGTGGACATCGTCCCGCGGCTGTACGAGGTGATCGGCTCGCGCATGCAGGTGCACGACGTCGAGGGCCTTCCGCTGGTCGGCCTGCGAGCACCTCGCCTCCCGCGCTCGTCGTGGTTGCTCAAGCGCTGCCTCGACCTCTTCGTCTCGGCGGCGCTGCTCGTCCTGCTCGCCCCGCTGTTCGCCTTCGTCGCGCTGCGGATCAAGCTCGAGTCACCCGGCCCTGTCCTGTTTCGCCAGGACCGGGTGGGAGCGGAGGACCGTCGCTTCCGGATCCTGAAGTTCCGCACCATGTACGCAGACGCGGAGGAGCGCAAGGAGGCGCTCGAGCACCTGAACAAGCACACCGAGCCGGGCCCACGGATGTTCAAGATCCCCGAGGACCCGCGCATCACGCCGTTCGGCCGCTTCCTCCGCCGCTGGTCGATCGACGAGCTGCCGCAGCTGTGGAACGTGCTGCGCGGAGAGATGAGCCTCGTCGGGCCGCGCCCGCTGATCCTGGCCGAGGACGAGAACGTGGTCGGCACCGGGCGCCAGCGACTAAGGCTGACCCCAGGGGTGACAGGCCTCTGGCAGGTCCTCGGCCGGAGCGACATCCCCTTCCGGGAGATGATCACGCTCGACTACCTGTACGTCACGAACTGGTCCCTCTGGGGTGACGTGAAGCTGCTGGCGCGGACGATTCCGCGTGTCCTGCAGAAGAGCGGCGCCTACTAGCCGGCATGACACGCAGATCGACCGCGCGGCCGCAGCTGCTGCTCGTCTGCTCGACCGGCGGGCACCTCCTGCAGCTCCTGGCGCTCCGCAAGGCCTGGGAAGGCTTCAGCCGCCTCTGGGTCAGCTTCGACGCGGGCGACACGCGCACGCTGCTCGCCGACGAGGAGGTCGTCTGGGCGCATTCGCCCACGAACCGGAACCTGCCGAACCTGCTCCGCAACGTCGTCCTCGCCTTCCGCGTCGTCGGCCGCACGAGGCCGCGCGTCGTCGTCACGACCGGGGCCGGGGTGGCCGTGCCGTTCGCCTGGGTCGGCCGG
>Ga0335084_10001674_pt1 | contig 20977 bp, 20 predicted proteins | sample Lox_Sample_44_FD_206721 | JGI IMG/M metagenome (GOLD analysis project Ga0335084, IMG submission 206721) | Soil microbial communities from Loxahatchee National Wildlife Refuge, Florida, United States - Lox_Sample_4.4 | ecosystem: Environmental > Terrestrial > Soil > Wetlands | place: USA...
TCTGCTTCGAGATGCCGATCACCACGGTCGGCTTGCCGTTGAAGACGGTCTGCGAGCGCACGTCCTCGGTGCCGTCTTCGACGCGCGCCACGTCGCGCAAGAGCACCTGCGCGCCGTCCTGCTCGGCGACCACGAGTCGCTCGAGCGCCTCGATCGAGCGGAACTCGGCGTCGGTCTTGACCGACCACTCGAGGCGGTTGCCTTCCACCAGTCCGCCCGGCAGGTCGACGTGCTCGCGCCGCAGGGCGCGCAGCAGGTCCGTCGCGGAGAGCCCGCGCGAGCGCAGCGCCTCGCCGTCGATCCAGATGCGCAGGTTGCGCTCGAGGCCGCCGAAGGTCTGCACCGCCGCGACCCCCGGGATCGTCTCGAGCACCGGCTTCACGTGGTCCTTGATGTACTCCGTCACCTCGACGATCGGCCGCTCGGTGTAGATCGGCACGTACACGATCGCGTAGGTGCTGTTGTCGTGGCGCGTGACCGTCGTCTCGGTGTTGTCGGGCAGACGGGCCTGTGCGACCGCGACCTGATCGCGCACGTCCTGGATGGCGACGTCGAGATTCGTGCCGAGCTCGAACTCGACCTCCAGGCGTGCGGCCCCCTGATACGAGGTCGAGCGGAGGGTGCGCAGATGGCCGATGGTGTTGAGGCGCTCCTCGAGGATGTCGGTGACGTCCTCCTCGATGCCCTCGGGCGAAGCGCCCTCGAGCCGCGCGTCGACCGTGACGACGGGGAACTCGAGGTTCGGGAACTGGTCGACGCCGAGGCGCAGGTAGCCGAGCACGCCGATGACGAGCAGCGCCAAGGTCATCATCCACGTGAGGACCGGACGCCGGACCGAGAGCTCGGAGAGCGTCACAGCGAGGGGCCGGCCGGCTCGGCCGCGCTCGCCACTCCCGGGGGTGAGCCGGCAGGCGGCGGGGCGTGGCCATCCGTCTCCGCGACGCGCACGACGGCGCCGTCGACGAGCCCGCTGTGCCCGCGGGTCACCACGACCTCACCGGCCGTGACACCCTCCTGAACCTCGACGCCGTCGCGATAGAACGCGCCGAGCCGCACGTCGCGCTTCTGCACGCGGTCGCCGGGGCCGACCACGAAGACGATCGGGCCGTTGGCGCGCTGGAGCACCGCCTCGGATGGGATCAAGGTCACGCCCTTTCGCTGCGCGACGCCGAGGTCCGCGCGTGCGAAGAGGCCCGGGCGCAGCAGACCTTCCGGGTTCGGCAAGGTCGCCTTCACGCGCAGGGTGCGTGTGCCGGGATCGATCGTCGGCGACACCATCGCGACGCGCGCGTCGAAGACGCGGTCGGGGTAGGGCGCGACGTGCACCTCGACCTCCTGCCCGATCGCCACGCGCGAGGAGTCGACCTCGGCGAGGTGGAAGACCACGTCGATCGGGTCGAGCGAGACCAGGTCGAAGAGCGGCGCGCCCGGCTGCACGAATTCGCCGACGTTCACGTGGCGCCGCGCGAGCAGACCCGCGAAGGGCGCCGACACGCTCGCGTCCGAGAGCGCGCGCCTGGCGACGCCCTGCTGCGCGCGCGCCGCGGCGGAGTCCGCCTGCGCGACCTCGAGCGCCGTGTCCGCGCCGTCGAGCTTCGACTGCGAGGCCACCTTGCTCTCGTAGAGCGTGCGCACGCGGTCCGTCTCGCGCTTCTCCTTCGCGAGCCGCGCATCGGCCTGCGCGGCGTGCGCCTTCGCCTCGTCGAGTTCGAGCGCGCGCCGCTCGGGATCGATCTCGACCACGATCGTCCCCGCGACAACGGGCGCGCCTTCCTCGAGCACGATGCGCGTGATGCGGCCCGCCACCTCGGCGGCGAGCGTGGTGTGGAGCTGCGCCTCGAGCTCGCCGGAGGCACCGATCCGCTCCTCGAGGTCGCGCGCGGCGACGGTCGCGGCCGCGACGGGCGGCGCCTGCGCCTGCGCATCCTTCGCATGCTCGCGGCAGGCGGCGAGTGCGAGCAGAGCGGCGCAGAGCGCGCGCAGCGAGACCCGTCGGGCTCGACGTGTCACGAGCGCTCCCCCGCGTTGCGTACGTTGCGCGCGCGCGCCGGCTCTTCGTCCTCGTCGCGAACGAGACCGCGCAGCATCGCCTCGATCGCGATCTCGGTCAGATCCGGCACCCACTCGTGTTCGGGTCGCGCGACACGCAGAGCGGTCAGCCCGTGGATCAGCGCCCACAGCGACTGCGAGGCGCCCTCGGTGCCGGCGTGGCGCAGGCGACCGGCCGCCTCGAGGTCCTCCCAGGGCCGCATCATCAGCTCGACGGTCGCCTCCACGGAGGGGGGCGAGCGGTCCGGGCCGCCGCGCCCGGCCAGGATCACGCGATAGAAGGTGGGATTGGCCTCGGCGAAGCGGAGATACGCGCGCAGCATCGCGCGCAGGTTCTCGAGCGGATCGTCGCCCTGCTCGACGCGTTGCACCTCGGCCAGCAGGCGCGCGAAGCGCTCCTCGAGCAAGGCGTCGATCAAGCCATCCTTGTCGCCGAAGTAGTGATAGATGGTCGGTGCGGTGTAGCCGCAACGAGCGGCGAGCGCGCGGACGCCGAAGGCCTCGCCGTCTGCCTCGAGCAACAGCGCCTCGGTCGCGTCGAGGATGGCCCGGCGGGCCTCCTCGCGTTGGCGGGCGCGGCGGGCCTCCGAGGGGGACAGGTCGGACGGAAGCTTCTCGTCAGGATTTAACGGCGTTAAAGACATCGTTCGCCGTTATAGCGCGCCGGGTCGAGGCTGCGCCACCGGGCCAAAAAGACTCGTCAATACCGAGGCTTACGCTCACCGAAGAAGAGCCGCTCGGCGTTGGCGTAGAGGTATTTCTCGAGCACGCCGGGACGCAGCTCGAGCTCCTTCGCCTCGGAGACCACTCGCTTCATCGGGAGCACCGGGTGGTCCGACGCGCACAGGATCTTGTCCTGGCCGCGCGTGTTCATGAAGTGGATCAGCTCGGGCGGCAGGTAGCGCGGCGCGTAGGCCGACGTCATGAGATGGAGGTTCCGGTACTTGATCATCAGCCGGATCGCGACGCCCCACCACGGATCCGCGCCGTGCGCCATGCAGAGCTTCAGCTGCGGGAAGTCGAGGCAGACGCGGTCGAGGTACATCGGGTTCTGGCACTCACCCGGCATCGGCGGACCCGGGATGCCGGTGTTGATGGAGAGCGGCAGATCGAGCTCGACGCACTTCGCGTAGAGCGGGTAGTAGACCGGGTGCGTCGGCGGCAGATCGATCAGGAAGGGCACGACGCGCGCCATCGCGACGGGCTGCGTCTTCACCAGCTCCTCGAGCCGCCAGAGCTCGCGCATCAATTTTCGCGGGTCGACCGACACCGCAAAGGCGAAGCGCTTCGGATGGTGGGCCGCGAACTGGAGCGTGCGCGCGTCAGGATTCTTGGCGCCGACGCTCAGGATCGCCTTCTCGACACAAGCCTCGTCCATGTCGGCGAGCAGCTTCTCCTCGGAGATGTCCGAGAGGAACTCGTCGCCCGCGCGGAAGTAGTCCTCCTTCACGCGGATCATCCAGTCGGGCTGCGGGCCGCCCATCGTGACGTTGACCCACGGATCGATCATGCGGACGGCCATGACGCGCCTCCTTTCGAGGGCGCGCAGCCTACCATGTGCAACTACCCGTCGACGGACTCTCCGAGCATGCGCCGGCGCACGGCGTCGAAGTCGACGCGCACGAAGAGGCCCTTCGCCTCCGCCGTCAGCACGTCGCCGGCGTGGCAGGTCGCGTGCGCGACGAGCCGCCGCCCGCGGTCCTCGGCCACCCATGCCTCGAAGCGCAGCGGCTGCTCGACCGGCGTCACGTGGCGGTAGCGGACCTCGAGCGTCGCGGTCACGCCGGGCGGCGGCGCGAGCCCGATCGCCGCGCCGAGCAGCTCGTCGAAGAGCGCCGCGACGAAGCCGCCGTGGACGCCGTGCGGCGGACCCTCGTAGGCGCGCGAGAGCACGGCCTCACCGCGCATGCAGGGAGTGCCGTCGGCGCGCGCGCCGCGCTCGACGCGCAATGGCGGCGCGATCGGATTGCGGACCCCGCGCACCGGGCTCATGTCGCCGTAGGAGCTGCGCGCGCCGGCCGATTGCATCGGCGACACGGGATCGTGGTCGTACCAGCGCGGGCGCCGCGGGCCTTCGAGCAGCTCGCGCAGTCGTCGCGCGAGCGCGCCGGCCTCGGCGAGCTTCGCTTCCTCGACCTCGTGGAGCGCGAGCGCCGCGTTCACGCGGCGCAGGTCCTCGGCGAGCGCCACGGCGTCGTCGACTTCGTCTCTTCGAATCTTCATGGTGCGCGAATATGCGAGACTCATTCCTCCGCGTCACTCGAGGTCCGGCCGCATGACCCCCGACGAGCTCCTCGCCCGCGAGGCGATCCGCGATCTGATCGCCCGCTACAACCACGCGGGCGACCGCGGCCTCCTCGACGAGCTCGTGGCCTGCTTCGCGCAGGACGGCGCGATGGATCTCGAGGGCGAGCCGCGCCTCGAGGGCCGCCCCGCGATCCACGCGCATCTCTCGGGTGTGGTGAGGCTTCTCGCGGCGAGCACCCGGCGCGCGACCTTGCGCCACCACGTCTCGAGCGTCCGCATCGTGATCCACGACGCGGCCCACGCGGAGGCGTGGTCGTACTTCAGCGCCTTCACCGAGATCGGCCTCGACCACTGGGGACGCTATGCCGATCGGCTGGTGCGAAGCGGCAGCGAGTGGCTCTTCGCCCTGCGCAAGGTTCGCGTCGACGGCGCGGCGCCGGGCTCGCGCATGGTGGCGCCTTCGACTCGCAAGGGGGCCGACGTCAGTCGGCCGACGCGCAGCGAGGCGAAGCCGAGCGAAGGCCGGTAGCCCGAGGCGAGCGATCAGCGAGCGCGAAGGCCCGGCAGAACTAGGCGCGCCGCGCGAGAGCGCGCCACGAGGTCGCGCCCAGCGCGAGCGCGAGCGCCGCGATACCGGCGATCGGAAGTGCGGGCACCTGCCTGGTGTCCGGGAAGGAGAGCGGATTATTCGGATCCGTGCCCGCCGTGATCTCGACCCCATCCGGAAAGCCGTCGCCGTCCGTGTCGGCGCGGAGGGGATTCGTGCCCGGATTCTGCGGGCTGACGTACACACCCGTGTTCGTCTCGATGCCGTCGGGCAGGCCGTCGCCATCCGTGTCCGCGAGGAACGGATTCGTGCCAGTGTCTTGCGGGCCGACGTACACCCCCGTGTTCGTCTCGACGCCGTCGGAGAGGCCATCGCCGTCCGTATCCGCGAGCAACGGATTCGTGCCGCGGTCGTTCGGGCCGTTCCAGACGCCCGTATTCGTCTCGACGACGTCGGGTAGCCCGTCACCGTCATCGTCGTCGTCGCAGGCGTTGCCGACGAGGTCGCCGTCGGTGTCGAGCTGATCCGCGTTCGGGGTCTCCACGCAGTTGTCGACGCCGTCGAGCACGCCGTCCTCGTCGCGGTCGATGCCCATGCGCGTGCCGGACCCAGGCGGCGCGCAGGTGTAGGTCAGCGGGCCCTCGGTCTGCGCGAGCGCGCGCAGCGAGGCGTCGTTCAGGGTGTTGCCGGTGTCGTCCAGGAAGAGCCCCGACGCGAGCCGCTTCCAGCCGCGCGCAACGCCGCCGACGCTGCCCTTCACGATCAGGTCGCACTCGGTGACGGTGCCGCCGAGGATCAGCGACGTGAAGGCGGCGCCCGAGCGCGCGATCAGCAGATTGATGCGCGCCGCGACCGCGCTGTCCCCGGCGTTGGTCGCTGTCAGCGTGATCTGCTGGCCGACGATCGGCGCGAGATCGCCCGGGAAGGCCAGCATGAACGCCTCGAGGTCGATCTTCTGCGTATTGGTCAGGTTGAAGAAGCCCGGGCTCTCCGGTGAGTCCAGAAAGATCTTCATCGAGTCGATCGTGCCGTCGTGCTGGAAGCCCCAGCCTCGGACCTGGTCGCCGAAGTTCGTCGTGCCGCCGACGGTCGGGCCGAACATTCCGACCTTGGTGTAGAGGTCGCGCAGGTGCGGGATCTTGAAGTTCTGCGTGCCGCCGGCCGTCTTCGACTTGAGCGAGTTGCTGCCGAAGAAGCCCTTGGACGGATCGATCGTGTGGCAGTCGTTGCAGTGGATCGAGTTGAAGCTGTTGGTGATGTCCTCGACCTGATCCGAGGGGTTCCACAGGTTGAAGCCGCTCTGCTGCGACCCCGAGATCGAGTTGTCGAGGTTGCGGACCGCGTTCGGCGGCATGCGGATCTGGAGCGCGAAGTCCGCGAACTTCTGCATGTCGGAGGCGGAGATCATGCCGTCGCTCCCGACCAGTCCGGGGAAGGCGACGATGAAGTTGAGGAACGAGAGGTTCTCGTCACACGGGGAGCCCAGCGGGTTCGGCGCGCAGGAGTCGGTGCCGAAGAAGCCGACCGCGCGGTCGCCGCGCGAGTGGAGCGCGCCGTGGGTGGCCATGCCGCGCAGGGTCTGCGTGACCATCGGCCCCTTCATCGGGTGGAGCGTCGTGATCACGCCGTTCCCCTGATGCGGCTGCGGATTGACGGTGACGTCTCCGTCGGGGTTGCCGAGGTCCCAGCCGAGGCTGTCGTTGTCGCCGAAGACGTGGCAGCCCGCGCAAGACGCCTCGCCATTTCCGGAGGTCGCGACGGCGTCGTAGAGGAAGGGCCGCCCCTCGAGGATCGACGCGGGCTCGGGATTGTGGAGCGCGTGGGTCTCGAGCGTCGCGCGCGAGGCCGTGTCGATCACGGCGACCGAGTCGTCGAAGCGAGTCAGCACGTAGAGGCGGCCGCGCGGCTCGTCGAGCACGAGGCCGCCGGGACCGCCCCCAGTCGGGATGTAGGCGGCGCTCGCGGTCGCCGGCTGGTAGGTCGTCTCGAAGGCGGGGTCTTCGAGCGTCGCCGTGGAGAAGACGCCGATCTTCGCGGAGCCGAAGGCCGCGACGTACACGGTGCCGGTCGAGGACACGACCATCTGGACCGGCGTCGCGAGGCTGTAGTTCTTCTGGTCGGCCGGCGGCGGGTTCGAGCCGGTAAAGAGCTGGCTGTAGTCGATGTGCGGATTCAGGTGCTGCGGATCGACGCTTCCCGTCGTCGGGTCGATCACGCTGATGCGGGCCTCGGCGACGTGGCCCTGCACGGTGCTGCCGCCGAACACGCCGGGACCTTCGAAGCGGGTGAGATTCGGAGACTCGGTGTTCGAGACGTAGAGCTTTCCGGTCGTCGGGTTCACGACCATGTTGAAGAGGATCGTGCCGACGTGATCGAAGGGCGCGGGTCCCACGTTTGCGAACGTGTTCGCGTCGAACGCGAACACGTCGTGATCGGGTAGGTTGAAGGGCACGAGGGCCGTCCAGTCGCGGCCGAGCACGTCGCGCCACTGTCCGCTCGGCGGATCGAACTTCACGATCAGACCCGTCTCGGGCGCCGGGACGCCGGCCGCGTTCGTGCTGGGGCCGGGGAGTCCGCCGGGTGCCGTCGCGCCGCCCGGCGCCGTGCACGGACCGGCCGTCGTGAAGCCGTCGCAGACCGCGATCTCGTTGATCGCGACGGTCTGGTTGCCCGAGTGAAAGGCCGCGACGTAGACGACGGTCCCATCCGTCGCGAGCGCGCGCGGGGTGTCGGCGAAGAAGCTCAGGATGCGTATCGGCGTTCCCCCGAAGCCCGATCCGAGATCGGTGGCGTCCCAGACCCAGACGTCCGCGCGCGGCAGGCCGGGAGTCGTGAGCTGAGGACTTCCGGCGCCCGGTGTGAACCCGACGAGCGATGAATTCGCTCGCTGCTGTCCGCGGCGGGCCGTCGTGACGAACGCGCGGGTGCCACCCGTCCCCGCGAACACGATGTCGCGCGGCTCGTCGCCGACGAGCAAGGTGCGGACCACACGCGGCGGCGTCGACGTGAGATCGACGACGCTGACGCTGTCCGAGAGATGATTCACGACCCACGCCTCGGAGTTGCTGCGCGCCGCGACCGCGACGGGCTCCATGCCGACCGGCACCGAGGTGAGGTGCGTGAGCCCGTTCGCGCCGACGCTGAAGATCTCGAGCCGGTTGTCGGGTGTGTTGCAGGCGAGGAGCTTCGTGCCGTCAGGAGTCAGCGCGAGCGGGCGTACGGGGCCGCTCTCGAACTCGAGGAACGACGGAGACTGCGCGAGCGCCGGAGACGCGAGCGCGAACACGGCGAGCAAGAGCCGCGTTACCCGCGCGAGCGCACCGCCGGGAATCCACCCCGCACGATGCGGGTCGCAGAGATGGGGGGATCGCTGGGCCATGCCGCGCGCCGCTAGGAGGGAGGGACCAGGGCGGCGGGACTCGCGCGGACCCGCTCTCCTGGGACTATCGGCGCCGCTCGCGCCTCGCCATCAGAACGAGCCCGACTCCGAGGAGCAGCGCCGTGCCGGGTTCGGGGACGGGCTTCAGGTTGAACGTCCCGGACATGGAAGCCGAATCCTGGTCCGTGAGGGTGAAGTCGAGCTTGATGCCGACGCTGTCCACGATCGCAGGGCCGGGCTGGTTCGGACCGAAGCTCGCGTCCGCGAAGTTTGCGGACATGGAGGCAGGCACCGGCAACGAGAAGGGATTCGGGTACAGGAGCGGCGAATACATTGCGCCGTCGATCAGCGCCGTGTAGAACGCGCTCCCAGCCGGCGCCGCCAAGGTCGCGCCGGCCTTGGTGTTGGAGGTCGCTCCACCGCTGATCCCACCCTCTGTCAGGGTCAGGTTGCCCGAGGTCCCGACACCCGTCGCGGTGAAGAGCGCCGTGAACTGCTGCGTGCCGCCCGAGTTGTTGAGCACGGAGACGGACGCGCTGAGGCTCGGATCGGTGTTCACGTTGAAGCCGAGGTCGAACTGCATGCCGCCGGCGCTTAAGCCCGAGTCCGAACAGACAGTTCCGCCCTGGGTGCAGGTGAAGTCCGCCTGCGTCAACGAGAGCACCGCGCCGCCCGCGTTGATGTCGACCGTGAAGGCGGGTACCGCACGAGACGGCGCGGACGCGAAGACTCCCGAGGCGAACAGGGCGAGGAGCCCGAGATGCCTGACAACGACGGATCCGATCTTCATGGGGAACATCCTCTCGTCGGATTCTTTCGTTCCGGTTCCGGATCAGCGGCGGCGGCGAATGGCGAGCAGGACGAGGCCGACTCCGAGGAGCGCGGCCGTCTGAGGCTCGGGCGCGACGACCACATGGTTGCTCGTGATCGTCGCCTGGTCGGAGCCCGTCAGGTAGAACTCGAGCTTGATGCCGATGCTCGATGCGACCGAGGGCCCGACGAAGGTAGGTCCGGGCAATCCGAACGAAGCGGGCGGGATGTTCGTCGGACCACCGCCCGACGCATCCGAATACGGGCCGAAGAGCAGCTGCGTAGCCCCGGGCGGTCCGTAGGGCACACCGTCGATCAATGCGGTGTAGAGAGCGCCGCTAGGACCCGCGGAGGCCGTCGCACCGTCGAGTCCCGTGTCCGTGACCGTGCCGCGCGCCGAGCCGCCCGTGAGCGTCGAGCCGGGAATCGGCGAGACGGGGAGGGTGAAGACGAACGAGAAGAGCTGGGTGGTCGTCTGTCCGTTGACGGCCGTGTACGTACCCGACACGGTCGGATCCGAGTCGATGTCCATGCTCAGATCCTTGATCGTGACAGCCGTGTAGTCCGCCCCGTAGTCGATACCCGCCGGGCCCACCGTGCAGTGCGCCGAGACGCCGTCCGGGTTGTCGACGCAGCCGAGACGGTTCTGGTCCGACTGACCGATCAAGACGCCATTGTCATAGACGTCGAGAGTGAAGCTGATCGCGTTCGCCCGGGCGTTCACGACAACGACCAGACCCGCGAGCAAGAGCGAGCGAGCACAAAAGGCGACAACAGGCCGCATGTGGGGTCCCCTTCCAAGGGAAAAGCAGCGACAACATTATTTGCAGATTTGATACCGACTTTCAGCAACTTTTTAAACCTCTGATTCCATTGGAATTGCCCCAGGACCTGCACTTTCGGGTCCCCCATTTGGGGGAAAAACACTTCCACGATCGGGAAATCCATTTCCTCTTTTACGATCTCGACTTCCCACCACGAATGCCGGAGCCAATGCCGGAGCAGACCGAGGCCTGGGCTCCGATGTCCCGGTAGACTGGGCGCCCCCCGATGGCCGATCCGAGCCCCCGACCCTGGACGCCGACCGAGGAGCGACTCGGCACCCTCGCGGTCCGCGCGATGTCCGCGGTCAATACCTGGCTCTTCCGGCTGAGCGGTGGGCGCCTCGGCAGCCGCTTCCTGCGCGGCGCGCCTGTGCTGCTTCTGACGACGACCGGGGCGAAGAGCGGGGCGCAGCGCACCACCCCGCTGATCTACCTGGCGGACGGACCCCGCATGGTGCTCGTCGCCTCGAAGGGCGGCATGAGCCACAGCCCCGCCTGGTATCACAATCTGATGGCGAACCCGGAGTGCGAGGTGCAGATCGGGTCGCGCGCGACGCGCATGCTCGCGCGCCGCGCGAGCGCGGAGGAGAAGTCCGCCCTCTGGCCGAAGCTCCTCGCGATCTACCGAGACTACGACGACTATCAGGCTCGCACGACGCGCGACATCCCGGTGCTGATCCTGACACCGCGCGGCGACGCGTAGCGCGACGAGGAAGCCCATGAACTTCAGCCTGGCCGAGGTGTTCGACGCGGTCGCCGAGGCGACGGCGTCGCGCGACGCGCTGATCTTCCGCGAGAAGCGGATGTCCTACGGCGCGCTGCGCGAGCGCGCGCGGCGCCTCGCCAACCATCTGCTCTCGCGCGGGCTGCGCCTCCGCCGCGAGCGCGAAGGCCTCGCGCCGCACGAGTCGGGCCAGGAGCACCTCGCGATCTACCTCTACAACGGCAACGAGTACGCCGAGGCGATGCTCGGCGGCTTCATGAGCCGCGTCGCGCCGCTGAACGTCAACTATCGCTACGTCGACGAAGAGCTCCTCTACCTGCTCCGCAACTCGGGCGCGCGCGCGATCGTCTACCACGCCGAGTTCGCGCCGCGGCTCGCGCGCATCCGCGCGGAGCTCCCGCAGCTCGAGGTGCTGCTCCAGGTGGCCGACGAGTCGGGCCACGCGCTGCTACCCGGGGCGGTCGACTACGAGTCGGCGCTCGCGGGGGCCTCGCCAGGGCGCCCCGACGTCGCGGGGTCTCCCGACGACCTCTACATCCTCTATACCGGCGGCACGACCGGCATGCCGAAGGGCGTGCTCTGGCGCAGCGCCGACATCTACGTCGCGGCGATGGGCGGGCGCCGCTTCGACGGCACGGAGCACGAGTCGCTCGAGAGCATCGTCGCGCAGGCGGAGGGCGGCGGCGCGCTGCGCCTGATGGTCGGCCCGCCACTGATGCACGGCGCCGCGCAGTGGGTGCTCTTCATGATGCTGACCTGCGGGCACACGCTGATCTTCCCGAACGTGGTGCGTCACCTCGATCCGGACGACTTCCTGCGCACCGCCGAGCGCGAACGCGCGACCGGCTTCTCGATCGTCGGCGACGCCTTCGCGGTGCCGCTGCTCGACCAGCTCGAGAAGGCCTCCTACGACCTCTCCTCACTGATCAGCATCGGCTCCGGCGGCGCGCCCCTCTCGGTCGCGCACAAGCGGAAGTTCCTCGAGCACTTCCCGAACGCGCTCGTGATCGACGCGATCGGCTCGTCGGAGACCGGCGCGCAGGCCTCCAACGCGGGCACGAAGGCCGGCGGCGTCAGCACCGGCGACTTCCGCCCGGTCGGCGGCTGCGTGGTGGTGTCGGCCGAGCAGGACCGCGTGCTCGCGCCGCCCGACGATTCGATCGGGTGGTTCGCGCAGCGCGGGCGCGTGCCGCTCGGCTACCTCGGCGACGCCGAGAAGACCGCGCGGACCTTCCCGGTGATCGAGGGCACGCGCCATTCGATCCCCGGCGACCGCGCGCGCTACCGCGCCGACGGCACCATCGAGGTGCTCGGCCGCGACTCCGTCACGATCAACTCGGGCGGCGAGAAGATCTTCGCGGAGGAGGTGGAAAACGCGCTGAAGCTCCACCCCGCCGTGTACGACGCCGTCGTATGCGGGCGCGCGAGCGACCGCTGGGGCCAGGAGGTCGTCGCGATCGTGCGGCTGCGCGAGGGCACGAACGCGGACGAGCGCGACCTGCTCGAGGCGTGCTCGCGCCACCTCGCGCGCTACAAGCTGCCGAAGCAGTTCCTGTTCCGCGAAGAGATCGTGCGCAGCCCGTCGGGCAAGGCGGACTACCGGTGGGCGAGGCAAGTTGCCGAAGGCAACGCGCAGCGAGGCGCAGCCGAGCGAAGCTCAGAGAAATGACCCGGGCTCGCCAGGAGGTCCGATGTACCAGGAAATCCTCTACGACGTCTCCGATCCGGTCGCGACGATCACGTTGAACCGGCCCGACCGGCTGAACGCCTGGACCGCCCGCATGGGGGCGGAGGTGCGCTACGCCGTCGCGCAGGCCGAGCAGGATCCCGCCGTGGTGGCAATCGTGCTGACCGGTGCGGGCCGCGGCTTCTGCGCCGGCGCCGACCTCCAGATGCTCCAGAACATCAGCGAGGGCGAGCGCGGGCAGAGCGTCCCGAAGGAGCTCGCCGCGAACCCCGGCGACCCGTCGATGGGCGAGGACTTCGGCGGCACCTACACGTACCTGTTGTCGGTGCGGAAACCGGTGATCGCGGCGCTGAACGGAGCGGTCGCCGGCATGGCCGTGGCGATCGCCTGCGCCTGCGACCTGCGCTTCGCCTCCGAGCGCGCGGTCTTCACGGCCGCCTTCAGCAAGCGCGGGCTCATCGGCGAGTGGGGATCCGCCTGGCTGCTGCCGCGCCTGGTCGGACCCTCGAACGCGCTGGATCTCCTGTGGTCGTCGCGCAAGGTCGAGGCGCAGGAGGCGCTGCGGATCGGGCTCGTGAACCGCGTGCTGCCGCACGACGAGCTGCTGCCCGCCGTGCGCAAGTACGTGCAGGAGCTCGCGGCCGAGTGCTCGCCCACCTCGCTCGCGATCATGAAGCGCCAGGTCTGGCAGCAGCTCACGCGCACGCTCGGGCCGTCGGAGAAGGAAGCCGTGAAGCTCATGCTCGAGAGCTTCGACCGTCCCGACTTCCGCGAGGGCGTGATGTCGTTCCTCGAGAAGCGTCCGCCGAAGTTCCAGAGGATCTGACCGGGTGCTCTCGCGGCGCGCCACCGGGCGCCTGCTCTTCGCGGCAGCCGTGATCGCGCTGCCGCTCCCGTGGTATCTCGGCGAGGTCGAGCACGCGCCGCTCGTGCGCCTCGCCTTCTTCACGGGGATCTTCGGACGCGTGCTGTGGGCGGAGGGCGCGACGGGCACCACGCGGCTCTTCTTCGTGCTCGGCGTCGCGCAGATCGTGCTCTACGCGACAGCGCTTCGGCTGGTGGCGGCGCTCGTCGCGCGCGCGCTCGCAGGACTGCGCTCGCCCGCGCTCCGCACGTGGGTCGTCGCCGGGCTCGCGATCGCGCTGCTCGGCGCGGGCCTGCTGCCGATCTACGACACGCCGCTCTCGAGCCACCGCGCCCGCTCGTCCCTGCTCGGCGTCTTCGACTGATGCGCGCGCTGCGACTCGTCCTGGGCGCGCTCTGCGGCGCGGCGCTGCTCGTCTCCGCCGCGAGCGCGGAAGAGCCCGCGACCTGCGTGTCGCGCGACCCGCTGAAGCGGCCCTGGTTCGGCGATCTCCACGTCCACACGCGCTGGTCGCTCGACGCGAGCACCCAGGGCACGCGCACGTCGCCGGCCGACGCGTATCGCTTCGCGCAGGGCGAGGCGCTCGGGCTCCATCCCTTCGATGCGGACGGCCGCGCGCTCCGCAAGGTGCGCCTCGCGCGCCCGCTCGACTTCGCGGCCGTCACCGATCACTCGGAGCTCTTCGGCGAGGTCGCGATGTGCCGCGACGAGCACGCGGCCGGGTACGGAGACCTCGTCTGCCAGGTCTATCGCGGCTGGCCGCGGCTCGCCTTCTTCCTGATGAACGCGCGCGGCACGCCGCGCTTCTCGCTCTGCGGCGAGAACGGCGCGGCCTGTCTCGCGGCGGCGCGCGGCCCGTGGCAGGAGATGCGCGACGCGGCCGAGGCGGCGCAGGACCACAGCGACGCCTGCCGCTTCACCACCTTCGTCGGCTACGAGTGGACGAAGACGGTGCAGAGCGCGAGCAACCTCCACCGCAACGTGATCTTCCGCAACGAGCACGTGCCCGAGGTTCCGGCGAGCGCGCTCGAGGCCCTGACGCCCGAGGCGCTCTGGGACGCGCTCGACCGCGACTGCCGCCACGGAATCCCCGACTGCGACGCCGTCGTGATCCCGCACAACTCGAATCTCTCGAGCGGCTGGATGTTCGCGGCCGAGGCGCTCTCCGACGGCCGCCCGATGGACGCGGACCACGCGCGCCGCCGCGCGCTGAACGAGCCACTCGTCGAGATCATGCAACACAAGGGCGAGTCGGAGTGCCGCACCGGCGCGGGCACCACGGACGAGCTCTGCGGCTTCGAGAAGCTGCCCTACGACAGCTTCATGGGTCGCTTCTCGCGCTTCGCACGCCAGACGCCGGCCGCCACGAACTACGTGCGGACGGCGCTCGGCCAGGGGCTCGTGGACCGCGTGAAGCTCGGCGCCAACCCCTTCGAGTTCGGCGTGATCGGGAGCACCGACACGCACATCGGAGCGCCCGGACTCGTGCTCGAGAGCGGCGACTACCCGGGCCACGGCGGCGCCGGCATCCCGATCGGCGATGCGCTGCCCGACTCGCTGCTCGATCCGATCGAGTACAACCCGGGCGGCCTCGCGGTGCTATGGGCCGAGGAGAACTCGCGCCCGGCGCTCTTCGCCGCGCTCCAGCGCCGCGAGACCTACGCGACCAGCGGCCCGCGCATCGTGCTGCGCGTCTTCGGCGGCTGGGGCCTCCCCGGCGATCTGTGTCAGGGCGACTTCGCGGTGGGGGGCATCGCGATGGGCGTGCCGATGGGCGCGACCTTGCCGCCTCCGCCTGCGCCGGTCGAGGGCGCCGACGCAACGCCGCCGAGTGGCGCCGGCGCGGCGCCGTCGGGCGCGCCCGCGATCGCCATCTCGGCGCTGCGCGACCCGGGCGGGAACGGCGATCCGTCGACGCCGCTCCAGCGCGCGCAGGTCGTGAAGCTCTGGGTCGGCGAGGACGGCGCGGCGCACGAGAAGGTGGTGGACGTCGCCGGCGACGCTCGAAACGGCGCGAGCGTCGACCCGCGCACCTGCGAGACGCATGGCGACGGCGCCGATCAGCTCTGCGCCGTCTGGCGCGACCCCGAGTTCGATCCGGCGCGCCCGGCGCTCTACTACGTGCGCGTGCTCGAGAACCCCGTGTGCCGCTGGAGCACGCGCGCCTGCAACCAGGCGGGCATCGACTGCGCGAAGCCGGAGACGGTCCGCACGGGCTTCGAGGGCTGCTGCGATCCGGAGATCCCGAAGACGATCCAGGAGCGCGCCTGGAGCTCGCCCATCTGGTACACGCCGGCGAACTAGAAGAAGATGAACGCATGTCCGAGGACCCCGTCGACGTCCTGATCGTCGGCGCGGGCGCGTCGAGCGCCGCGTTCGCCTGGAGCCTGGCCGACACGCGCATGGAGATCCTCTGCCTCGAGCAGGGCGAGTGGATGGATCCGTCCCGCTATCCCTCGACCGGCGGCGACTGGGAGCTGCGCGCGCAGAACGACATGGCCTTCAGCCCGAACGTGCGGAAGCGCCCGGCCGACTACCCGATCCGCGACGACGAGTCGCCGATCAAGCCCGCGCTCTTCAACGCGGTCGGCGGCAGCACCATCACCTACGCGGCGCACTTCCCGCGCATGCACCCCTCGGACTTCCGCGTGCGTACGCTCGACGGTGTCGCAGACGACTGGCCGCTCGACTATGCGATGCTCGAGCCCTGGTACGCGCTGAACGAGCGCATGATGGGGGTCGCGGGGCTCGCGGGCGATCCCTGCTACCCCCCGAAGCAGCCGCCGCTGCCACCGGTGCCGCTCGGACGCCTCGGCGAGCGCGTCGCGCGCGGCTTCGACGCGCTCGGCTGGCACTGGTGGCCGTCGGACAGCGCGATCGCGACACGCGAGTACGAAGGGCGCGCGCCCTGCATCAACCTCGGCCCCTGCACGAGCGGCTGCGCGCAAGGGGCGAAGGCGAGCACGGACGTCACCTACTGGCCGGCCGCGCTGCGCCGCGGCGTGCGGCTCGAGACGCGCTGCCGCGTCTGCGAGGTGACGCTCGGTAGTGACGGCCTCGCGGACGGCGTCGTCTACTACGACGCGAACGGAGCTCTGCGCCGGCAGCGCGCGGAGATCGTCGTGCTCGCCTGCAACGGGATCGGTACGCCGCGCCTGCTGCTGAACTCGCGCTCGCCCTCGTTCCCCGACGGCCTCGCCAACTCGAGCGGGCTCGTCGGCAGGAACCTGATGTTCCACCCGTACGCGATGGTGAACGGAATCTTCCCGGAGCGGCTCGAGGGCTACCAGGGTCCGGTGGGCTGCGGCCTCATGAGCCAGGAGTTCTACGAGACCGACGCCTCGCGCGGCTTCACGCGCGGCTACAGCTTCGAGCTGATGCGCGGCGTCGGCGCCGTCTCGATTGCGCTGTGGGGCGCGGCACAGGGCTGGCTGCCGTGGGGAGAGCGTCACCACGAGGCGTACGAGTCGATCTTCGACCGCACGGCGGGACTCCTCGCGATCTGCGAGGACCTGCCCGAGCCGCACAACTGCGTGACGCTCGACCCGGAGCTCCGCGATTCGAACGGCATCCCGGCTCCGCGCATCCAGTACCGGCTCGCCGAGAACAGCCGGCGCATGCTCGAGCACGGCGGCGCGCGAGCGCGCGAGGCGCTCGAGGCGGCCGGCGCGAAGCAGACCGTCTGCGAATCGCCGCTGCGGGTCGCGGGCTGGCACCTGATGGGGACCGCGCGCATGGGCCGCGACCCGCGAACCTCCGTCGTGAACGAGTGGGGGCGCAGCCACGACGTCCGCAATCTGTTCGTGATCGACGGCAGCCTCTTCGTGACGGCCGGCGCCGTGAACCCGACCAACACGATCCAGGCACTCGCGCTCCACATCGCCGACCGCATCAAGCATCGGCTCGGCAATCTCTTCGACGACTAGCATGAGCGCGCCCGCCGACTCCGCCGCCGCTCTCTCGCGCGACGCGCTCGCCTGCGTGCTCGATCTCCTGATCCCCGCCAGTGCGGACGGGCGCCTGCCCGCCGCGGGCGAGCTCGGCCTGGCGGCCTACGTGGAAGAGCTCTCCGCGGCGACGCCGGGCCTGCGGCCGCTGCTCGAGCAGGGCCTGTCGAAGCTCGACGCAGACGCGTCCACCCGCGGTGCGCGCGGCTTCGCGGCGCTCGCGCCCGACGCGCGGCGCTCGCTCTTAGACGAGCTCGCGAAGGCGCTGCCGGCCTTCCCGCCGACCGTCTTCTTCGTCGCGATGACGGGCTACTACCGCGAGCCGCGCGTGCTCGCGGCGCTCGGCCTCGAGGCGCGCCCTCCCTTTCCGAAGGGCCACGCGGTCGGCGAGACAGATTTCGGCCTCCTGGAGCGCGTGCGGCAGCGAGGGAAGCTCTACCGTTGATCGGCATGAGAGCGCTTCGCGCGTCCCACGTCCTCTGGCTCCTCGCGCTCGCCGCCTGCGCGACGACCGACGTCGTCGGACGCGAGAGCACGATGGAGCCCGGCGAGAAGCTGGCGCGCCCCCAGCACATCCTCGTCTACGACTTCGCGTCGACACCCGACGAGGTCGCCACGGACTCGGACGCTGCGGGCGCGGCGTCCGCGCCGAGCGAGCCGCCGTCCGAGGAGCAGATCGAGGCCGGGCGAGAGCTCGGCGCGGAGGTCGCGAAGGATCTCGTCGAGGAGATCCAGGACATGGGGCTGCCGGCGGTGCGCGCGGCCGAGCTGCCGCAGGGCGCGGTCGGCGACCTCGTGATCCGCGGCACCTTCGTCTCCGTCGACGAGGGCAGCGCGGTGAAGCGCATCGTGGTCGGCTTCGGCTCGGGCGGCGCGGAGCTGAAGACGCTCGTCGAGGGCTACGTGATGACGGACCGCGGACTGCGAAAGCTCGGCTCCGGCCAGATCGACTCGGGCGGCAACAAGATGCCCGGCGTGGTGTTGCCGCTCGCGGTGTTCGTCGCGACCGCGAATCCGGTCGGGCTCGTGGTCGGCGGCGCCGTCAAGGCGACGGGCGAGCTGACGGGCTCGTCGACGATCGAGGGCTCCGGCCGCCGCACCGCCGAGCTGATCGCGAAGGAGCTGAAGGTCAAGTTCGAGGAGCAGGGCTGGATCGACTAGCCGATCGCGACCTACTGCAGATCGACCGGGTTGCCGTCGATCGGGTCGCCCCCTTGCGAGATCGGCGGCTGCGACGCCTGGTCCGGGCAGTCGCCCTCGTCCGACCAGGCCTTGTCGATGCAGCGCACGTACTTCCCGTTCTGACACATCTCAGTGTCCTCTGGATAGAGCTGGTGCTCGTAGACGCAGCCCTCGGCGTCGAGAGGGTCCTGCGCGTGGGCCCGGGCGGCGCCGAGCGCGATCACGACCACGATGGCGAGGCGTTTCATCGCTACGGAACGCAGACCTTCGGCAACGGGTGGCGGTAGAGCTGCGACGCGTTCAGATGCGCGATCTTGCGGATCTCGTCGACCGGCAGATCGCCGAGCATGCGCTTCATCACCGCCTGCGTGTCGGGCCAGGTGCCGTCGCCGTGCGGGTAGTCGGACTCGAAGAGGATGTTGTCGACGCCGATCGCGTGGCGCGTCGAGATCGTCGACGGGTCGTCGATCATGCAGAACCAGAAGTTGCGTCGCAGCACATCCGACGGGCCATTCTTCTTGTCGGGCCAGCCCGCGCCGTAGCCCGAGCGCGCCATGATGTTGTCGCAACGGTCGATCAGGCCCGCGACCCACGCGATGCCGCCCTCGCTCATCGCGATCTTCAGCTCCGGATACCGCGCGGGCCAGCCGCTCCACAGCCACTCCGCGCACGACTCGAAGGCCATCGCCTGGAAGAGGGTCGCGCCGAGCTCGAGCATCGGCGCGCCGGGCGGCATCTTCGCGAAGCCCGACGAGCCGACGTGCAGATTCAGCACGGTGTCGGTCTCGGCGCAGGCGCGGACGATCGGCTCCCAGTACTTGTCGAAGACCGGCGGCAGCCCGTTGCGATGCGGCTGCTCGGGCATCGTCACCGCCGTGAAGCCGCGCTTGGCATTGCGGCGGATCTCCTCGGCGCCGAGCTCCGCGTCGGTGAGATACGTGATGCCGAGCGGCACGATCCGCTCGGGATACGAGCCGTGCCATTCCTCGAAGAGCCAGTCGTTCCAGGCGCGCACGCAGGCTAGCCCGAACTTCCGGTCCTTCAGCTCCGAAAAGAGCGTGCCACCGAAGCCGGTCACGCCGGACGGGAAGTTCACCGACGCCCACGTGCCGTTGATGTCCATGTCCTTGATGCGCGCGTGGATGTCGAAGCAGCCGGGGCGGAGCTCGTCGAAGCGCGCGGGCTCGACGCGGTGGTCCTCGCGCGGCCGCCCCGCGACGCACATGAAGCCGACCTGGAAGTAGGGCGTGCCCTCGATCGACCAGACCTGGTGGCCTTCCTCGGTCTCGATCACGCGCGGCGCGCGGTCCTCGAACTCGCGCGGCATGCGGCCTTCGAAGGCGTGCGGCGGCTCCATCAGGTGATCGTCGACGGAGATCAAGGTGTACTCGACCTTGCGCGGCTCCGGATCCGGCAGCAGCGGCCGCGTGACGGGGCGTTTGATGCCGAGCTTCATGGGCGTGACCATGCGGACCTCCGACGTCGGCGAGAGGGTCAGAGTATCATGCGACGCCATGGCGGAGCAGCTCGTCACGCTCGAGTTCGACGGCCCGGTCGCGGTCGTCAGCAACAACCGGCCCGAGAAGCACAACGCCGCGAACGACGCGATGGACGCGCGCCTGTTCGAGGTGCTCGCGGAGCTCGAGCGCCGCAGCGACGTGCGCGCGATCGTGTGGCGCGGCAACGGCAAGTCGTTCTCGTCGGGGCGCGACACCACCGAGCTCGGCGTCCGCACCGAGGACATCGGCAACCTCGACTTCATCGAGCGCGGGCACCGCGGCTCGCGCCCCTTCCTCACGATGCCCGCGCCGATCGTCGTCGCGCTGAAGGGCTGGGTGATCGGCGGCTCCTTCGAGCGCGCGCTGCTCTGCGACCTGCGCGTCGCGGGCGAGAGCGCGAAGATGCGGCTGCCCGAGCTGCAGCACGGCGTGATCCCCGACTCCGGCGGCACCGCGCGCCTCTTCCAGATCGCGGGACACGGACTCGCGGCGGACCTCACGCTCACCGGCCGCGTGCTCGACGCGCAGGAGGCGCTCCGTCACGGCATCGTGTCGCGCGTCGTGCCGGACGACCGGCTCGACGCGACCTGCCTCGAGATCGCGCACCAGGTCGCGAGGCTCTCGCCTTTCGCGGTGCGGATCTTTCGCCGCACGCTCTCGCGGCTCGCGAGCCCCGCGGTCGAGGCCTCGATGCAGGAGGAGGCGGTCGGCCAGACCTTGGTGCAGGCCAGCGAGGACTACGCCGAGCTCCGGGCCGCGCGCGCCGCGAAGCGCGAGCCGAAGTATCGGAACCGATAGCAAGCGCCCGCGCAGCGGGCGCGCGCAGCGAGGCGAAGCCGAGCGAAGCTCAGAGAAATGACCCAGCTCGATCAACTACTCGCGAAGGCGGGATCCGCGAGGCGCTCATGCGCCTCGCTCGCGGTACGGATCGCCGCGACGCCGCGCTGATCCGCTCGTGCTACCACGCGGACGCCGTCGACGACCACGGCGCCTTCCGCGGCGGCCCGGCCGAGTTCGCCGAGTGCTAGGGCCTCGGGGTGTACGCGCGCGGCCCGCGCAGTCCCGCGACCGCCGGCGCGATCTCCTCGACCCACTCGCACAGACGCGGTCGCGTGTCGCGCGGGTCGATCAGGTCGTGGACCCCGAAGTCGACGGCGCGCGGCAGGATCGACTGCGCCTCCGCGTACTCCGCCTCGAGCTCGCGCCGGCGCGCGTCG
>Ga0335084_10001676_pt1 | contig 20951 bp, 13 predicted proteins | sample Lox_Sample_44_FD_206721 | JGI IMG/M metagenome (GOLD analysis project Ga0335084, IMG submission 206721) | Soil microbial communities from Loxahatchee National Wildlife Refuge, Florida, United States - Lox_Sample_4.4 | ecosystem: Environmental > Terrestrial > Soil > Wetlands | place: USA...
GCAGCGCCTCGCGGACGCGGGCGCGCTCGACCGGGTTGTCGTCGACGAACACCAGGCTGTCGAGTCCGATGTTCAATTGCCCGGCAATCGCTCTCAGGTTTTCCGCCTTGTCGGACCAGTTCGCAACGAACGCCGCGATGTCGGAACGCCGCAGCACCATCTCCGGGTGGCCCCCGAATGCACTCTCTGCGATCGCGGGATCGTTCTTCGAGCACACGGCGAGGATCACGCCACGGTCCTTGAGCCGCTTCGCATATCGCTGCACTTCCAGGTAAGCCTCCCCGGCGGCGCTGCCTTCCCCGAGCGCGAGGCCGACCAGTCCGACATCCCCGATCACGCCGCCCCAGAGCGTGTTGTCGAGATCGAGCACCAGGCACTTGCGTGAGCGTCCCCGCTGCGCGCCCAGGATGCGCGCCACGTGATCGCCATAGCGCGATGCCGCTTGCGGAGCGATCTCCAGCTTGCCCTGCAACCAGCGGCCTGCGTCATGCCACGCGTCGATGCCATCGCGCGCGCTCGCCTGCGCCACATCGAGCAGCAAAACGCCGGCTTCCGCAGCCGCTTTGGCGAGAAGATCGTTGAGCCGCGCGACCAGGCGCGACGGCGCCGCAGGAGCGAGGCGGTCGAAGCTGCCGAAGACGGGTTCGAAGACGTCAAGATAGGTCTGCTGCATGACGGTTGCGCCGTGACGGCTTCGCGCCGTTTCCCAGAGCGCGCGCAACTCATCGATCTCCGTCGCCAATGTGTGTTCGACCTGCTCCTCGTCCGCGGTAATTGGAACGTTGCCGATCACCGGCCGCGCACTGAGGGAAAGGATGATGATGTCGGGCGCGAACAGGCGCAACTTCGATTCGGGATCCAGCACCTCGCGCCGGTACTGGCCGAACCCGCCGGCGAAGACCTCGAACAACAAACCGCGTCGCAGTCCCGCGACGCGAATCGCCGGAACCAGGTGGTCGATCGTGGCCGATGAGAGCAAGGCGAGGCGCAGCGGTGGACCGCGCCGCTCGACTGCCGCTGCAACTCCGCCGAGCGCCTTGTCGAGCTGGATCGTCTCCACGTAGCCGAGCGGCAAATACGCGAGCCCCATGAGCAAATCGAGACGGGCATCGAGGTCTTCGACCGAGAGCGCCGCGCGCAACCGCGCGCGAAACCCGGAATCGGCGGGTAGTGCTTGCATTCAGGAACCGTTGCTGCCTGGATCGTGATCGTTGCTTGCGGAACTCGGCCGGTTCGCCGCGCAATCCTGGATGATCGGACCCGCAGCTTCGAGAAACGCCGCCGACCATCGCGCAGCGCTCGCGGGCTCGAGATGCGAGCCGTCGAACGTCTTCAAACCGTCGACCTGCGGCGCGATCAGCGGCAGGCCGAGCGCGTTGGCGATCTCCTGCGCCTCTGCGCGCTTCGTGTCGACAGTCGGCACCAAGGTCAACAGTACGCATTGCCGCCGCGTCCTCAGTTCGCCCACGAACTTTTTTGCGATGGAGACGTACTCAGGCCAACGATCGACGTTGGTCGGTGCGCCGTCCGAAACCGGAGCCTTGGCCTGCGGCCTCGCTCCTGCCGTGCGCCATGTTCCGTTGGCACGCGTGCGATAGATGCCGAGCTGGTTGCCGCAAAGAAGTGGCAACGCACCGCAAACCGGCTTGTGCAAGCTCTGCCAGACCTGCTTTTCACGATAGCGGGCGCCGATGTCGCGCTCCTGCTGCAGTTGTGCGGTGGGCGGCGAAATCCTGCTGTCGAAGAAGCGGTCTACGTGAATGACGTAGACACTCGCACGCGGATCGATCTTTCTCAGCACCGGCGCCATGTAGGCGACCGTCTCGCTGTGGCTGAAGCCGAGCAGATAGAAGGAGATGGCATTGCGCGTGAACCACTCCGTGGTCTGCGGCGTGGAAAGCGCAAACTGCAAACGGCTGTTGCCGATAAACAGGACATTTGCTTCGGCCGCCGCGCGCGAAGCTTCCGGCTCGAGACCGAACCAGAACGCGCCGTGGTCGTAGTCGCCATAGTTGGCGGCGTTGCAGTCGGAGAGATATGCCGCCGCTCCGTAGCTCGCGGGGCACGCGAACACGCCCCTGAAGCGAACTTTGACGGCCAACGTGCCCACAAGCGCGGCGACCAGAATCACGGCGTAGACAGTCGGACTGAGCTTGCGCAGCCAGCCACGCGATCCTGACAACACCGTGGATTGAAGAACCGCCAACGAGCGACCAGATCGATGAAGTTGCGCGCGCCGGCCGAGTGCGGAGCCGCAACCGGACCCGCTCATGGAAGCGCCGACCGCTTCGGTACGTTCTGCAAAGACGAGGTGCACGCAGCATGGGAGGCGCAGGTGTTCGCCTCACTCATCTCCGATCGCGCTTCTCGTCGCCTCGAGGAAGCGAGAATACTAGACCGACCGCACCTTCGAAACTGCCGCCCGACATACGGAATGCGTATGGCAGAATCACCGCGTCTTTTCCGTCACGTTTCATGTCGCTTCCCGAAACGCCCTCCATCGCCAAGGAAGGCTCCCTGACCAGGCTTTCGTGACTGCCCGCCGCGCTTTGCTTACGGTGCTGGCCGCCCTGGTCTTGCTTGGCGTCATCGGAGCCGGTGCGATCGAGATCGCTCGTCGTGGACGCCCGGAGATCGCGTGGCGCATCGACGTGCTCGAAGCGAAAGTCCGCGGCGATCTCCCTGCCCTGCCCTGGCGCAACCTGCTCGTATGGCTGAAGCCGGGCAGTTCGGTCTATCTGGCAGCGCTCGCCGATGATCCGAATCCGCACGCTTCGATCCACAACGGATTGATGCAAGCCGAGCACGTCAGGCATGGGCAGGAGGTCTTCCTGAGGACGTGCGCGCCGTGTCACGGCTCGGATGCCCGCGGAAACTCGGGACCGAGCCTAATCGACGCGGTATCGATGCGATCGGATTGGACATTTTTCTCGACGGCCAAGTGGGGACGCGCTGGAACCCCGATGGCGGCGCAGCCGCTCGACGACACCGCGATCTGGGAAGCGCATGCATACGTGCGCAGTCTTGCGCTCGCTGCCGACTCCGAACATCAGGGCGCATCGAGCGGCGCGCGCCCGCCCGTCGACGTAACGGGAGACGAAATCCTCGCGGCGGACAAGGCGCCCGAGCAGTGGCTCACCTACGCGGGCAACTACCTTGGGCACCGTCACGCGTTGCTCGCCCAGATCGGCAAGGAGAACGTGAGCCAACTGCGCATCGCGTGGATCGCACAGTTGCGCCAGGCCGATCGCGAAATGCAGGTCTCACCGCTCGTGGCCGACGGCGTGATGTACGTCACCGAATCGGGCGAAAGCGTGGTCGCGCTCGATGCCGCAAGCGGCAACGTGCTCTGGAGTTATCGGCGCGAGGTCCCCACCAACCTCTCGCTCTGCTGCGGGACGATCAACCGGGGCGTGGCCATTCTCGGCAAGACCGTGTTCTTTGCGTCGATCGATGCGCATCTGATCGCGCTGGATGCGAACACCGGCAAACAACGCTGGGACATCCAGGTTGCCGACTACCGTGACGGATACTCGATGACCAGCGCGCCGCTCGCGCTGCCCGATCGCATCGTCGTGGGCGTGGCGGGCGGCGAGTTCGGTGCGCGCGGATTTCTCGCTGCATTCGATCCCGACCAGGGCAGGTTGCTCTGGAAGTTTCACGCAGTGCCGGAACCCGGAGAGCCCGGCCACGAGACGTGGGGCGGCGATTCGTGGAAGACGGGTGGAGCGCCCACTCCGACGACGGGTGCGTACGACGCCGAGCGCGATCTGCTGATATGGGGCACCGGCAATCCCTCGCCTTCGTTCCAGGCCAAGGTCCGGCCGGGCGACAACCTCTACTCGAACAGCGTCGTCGCCGTCGACGCGAAGAATGGCAAGCTCAAGTGGTACTACCAGTTCACGCCGCACGACGAGCACGACTGGGATTCGAATCAGCAGCCGGTGCTTGCGGATATCCCCTGGCAGGGTCGCCTTCGCCCCGTCGTGCTCTGGGCGAATCGAAACGGATTCTTCTACGTCCTCGATCGGACGAATGGCCAGTTTCTCCTCGGCAAGCCGTTCGCCAAGCAGAACTGGAACGACGGCTTCGATGAGAAAGGCCGGCCGCGCACCCTCGCGAGCGGGCGACCAAGCGCCAAGGGCTCGGTCGTGTGGCCCGCGATCATGAGCGCGTCGAACTGGTGGCCGCCATCCTACGATGCTTCACGCAAGCTCATGTTCGTTCCAACCAGCGATGCCGCCGGCGTCTTCTTCCAGACCGAGGGAGCGAGCTACGAGCGTGGCGCGCGTTTCGAGGGCGGCGCGGCAACGCAGTACTCGCCGAACCTTCCTTCGAGCGCGAACGTGAAGGCGATCGATCCGCTGACGGGCAGGATCGTGTGGCGCACAGTACTCGGCACCGGCTCCGATACTTTCGTGTGGACCGTCGGCGGCGTGCTTTCCACCGATAGCGGGTTGGCCTTCGTCGGTTATCGCGACACCTTCTATGCGCTCGACTCCGACACCGGCAAGGAACTTTGGCGGATCAAGCTGGGAGCGCGCGTGCGCGGCTCGCCGATTTCTTACCTGCTGAACGGTCAGCAGCAGGTTGCTGTCGCAGCGGGCAACACCGTGTTCACCTTCGCGCTGCAACCTGCGCGATGATCAAAGGGTGGCGAGCGCCTTCAGCACCGCGTTGTCGCTCAACAGTTCGGGCAGGATCTGTGCGCCGCCACGTCCGTCGTACAAGACGTAAAGCGGCACGCCATTGCGCTTGAAGCGCGCGAGTTCCTGCGTGATCGCAGGATCACGATTGGTCCAATCGGCGCGCATCAGGATCACCTGCTTGTCGGCGAACGCGCGCGTCACGGCGCCACTGTTCAGCACCAGGCGCTTGTTCGCCTGGCACGTCACGCACCAGGCAGCCGTGAAATCGACGAACACCGCCTTGCCTGCGGCAAGCTCGCGCTCGAGCGCTGCCGGACTCCAGGGCTGCCACGCGGAATTCGTTGCGCCTCGCGCGCGTGCGGACTGCGCGGCCTCAACGGCGCCCTGAGCAGTTGCCGCAATGAGCGCATAGACGGCGCACGCAGCAGCACCTGCGGCGACCCAACGGAACCCGCGCGCGCCGCGCTGTGCAAGACCGAGCGCCCACGCCGCCATGCCCAGCAACACGAGCGCGCCCAACGTCACCGCCAGACCGTTTTCATCGATCTGCTGCGACAGAACCCAGGCCAACCAGACACACGTGGCGAACATCGGAAACGCGAGCAGTTGCTTGAGCCGCTCCATCCAGGCCCCCGGTCGGGGCAAACGGGCGAGCACCTGCGGAAACAGCGTGAGAAGCAGATAAGGTGTCGCCATGCCCGCTCCGAGCGTCGCGAACACCGCGATCGCGACCGGGGCCGATTGAGTCACGGCATAGCCGAGCGCGGCACCCATGAAAGGCGCCGTGCATGGCGCGGCCACGATGACCGCGAGCACGCCAGTCCAGAAGCTGCCGGTCGCACGATCGTTCTGCAGCCCCTGCGCCGTGCGGCTGCTGGCGAGGCCACTGCCGATCGCGAATTCGAACGCACCGAGCAGGTTCAGGCCGATCAGGAAGAACAACGCGGTCAGCGATGCGATCACCCACGGCGACTGGAGTTGGAATCCCCAGCCCAACTGCGCACCGCTTGCGCGCAGCCCGATCATCAGCGCCGCGAGCAGCACGAAGCTGATGACGACACCGCCCGTGAACGCGGCGCCATGCACGACGAGCGGCGGCGCCGCTGCATGATCATCGGCCCGCCGATGCTGCAACAGGGAGAGCAGCTTCAACGTAAGCACGGGGAATACGCACGGCATCAGGTTCAGGATCAAGCCGCCGATGAACGCGCCGACCAATGCGACCCAGAACGTCACCGGTGCGATGTCGGCGGTCGTCTCGGGTACCGCGCTCGCGAGCCCCGTTGTGATCGCTGCAGCGGTTGCTGCCACCGAGCCCGCCTTCAGTGGGACGTCGATCACTCCGGCCCATCCGCCGCGGTCGGCATTCGCCGGTCCACCGTCCGCAACGAGCACTCCCTTCAGATGATTGAAGTCGGCCGCGACCGGTTGCGCCGCGGTCAGCGATAGCAGCACTCGGTCGCCCTCGCGCCGCACCGGCTGCTTTGCCGCCGGTTCGATGCGCCCTTCTTCGAGAGGGAAGAACTCGAACCGCTTTGCGTCGCCAGCGCGCACGAACGACAGCCGGATGCGACTCGATTCGATCAGCGCCTCCGCGTTTTCGAGCTGAATCCGAGCAGGCACGCGCGCGCGCATCGAGGCGAACAACGCGGCGCGGCGCCCTGGACCGGCCGCATCGCGCACGGGCAATTCGAGCTTCAGATCAGCGCCGCCGGGTATGCAGACGTCCTTGCAGATCAGCCAATCACCGTGCGCCGCGAGTCCCACCTTGCTGCCCGCGGCGAGGTTCGGCGGCGGCGTGAGCGTTGCAAACAGAAGCACTTCACCTTCGTAGCCGAAGTTCATGAGCGGCCCGACGGGCAGCCGCTCTGGCAGCGGCCATTCGAGCGGTCCGGCGGTCCAGCCGGGCGGCAGCTTCCATTGGATCCGCGTCGGCAACCCGGAGTCGCCCGGAACCTGCCAATAGGTGTGCCAGTGTTCGTCGTGCTTCAAGCGCACGCCGGCGACGAGCGGCTGGCCCGGAACGATCGCATCGGTCGCCGCGACGAGTTCGGCTTCGACGTTGTCGGTGCGCACGGGCTGCGCCGCAGCGCCTGTGCCATGCGCGAGAAACACGAACGCCAGCGAGACCAGCCAGAAGTTCGAACGCTTCAGCATGATTCCTTGGTCACGCAGGTATCCGCCGAGTTCCTTGCACGGACGCTCATGCCGACGTACGGACTTGCGCCGCCAGCGCGAACGACTCGTGCGCGGCGGCAATCGTGGCAGCGATCAGCGCGTCGTCGTGCGCGGCGGAAACGAATCCTGCCTCGTAAGCCGACGGCGCCAGATAGACGCCGCGGTCGAGCATGGCGTGGAAAAACGCGTTGAAGCGCGCCTTGTCGCCCTGCATGACCTGCGCGTAGCTCGCGGGCACGGTCGGCGCGAAGTACAGGCCGAACATTCCGCCGACACTGTCCGCGCTGAACGCGAGCCCGTGCGGCGAAAACGCACGCGCCGCGACAACCATCCCTTCGACGAGCTTCTTCGTCTGCAGCGCAAGTCGCTCGTAGAACCCCGGTTGCTGCACCAGCTTCAGCGTCGCCATTCCACACGCGACCGCAACAGGGTTTCCGGAGAGCGTCCCGGCCTGGTAGACCGCACCCAGCGGCGCCAGCTGCTGCATCACTTCGCGCCGTCCGCCGAATGCGGCGACGGGCATGCCTCCGCCGATCACCTTGCCGAGCACCGTGAGATCGGGAGTGATGCCGAACAAAGCTTGCGCTCCGCCCAAGGCGACGCGGAATCCCGTCATCACTTCATCGAAGATCAGCAGCGCGCCATGCCGCGTGCAAAGGTGGCGCATCGCGCGCAGGAACTCATCGCTCGCGCGCACGAGATTCATGTTGCCCGCCACCGGCTCGACGATCACCGCCGCGATGTCGTCGCCATGACGTGCGAACGCCTCCTCGAGCTGCTGGGCGTCGTTGAAGTCGAGCGCGAGCGTGTGCTGCGTGATCTCGGCCGGCACGCCGGCCGAACTCGGGTTGCCGAACGTGAGCGCGCCCGAGCCCGCTTTCACGAGCAGGCTGTCCGCGTGACCGTGGTAGCAGCCTTCGAACTTCACGATCTTGCGCCGGCCCCCGTGCGGCCCGCGCGTTGCGCCGCGCGCGAGCCGCAACGCGCTCATCGCCGCTTCGGTCCCTGAAGAGACGAGGCGCACCTGCTCCATCGACGGCACGAGCTTGACGAGGAGTTCCGCCATCTCGACTTCCGCCTCGGTAGGCGCGCCGAAACTCACCCCGCGCGCGGCGGCTTTCTGCACGGCTTTCACCACCTCGGGATGCGCGTGACCCGCGATGATGGGGCCCCACGATCCGATGTAGTCGATGTAGCGCCTGCCATCGGTATCCCAGAAGCACGCGCCTTCGGCTCGCTCGATGAAGCGCGGTGTTCCGCCTACCGAGCGAAACGCGCGCACGGGCGAGTTCACGCCGCCCGGAATGGTTCGCTGGGCACGTTCGAAGAGGCGGTCGTTCCCGCTCGAACTCGTCATGTTGGTCGTGCCCCCGATGCAAAACGCTCGGCCAGCACCGCGGTCGCACGCTCCGGCGACTCCGCATCGAAGACGGCGCTCACCACGCCGACCGCATCCGCACCGGCCGCAGCGATTGCGGCGATGTTCCGATCATCGATTCCGCCGCTCGCCACGACATGTGCGCCCCGCTGCCGCGCCTGGCCGATTATGTCGGCAGGCGCAAGCGCGGCAGCGCGCTTGGTCCGCGAGGAAAACATCGCGCCCACTGCGACATAGGCAGCGCCGACATGGACCGCGCGCTCCACGCGATCGAGATCGGCGTAGCAGGAAATCCCCAGCATCATCGCTGCCGGCAGTTTCGCGCGGATCTGCGCAGCATCGCCGTCGGCTTGACCGATGTGCAGACCGTCGGCCCTGACGGCGATCGCGAGCGCTGCGTCGTCATCCACAAAAAAGGCTAGTCCGGCCGACTGTGTGATGCGCGCAAGCGCTTCGGCTTGCTCGCGCCGGAGCGCCGTGGACACGGACTTGTTGCGATACTGGATCGCGCCTGCACCACCGCGGATCGCCGCGGCCACCGCACGCTCCAGTCGCTGCGTGTCGGCCCAATCGGGCGTGATGACGTAGACGCCTCGAGGCGCACGGTCGCTTCCGACCGCATTTTTCACTCTTGCCGCTGCTGACATGAAGGCCGCCGTGTCGACTCACCGACCGGAACGAGATCGCCCCAAGGATGGTTGCAACTCCGGATATGGTGGGCCATAAGCCTCTCGACGCCACCGCGCACTCGAGACGGCCCGAAGGTCCGAGCGGCGCCGCCCCGAACACATCCTGCGTGCCGCTCTCGGCGGGATGACCCGGAATTCTCCCGCTTTTCGAGTCACAGGCTATCATGCGGCGCCCTCAGTATCTTATCGAATTCGTTGAAGAATTCCGGCGGATGACCACAGCGACCACGCAAGCGACGCGCACATGGATGTGCCTGATTTGCGGGTGGATCTACGACGAGGCGGCCGGACTACCGGATGACGGCATTGCGCCGGGAACACGGTGGGAAGATGTACCGCCCAACTGGACCTGTCCTGAATGCGGCGCCCGCAAGGAAGACTTCGAAATGGTCGAGATCTAGCGACCGTGTGCGCGGCGCATTGAGCTGCGCGCGGTCGCTGCGAGCGGTGGGAGTACGCGGCCTACGCGTCGCCGAGCCGAATTACGGAGAGAACTGATGTCCGTGCCGGATTTTTCCGACATCCGTGGCAAGAAGGTCATGGTGATCGATGACTCGAACACCATACGGCGCAGCGCGGAGATTTTCCTCACTCAAGCCGGGTGCCAGGTGATCCTGGCGCAGGATGGTTTCGAGGCGCTCGCGAAGATCAACGACCACGCACCGAACATCATCTTCTGCGACATCCTGATGCCGCGCCTCGATGGTTACCAGACCTGCGCGCTCATCAAACGCAGTCCGCGTTTTTCTCGAACACCGGTGGTGATGCTTTCGTCGAAGGACGGATTGTTCGATCGTGCGCGCGGGCGCATGGTCGGCTCGAGCGAGTACCTGACGAAGCCTTTCACCAAGGACAGCTTGCTGACCGCCGTGCGGCAGCATTCGATCAACTGACCCTGCAACGGCGCAGGTGGAGCAGAACATGCCGATCAAGAAGGTCCTGGTCGTTGACGACTCGCCGACCGAGCGCTATTTCCTCACGGAGTTGCTGACGAAGAACGGTTTCACCGTTTCGGCGGCCGAGAACGCGGAGGAAGCGGTCCTCAAACTGAAGTCGGGCCTGCCGGACCTGATCCTGATGGACGTCGTGATGCCGGGCCAGAACGGCTTCCAGCTCACGCGCCAGTTGTCGAAGGACCCCGCCACGCAGCACATCCCCGTGATCATGTGCACGAGCAAGAACCTGCAGACCGACCGCATCTGGGGCCTGCGCCAGGGTGCCCGCGACTACGTGACCAAGCCGGTCAAGGTGGACGAGCTGCTCGAGAAGATCTCCGCGCTCGGCTGAGCCACGCTCTTGGACGAAACCGATGGAAGCAGGCACCAAACATAGCCACAAGCTGCGCGAGTTCTCGACGCAGCTTGCCGAGCGTCTGAAGGCTGCGCCGCATACGCCGGTGCAGCCGCTGCGCCTTGCGGTGCGCATCGGCCACGACAGCTATCTGCTCGACATGGCGACCGCGGGCGAGATCGTCGCCACGGCCGACATCGCGCCGGTGCCGTGGACGCGCCCCTGGTACCGCGGCCTGACCAACGTGCGCGGGCGCCTGATCGGTGTCGTCGACCTGCAGGAGCTTTCGGGACGCGCGCCGCTGTCGCAGGAACAAGGGCAGCAGTTGCTGGTGTTCGGTCCGGCGCTCAAGGTCAACGCCGGGATCCTGATATCGCGCGCGTTCGGATTGCGCAACATCCGCGAACTCGAAGAACTTGGCATGACCGGCAACCCTGCACGCCCATGGGAGATGCAGCGTTTCCGCGATCTCGACGGAACCGTTTTGACCGAACTGGACCTGCCGCGGCTCGTTGCGGCAGAGGTGTTTTCCAGTGTCGGCGTGTAGTGCACCGATGGAACGATCGGCCGCGCGAGCGTGCGCGATGCGGATCGCCAGCGAGTCGTTCGCAGTCGGTAGACAGCGGCGATGAGGGAGAAAGAAATGGCATTGGATATCGGCATCGGCCGCAAGAAGGCACCGGCCCCGGCACCCGCACCGGACACCATCAGCGAGGAGGCGGGCGGCGAACCGTTCCGCTACACCGAGTTCGCGCCGATCGACGCGCCCGTCGCTGACGCGCCGGCGCGGCGTCCTTCGCCGCCGGGGACACAGCGCATCTCGCGCAAGGCGGTGCGCGCCGTCGTGACTGCGGCAGGCCGTCCTCCGCTGATGGAGCGTCTGATCGCGTGGAATCTCCCGGTCATCGGCAACAAGCCCGTCAACGTTCAGGTGCAGGTGCTGTTCGTCCTGCTCGCGGTGTTCGCGTTGCTGGTCGCGGCGATCGTAGCGATCGACAACCGGCAGTCGACCAACGGTACGTTGCAGGCGGAAATCGTCGGCGACACCCTGATGCACACGCAGCGTCTGGCGAAGGCCGCGCCGCTCGCGATCAACGGCAACCTCATTGCGCTCGGCGAATTGCGCGACAGCCGCGATCGCATTGCCGCCAACCTGGACGCGCTCGAGAAAGGCGATCCGGCGCGCGGCCTTTCGCCTTCGTCGCTCGGCGTCCAGCGCTTCGTAACGCGCCTTGTCGAGCGGTGGCGCGCGTCCGAGGCGGCGGCTTCCGTGATCGTCGCACAGGAAAAGGCGTTGCTCTCGTTCGGCTCGCTGATCAAGCGCATCAACGACACCAGCCCGCGCCTGCTGCAGCTCACCGAGGAAATTGCGGCGCTGAAACTGCAGAGTGCCGCGCCCGCGCGCGAGATCGCGGCGGCAGGGCAGCTCGTCATGCTGACGCAGCGCCTCGGCCGCAGCGCGAACTCGATGATCACCAGCGAAACGGCGAACGCCGAGACGGCGCTCACACTCGGTCGCGACATCAGCCTGTTCCGCGACCTGACCCAGGCATTGCTTGCCGGCAGCGACACGCTGCGCATTGCACCCGCCACCGACAACGAGTCCCGCACGCGCCTGCAGGAGCTCGCCAAGCTCTACGCCGATTTCCAGAACGCGGTTTCCGGCACGCTCACGAGCCTGCCCGCGCTGGTGCAGGCGAAGGACGCCGAACTTCAGATCCTGCGCGACTCGGAGCCGCTGCGTCAGCAGGTGGCCGAACTGGCGCAGGAGTACCGGGGCGAGCAGCGCGAGCGCAGCCTCAACTTCGTGATGATGGGCGTCGCCGGCTTCCTGCTGCTGCTCACCGCGGTGCTGATCGTGAAGGTGCTGCTGGAAGACGTCCGCAAGCGCGCGGTCGAAGCGGAAAAGCAGCGTGCCGAAGCGAAGGGCCTCGAAGAAGAAGCGAAGCGCTCGAACGAGCAGAACCAGGCCGCGATCTTGCGCCTGATGAACGAACTGCAGGAAGTCGCCGACGGCAACCTGACCGTGCAGGCGACCGTGACCGAAGACATCACGGGCGCGATCGCGGACTCGGTCAACTACACGGTCGAGGAACTGCGCGGGCTGGTCGGCCGCATCAACGTGGCGGCCGAGCAGGTGAGCACGGCGTCGACCCAGGCGCGCGACATCGCCACGCGCCTTCTTACCGCATCCGAAGCGCAGTCGCGCGAGATCAAGGACACCGGCGACAAGGTGATCCGGATGGCGGCGCAGATCAACGACGTCTCGAAGAGCGCGTCGGAATCGGCCAAGGTTGCACGGACATCGCTGGAAGCCGCCGAGCGCGGTCAACGTGCGGTGTACAACCAGATTGCCGGCATGAACGAAATCCGCGAGCAGATCCAGGAAACTGCGAAGCGGATCAAGCGGCTCGGCGAGTCGTCGCAGGAGATCGGCGAGATCGTCGAACTGATCAGTGACATCACCGAGCAGACCAACGTGCTCGCGTTGAACGCTGCGATCCAGGCAGCTTCGGCGGGCGAAGCGGGCCGTGGTTTCTCGGTGGTTGCCGAAGAAGTGCAGCGTCTCGCGGATCGCTCCGCCGAGGCGGCGAAGCAGATCGGCGCGCTGGTGCGCACCATTCAGACCGACACGCAGGACGCGGTCACCGCCATGGAGAGGAGCACCCAGGGCGTGGTCGAGGGAACCAAACTCTCAGACGCTGCGGGCACCGCGCTCGCGGACATCGGTCGCGTTTCGCGTCAACTCGCCGAACTGATCGAGCGCATCGCCGGCACCACCGGCGAACAGGCCGAGTCGGCGGGCGGCGTCGCGGTTTCGATCGAGCGGATTCTCGCGGTGACCGACCAGACGTCGCAGGGCACGCGCCAGGCGGCGCAGTCGATCGGCCAGCTCGCCACGCTGGCGCGCGAACTGAAGGCGTCGATCTCGCGGTTCCGCGTTACCTGAGAGAGATAACCGCGGCGGCCGTCGCCGTCGCGTACTTGTGCTGATTCTTGGCGGAACGTAGCCCATGACCGAGACGAATGATCCCAACCAGTTGATGGACGTTGCGCCGGACACGGCGCCGCTCGCCTGGGTCATCGACGAAATCCGCACATCGCTTGGCCAGGCGGTCAACGGCATCAAGACGTTCCTGGGCTCCAAGCAGGACCTCGACAGCCTGCGCAATGCCGCAGGCCAGGTCCACCAGGCCAACGGTGCGTTGCAACTGCTCGACATGCGCGGCGTGGCGCTGGTTACGGAAGCCCTCGAGCATCTGTTCCGCAAGTGGGAGAACGATCCGAAGGAATGCGGCCCGTCGGCCGTGCGCTCGGTCGAAACCGCCGCATCGGCCATCGTGGCTTATCTCGAGGGCGTGTTGCAGGGCCGGCCCAATCAGCCTATCCGCCTCTTCCCCTACTACCGCGACATCCTGACGCTCAATCAGGCGCCGCGCGTGCACCCGGCCGACCTGGTCTTTCCGGATCTGACGCGTCGTCCGGCATTCCATCGCATGGAGTCGCGTCCGCTCACCTCGGACCAGCTGCGCGTGCGCCGCGTGCGCTTCGAGGAGGGCCTGCTCGGTTTCCTGCGCGATGTCGACAACGCGCGCGCGCGCGCGCAGATGCGCGATGCGCTCGCCGACATCGAGCAACTTCCTTTGCGTGGACTGACGCGCAGCTTCTGGTGGGTCGTGCGCGGCCTGCTCGAAGCGATCGCCGCGCGCCAGCTCACGGTCGACACGGATCTCAAGCGCGTTCTCGCACGCCTGAACCTCCAGCTGCGGCGCCTGATCGATGGCGGCGCGGCGGTTGCCGAGCGCCTGATGATCGACACGCTCTACTACGTCGGCCGTGCTGACGACGGCGTGCCGCGCGTCGCGGAGGTCAAGCGGCTGTACGGCCTCTCGGCGCTGATCGCTCCAGACTTCGAGCGTGCGACGCTCACCACGCTGGACGCCGAAGCGATGCGCCTCATCAAGGAGGCGCTGACTCAGGCCAAAACCTTGTGGGGACAGATCGTCGGTGCCGCAGCGGCGAGCAACGACGGCGCCAAGTTCTCCGCAGAAATCAACCAGGCGCGCAGCGCCGCGGCGCGGCTGGACGCAAAGGCGATCGACAAGGTCCTCGAAACAATCGGTGGCGTCACGCAGGAATACGGTCGCCTGGCCACGAGCGTGCGCGACACGCTGGGACTCGAGGTTGCCTCCGCGCTGCTGTTCCTCGAAATCGGCGTCGAACATCTGCCGCAGACCGACGACGAGTACGCGCAACGCGCAGAGGCCGTCATCGGTCGGCTGCAGGCCGCCTATGCGGGAAACGCGCTGCCCGACTCGGCGCCCTGGATGTCCGACCTCGCCCGCAAGGCGCAGGACCGGCTCACCATGGGCACGGTCGTCGTCGAGACGCAGGCGCAGTTGCGCGATATCGAGCAGCGCCTCGACAGGTTCTTCCGCAACCCGGCGGAGCGTGGCGAGCTCGAGGCGACCGCGCCGATGTTCGACCAGGTGTGCGGCGTCCTGTCGGTGCTCGGCGCCGACGAGCCCGTGGCGGCATTGCGGTCGGTGCAGGCTTCGGTGCGCGCGTTCGCCGATCCGAAGGCCCCGGCGCAGCCCGAAGAATTCGCGCGCATCGCCGGCAACCTCGGAGCGGTCGGGTTCTTCATCGAGAGCATGGGGCAGGACATCGATCGTCCGCGCGGCATGTTCCACTTCGATCCCGCGACCGGTGTTTTCTCCGCCGATCTGACGCAGCAGCCAGCGAGCGCCGCGGTCGATGCCGACGACACGATCACGGCGCGCATTCCCGAACCGCGCGCCGGCGACACGCGCCGGCCGGAAAACATCGAAACGTCGGCTGCGCAGCACCTCGAGCTCGCGCAGGCAATGGCCGAGCGGCTGGTGCTCAACAACGGCGACAGCGCCGCGCTCGAAGGTTTGAGCCGCCTGCTGCCGCAGATGGCCAACGAAGCCGACCTGCTCGACGATGCAAAGCTCAAGGATCGCATCGCACGCGCCGCGGTCCTGTTGACGCAGTTCGCAGCGTTGCGCGAGCCCTCGGTCGCACGCGATCTTGCGAGCTTGCTGGCGCCGCAGGCGGCACCCGACGTGCCGGCGCCGACCGCGCCGCTGCCCGAAACGGATGCTGCCGCCGACCGCGAGCTGCACGACATCTTCGTCGAGGAAGCGAACGAGGTGCTCGAGACGATCGAGACCCAACTGGTCGCGCTGCGCAAGTCGCCCGACGATAACTCCACGCTCACGACGGTGCGTCGTGCGTTCCACACGCTGAAGGGCTCGAGCCGGATGGTCGGACTCAAGCAGTTCGGCGAAGGGGCGTGGGCGATCGAGCAGTGTTTCAATCTCTGGCTCGCGCAAGAGCGCGCGGCCAATGACGATCTGATCGAGCTGGCCGCAACCGCGCACCGTCTGATGCGCGAGTGGATCACGGCGATGGCCACCAATCCGCGCGCGCCGGTCGACGTGCACGAACTGGTCGCGGCCGCGCAGCGTGTTCGCGAAGGTGCGCCGTTCGAATACGGGAGCAGCGCTCCGCCAAAATCGCAAGGCAGCGGGGCCACGTCTGACGCGCCCGCCACGCTGCCCGCCGGGGTGGAGGGCGCCGAGCACACCGCTATCCCGGCACCCACACTGATCGCTCCAACCATTGTCACGCCGGCTCCGGAAATCGTCGCGCCGGCCGTGACGACGCCGGCGACGCGGTTGCCCAGGGTCACGCCCGCAGTCGCGGAGCACGCGCCCGCGCCACTTGCCCCGATCGAACCGGTCGTTGCTTCGCTTCCTGTCGTTGAGGAGCAAGCGATCGAGGTGCAGGAACTCGCGCCGGTGCCGGACGTGCCGGAGCTCGACGTCCCGGTGCTCGAAGAGGCGGTGCTCGAAGAGCCCGCGCTCGACGTGCCTGTCCTGGAAGAACGTGTCGAGGTTGCGATGCCGGCGACCGCTGCACCGGAAGCCGTCAGCACCGACGAAAGCATCAAGCGCATTGGCCCTGTCGAAATCAGCCACGGGCTCTATTCGGTCTTCCTGAACGAAGCCGACGAATCGATCCGCACGCTCGCCCAGGACATCGCCGAATGGCGCTTCGAGCCGACGCGCGCCGTGCTGCCGGCCACCGTGCGCCGTGCGCATTCGCTGGCGGGGATTTCTGCAACAGTCGGCCTGACGCCTGTGTGGGCGATCGCGGACGGCCTCGACGATCTCATGCACGAGCTCGGCCGCCGCGGCGATCTCGCGCCGCCGGTCTTGAGTGCCGGGCAGTTCGACGCGCTCGAACAATCGGTCGAGCGGATGCGCGCCATGCTGCATCAGTTCGCCGCGGGGATCTATCCAAGCGACGCACCACGCGATGCGGCCGCAGTGCAGGAAGTCCTGCGCGCAATCCGCGATGTTTCGACGCGCCGCAGCCACGCCGAGCCGACGCTCGTGCGCACCGAGGAAGCGCGGCCACCTGCCGCGCCCGAAGTGCCTGCGGCCGACGACGGCCTGGGCGCACCTTCTGCTGCCGGCGCGATTGCAGTCGAGGAAATCGACGTGACGCCGCCGCGCCAGCCAGTTGCGAAAGCTCCGCGGGCAGCGACCGCCGACGAGCAGGCCGAGGAATGGCTCGCGCGCGAAACCGCCGCGAAGCCTGCGACCCCGCCGGTCGCGGTGCTCCCTGAGACGACCGAGGACGAGCCGAAAGCGTTCGTTTCGACCGTCCGTGACGAACTCGATCCGGACCTGTTGCCCGTGTTCCTCGCGGAAGCGCACGACCTGCTTCCCGCGATCGGCGGTGGCCTGCGCGCACTCGCAGCCAATCCGAACGATCGAAGCGTGGCGCGCGAGTTGATGCGCCAGATGCACACGGCGAAGGGCAGCGCGCGCATGGCAGGCGCGATGCGGCTGGGCGAACTCGTGCACGAGATGGAAACGCGGATCGAAGCCGCGATGCAGCTCGTGAACGTCCCCCACGTGATCATCGAGGACCTGCAGAGCCAATACGACCACGCGATGGCGCTGTATGAGCGCCTGCAGCATCCGGGTGCCGAGCCTGAACCAGCGGCGCCGCAAGAGACCAAGGCACCTGCGTCGCAACCTGTCCAACCTGCGGCTCCGCTCGCTCCGGTGATCAACCTTGCCAGCGTTCGCAACGACGCGAAGGGCGAGCCTGCGCGCGAGGTGGCCGCACCTCCCGCAGCGGCGCCGCTGGTCGCGCCCGCGCAGCCGGCGACGGCCGCACAAGCGGCAGCGCAACCGGCATCGTTCATCCGCGTGCGCGCGGATGTCCTCGACAAGCTCGTCGATCAGGCGGGCGAGGTTTCGATCGCGCGCGCGAAGCTAGAGAACGAGGTCGGCACGCTCAAGGGTGCGCTGCTGGACCTGACCGAGAACATCGGGCGTCTGCGCACGCAACTGCGTGAAGTCGAGATCCAGGCCGACGCGCAGATCCAGGCGCGTGCCGACCAGCTGGCGAAGGAATCGGCAGCGTTCGACCCGCTCGAATTCGATCGCTACACACGCTTGCAGGAGCTGACTCGCCTGCTCGCCGAGTCGGTTGAGGACGTGGCGATGGTCCAGAGCAACATGCTCAAGGGCCTGCAGAGCGCAGACCAGGACCTCACGTCGCAGTCGCGTCTGACGCGCGACCTGCAGCAGCAGCTGATGCGCGTGCGCCTCGTGCCGTTTTCGAACATCGCCGAGCGTCTGTACCGCGTCGCGCGCCAGGCGGCGAAGGAGCTCGACAAACGCGTCAATCTCGAAATCCGCGGCGGCACCACCGAGATCGACCGTGGCGTGCTGGAGCGCATGAGCGGCCCGTTCGAGCACCTCGTGCGCAACGCGATCGTGCACGGTCTGGAGATGCCCGCGCAGCGCGCGAGCGCGGGCAAGCGCGAGGTGGGCGAACTCGCGATCGAAGTGCGTCAGGAAGGCAATGAAATCATCGTCGTGGTTTCCGACGATGGCGCCGGACTGGCTCTGGATCGCATCCGCGCACGCGGCGTCGAGCGCGGCCTGATCGGACGGCACCAGGTGGTGAGCGATCGCGAGCTGATGGAACTCATCTTCGCGCCCGGCTTCTCCACCGCAGCCGAAGTGACCGAGCTGGCCGGCCGCGGTGTCGGCATGGACGTCGTACGGTCCGAGCTCTCGTCGTTTGGTGGCCGTGTCGCAGTCGCCACCGAGGCGACGCGCGGCACGCGCTTCACGCTCTATCTGCCGCTCACGCTGGCGGTAACGCAGGTCGTGCTTGCCACCATCGGCGGACGCCGTTACGCGATCCCGGCAGGCATGGTCGAGCAGGTGCGCCGCTACAAGCCAACGCAGATGCTGCCCGCGCTCGCGGAAGGCCAGATCACACTGGCGCCGATCGGCGACGTCGTGCTGCGACCGCTTGCGCAACTGCTCGGCGAAGAGATCGTCCCGCACCTGTCAAAGCAGACGCCCGTGGTGCTGCTGCGCTCCGGCGATGACCGGCTGGCGATCGCGGTGGACGAGATTTCGACCAACCAGGAAGTCGTGGTCAAGAACGTCGGCCAGCAGATCGCGCGTCTGGCCGGCATCCTCGGGGCGACGATCCTCGGTAACGGCGAGATCGTGCTCATCATCAATCCGGTGCAGTTGATCGCACGGGCACCCGAGCCGCACGCGTCGTACACCGCACCGGAAGCGGCCAACGACGAAGCGCGGCGCGCGCGCGAGCGCCTGGAGGCAGCCAACGCCGGCGCGAATGCGCCAGCGGTCATCATGGTGGTCGACGATTCGCTCACGGTGCGCCGGGTCACGCAGCGCTTGCTGGAACGCAACGGCTACGAGGTGCTGCTCGCGAAGGACGGTGTCGATGCCCTGCGGCAACTGCAGGACACACGGCCGGACATCATGCTGGTCGACATCGAGATGCCGCGCATGGATGGCTTCGACCTGACGCGCAACATCCGCGGCGCCAGTTCGACGCGCGACATCCCGATCATCATGATCACGTCACGGACTGCGGAAAAGCACCGCAGCCTCGCGTTCGAGATCGGCGTCAACGAGTACCTCGGCAAGCCTTATCAGGAAGAAGAACTGCTGGCACACATCAAGCGGCTGCTGGCCGCTCCGGTCACCGCCTGAGCGTCATTGCAGCGAATGCGGCGGCAGGTCGCCCGCGACGGTCGAGCGCGGGTCGACCTCGAGCGCGCCAGTGCGAAAGGCGTCGCTCGCCACCTCGTAGTACGAAACCGCCTGATCGAGCACGTGCCGCGTCGTGTCGTTCAGCGGCAGTGCCTCGCCGCTGGCGGCCTCGAGGATACGGTACTCGCCCTTCGGACGTAGTTCGACCAGCATGCCGTCCTGCAGGTAGCCCACCGTCTGGCAGCTGGCAAGCGGCGCGCGCGGATGGCGCTTGCCCTCGCTCAGGATGTCCTGCCCGAAGAAGCGCTGACAGTGCGTGCAACGGTCCACCGGCTGCGGGCGCGCGCTCGAGCTCACTCGCCGCTGGCGCGCGGCGCGGGAACCGCAGCGGGCTGGCGTGTCGGCAGCAGCACCACTGACATCGCGATCAGGATCAGCAGGAGCGCGACGTAGTCCTGCCAGAGCGGCGCTTCTCCAAGCAGCCACGTGCTCGAAAAGACGCCGAGCACTGGAATCATCATCACCGACAGGCTGCTCGCAACCGGCGGCAGCGTGCGCGCGAGGTGCGACCAGGCGGCGTGACAGAACGCGATTGCGAGCAGCATGTTGTAGACGATCGATGCCCATTCGCCAGGATGCGGCATGCGCCACGCGGAGCGCTCGAACAGCGTCGTGTAAATCACCATCACCGCGAGCGTCAGCACGAGCATCCAGAACGTCAGCGCAAGAGTCGGCATGTCGCGCAATTCACGTCGCAGCAGGTGCGTGCCATAACCCCATGCCGCTGCCGCCGCGAGTATCAGCAGCGTGGCCTGGGGACGGCCCGCGATCTCGTGCACTTCCGACGAAAGCAGCAGAACCATCCCGGCGAAGGCGGCCAGCACTCCGAACGCCTGGCGCGCTGTCGGGCGCTCGTGAAAGAACAGGAGTCCGGCGATCACCACCCACACTGGCATCGTGTAGCCGAGAATTGCGGACCGTCCGGCGGGAAGCATGCGCAGCGCGATCACCACGAGCAGGTGCCAGATGATTGCGTTGGGGATGGCGAGTCGAAGAATCGTCCCCCACGTGCCCGGCCTGACCGCGAGCGAAACGCCGGAGATGCGCGCGTAGACCCCGAGCGCGACCAGCCCTCCGCCGATGCACAGCACGCGAAACAGAACCGGCGGCAGTTCGTGCACGCCGTACTTCATGACGGGCCAGTTGAGCCCCCAGGCCAGCGTCAGGCCGACGAGCAGGATCAGGTCCCGCTTGGAAATGCGGTTCATCGAGGTGAGCGAAGGAAGCCGCGCAAGGTAGCACACGCAGAAAGCACCAAGCTCGCTCCCTGGTCGACCCCTACAATGCGCGCGCATGAGTCTCTTCAGTGACCGACTTGCCGCGCAATGGCGCGCCGCCGACAGCCTGCTTTGCGTCGGCCTGGATCCCGATCCGACCCGCTTCCCGGCGCACCTGCGCGAACGCGACGACGCGATCTATGCCTTCTGCCGCGCGATCGTCGACGCCACCGCGGATCTTGTCTGTGCTTTCAAGCCGCAAATCGCCTATTTCGCCAGCGGTGCGGCGGAAGAGCAACTCGCCGAACTGATCGCATACATCCGCGCGACCTTTCCCCGGGTACCGGTGATTCTCGATGCGAAGCGCGGCGATATCGGCGCGACCGCCGAGCACTACG
>Ga0335084_10001677_pt1 | contig 20936 bp, 22 predicted proteins | sample Lox_Sample_44_FD_206721 | JGI IMG/M metagenome (GOLD analysis project Ga0335084, IMG submission 206721) | Soil microbial communities from Loxahatchee National Wildlife Refuge, Florida, United States - Lox_Sample_4.4 | ecosystem: Environmental > Terrestrial > Soil > Wetlands | place: USA...
CGAAGCTGGTCGGGCCGGTCACCGTCAGGTGCTGCCGAAGCCGCTCGAAGCGCTGCTTGCTCACGCCCCGGACCCGCATCACGTCCTCGGGACGGCTGAAGGGGCGCGCCGCGCGCTCGGCGACCACCCCCGAGGCGACCTTCGGGCTGATGCCTGGGAGCGCATCGAGCTGGTCCAGGGTGGCGGTGTTCAGGTTCAGCACCCCCGTCCCGACGGCCCGCTTGGCCTTCCCGGCCGTCACCGAGCCCGGCGGGACCGGGGCGGCCTGCGCCCAGCTGGCCGAGAGCACCGCCGCGGCGAGCACCACTCCACGCGCGGTCACTGGGCACCTCCCACGGCCGCCAGCGTCGGCTCGGCCGCCGCCCCGGGAGCCTCGCGACGGTCGCCCGCCTCGCGCACGTGCAGCTTCCCGTCGAGCGGCAGCACGTCGAGCAGCACGTTCAGTGAGCCATCGCGGTTCACGAACGCCGACCCTGCTCGCACCCAGACCGTCCCACCCTTCCCCTCGCGGATGGAGAACACCGCCAGCCGCTTTCCTGTCGTCAGCACCTTCCACCTCCACGCCCTGACCGGACCGACATGGCCCGGCGTCGGCCCGTCGATGCGGACCGCACGCAGGCGGCTCGAGCAGCGGGCGTGCCAGGGCGGTCTCCATCGAGCGGGGGCGCAGCAGCGGTCCAGGCGGCGGGACCGGCCCTCCGCCATTCTGGACGGGTGTTCAGTCCATCCCCGCTCGTGGGGTCGTGGTCCGCTCGCTGCAGACGCCGTCGGTCACCAGCGAGGCACGAAGTCGGGTCCGGCCTCCCCTCGAATCCAGGACGCCGATGCGACGACTCCTTCTTCCCGTCCTTCTCCTCGGCTGCGGCGCGGTTGCTCGGAGCTGTCCGGTGGCGACTCGGCCCTACCGACGCTGCCCTACGCGCCGGGGCAGGACCCGAGCTTCATGGAGCGGAGCGTGGACCCGTGCGTGGACCTCTACGCCGACTCGTGTGGCGGCTGGCCGACGCTCAATCCTACGAAAAGCTCCAGAACGAGATCGAGCGCCACCTCTGGGGGGCTCCCGAGCTCACCCGCGCGTTCGGGTGCAAGCCGGGACAGCCGATGACCAAGCCGGCGGAGAAGGTCTGCAAGCTCTGGTGAGTCCGTACGACCAAAGGCGCATGACGGCTCTGGGAAAGCAGCGGGTACGGTCGGCGGCGCTTCGACGGAAGGACACGCCATGCGTCCCGGACTCCTGCTCGCCGCGCTGCTCGGATCCGCCGCGCTCGCCGCCGGGCCCGCGCCGGGCCCCGCCGAGTCGCCGCTCCCCACGCTCCCCTACACGCCCGGGCTCGACCCGGCGTCGATGGACCGGAGCGTCGACCCCTGCGTGGACTTCTTCGCCTATTCGTGTGGGGGCTGGATGGCGAAGAACCCCATCCCGCCGGACCAGGGCGCCTGGAGCGTGTTTGGCAAGCTCGAGGCCGACATCGAGCGGCACCTCTGGGGCTTGCTCCAGACGGCCGCGGACTCCTCCGCGGCGCGGAGCCCGATACAGGAGGAGATCGGCGACTACTTCGCCGCGTGCATGGACGAGGCGCGCATCGAGTCGCTGGGGAGCAGTCCACTCGCCCCCGCGCTGGAGGCGCTGGCCCAGGTGAAGGATCGCAAGGGGCTCGCCGAGTGGGTGGCGCGGCAGCACCTCGCCACCCGGACCGGGCGGCTGATGTTCGGCTTCGACGCCGAGCAGGATGCCTCCGACGCCACCCAGTACATCGCCGCGGTGTACGCCGGCGGCATCGGCCTTCCCGACCGGGACGACTACCTGGAGCAGGACGCGAAGGCGAAGGAGCAGCGCAGCAAGTACCAGGAGCATCTGGTGAAGACGCTCCAGCTCCTGGGCGACGACGGCGGATCGGCGAAGGCGACCGCCAGGCTGGTGATGGACATCGAGACCACGCTGGCCAGGGCCACCCTCACCCGCGTCGAGCAGCGCGACCCGTACAAGCTCTACCACCGGCTCCCGCGGGAGAAGCTGATCGCGATGGCCCCGACGTTCGACTGGAAGACCTACCTGGCCACCGCCGGCGTTCCGGCGACGAAGGTGCTCAACGTGAGCCAGCCCAGCTACTTCCAGGCGCTCGAGCGCGAGCTGAAGCGCCGCCCCCTCGCGGACTGGAAACGCTACCTCCGCTGGCACCTGGTGAACGTGAGCGCCCGGTACCTTTCACGCGCCTTCGTGGACGAGGACTTCGCCTTCCACGGCAAGTACCTCACCGGCACCGAGCAGATGGCACCGCGGTGGAAGCGCTGTGTCCGCTGGGTGGACCGGGACCTGGGCGAGGCGCTGGGACAGGTCTTCGTGGCGAAGAACTTCTCGTCCGAGCTCAAGGAGAGGACGCTGGCCATGGTGCTCGGCATCGAGCACGCGATGGAGGAGGACCTGCGGACGCTGGAGTGGATGTCTCCACCCACGCGCGCGCGGGCGGTGGAGAAGCTCGCCGCGATGGCGAACAAGATCGGCTACCCGGACCGGTGGCGCGACTACTCCTCCATCAGGCTCGCCCGGGACGATTTCCACGGAAACGTCACGCGCGCCATGCAGTTCGAGGCAGCCCGGCTCCTCGGCCGCATCGGAAAGCCCGTGGACCGCGGCGAGTGGGAGATGACGCCGCAGACTGTGAACGCCTACTACAGCCCCTCGATGAACGACATGAACTTCCCTGCCGGCGTGCTCCAGCCGCCGCTCTACGACCCGAAGATGGATGCCGCGCCGGGCTACGGGAACACCGGCGGCACCATCGGCCACGAGCTGACCCACGGGTTCGACGACGAGGGCCGGCAGTACGACGCCAAGGGCAACCTGAAGGACTGGTGGACCAAGCAGGACGCCGACGAGTTCAACCGGCGGTCGGCGTGCGTGTCGGACCAGTACTCGAGCTACATCGCGGTGGACGACGTTCACGTGAACGGCAAGCTCACTCTCGGCGAGGACGTGGCGGACCTGGGCGGGGCGGTGCTCGCCTACCGCGCCTGGAGGACGGCGACCGCGGCGCAGCGGCTCGCCCCCGTCGACGGACTCACTCCGGATCAGCGCTTCTTCGTCGGCTACGCCCAGTGGACCTGCGCCAACGTGCGGCCGCAGATCGCCCGGCTCCGGGCGCGCACCGATCCGCACTCGCCGCCGAGATACCGGGTGAACGGCCTGGTGGTGAACATGCCCGAGTTCGGCCAGGCCTTCTCGTGCAAGCCCGGCGCGCCGATGACCAAGCCTGCGGAGAAGGTGTGCAGGGTCTGGTAGCCCCCGCGCTCCAGCGATGAGGCTTCAGTCCCCCTGGATGACGTAGCGCTCGATGTACTCGCTCTCGAACGGCTGACCGTCGAGCTTGGCCGGCGTGTAGCGGTTGCGGAGCAGGTGCTCGGTGTAGGTGGCGTTGTACCCGCCGTTCTGGATGCCCCGGCACTTGATGGCCTCGCCCTGCACCGTCACCGTGCAGGCCACCTCGCCGTAGGAGGTGGAGGCCTTCGGCGGCCCGTGCCCGATGTCGTTCGGCAGCGGGTCGAGCCGCTTCGGGGCGGTGAAGCGGGTGTCGAGCGTGCCGCAGGCGCGCCCGTCGCCCTGTTCGCAGGCAGCGCCGAGCAGCCGGGCCGCGCGGTCGGGCTCCTTCTGCTGCGCCGCGGGGTCGATGAGCGCCAGCGCCTGGTCCGTGCAGCGGCTCGCGCGGTCCCCGGTGCACAGCTGCACGGTGTCGGTGTCGGGCGGCGGGTACCAGTGCTTCATCCCGACCGGGTTGAAGCCGTGGACACAGCCGAGGGCGGCGAGGAGCAACAGACAGGAGCGCAGGCGCATCGTCCAGCCAGCGTCGAGCACGCGCCGCAACCGGTCAATGCAAAAGCCTTCACCAGGAGTCGCACGCTCTTGCGCCACGCCCGGCCCCTGTGTCACACAGCCGCCTGCCCCCGGGTGCCCATGTCGGGCCCAACAGGGAAGCCGGTGAGAGTCCGGCGCGGTCCCGCCACTGTGAACGGAGCGGCCCGAGGAACCGGGCCGGTTCGACATCCTCCGTCGGTCGCCACTGCGGACGGCAGCACGTTCCGCGGGAAGGTGGGAGGACGAACGCGGACGTGAAGGCGCCATCGGGGCGCCGCCCACCGTCCGGATCCGTGAGCCAGGAGACCTGCCCGAGGGTGCGGCGCCGGAGACCCCGGCGACCACAGAAGGCCTTCTCTCTTCGGCGAAGAGAGTGGAAGGCGGACGATGGGCGGATGGCGATGGGCCCGGGCTTGTCTCGGTCCGGCATTGAGCGTGGCGTCGATCGCCTGGGGCCAGTCCCCGGCGGCGGTGGAGCTGCCGCCGGTGGACGTGCCCGTCCCGGCCGCGCCTCCTCCTCCCGAGTCCCCGCTGGTCCGTGACCCGACCGGGCTGACCACCCTCGTCGAGGTCGAGGGCCGGCAGGCGGAGGTCCCCACCGTGGGCTCCCTCGTCGCCGAGTCCCCGGGCGTGGCGCTGCAGCAGAGCGGCGGGCTCGGGCAGAGCGAGCAGCTCACCTTGCGCGGAGCCTCGAGCACCGGCGTGCTGGTGCTCCTCGACGGGGTGCCCTTGAACGGCCTCGGGGGCATCGCCGACCTGAGCCTCGTTCCGCTGGCCGGGCTCCAGCGGGTGGAGGTGCTGCGGGGCGGGGCGGGCGCGCGCTACGGGGCCGGCGCCCTCGGCGGGGTGGTGAACCTCGTGACCCGGAGCGCGGGCGACCCCGTCGTCTCGGCGGATCTGGCGCACGGGAGCTTCGCCAGCACCCAGGGCACGGCGAGCGTGTCCGGGCCGGTCCTCGATGGCTCGGGGCTGCTCGAGCTGCACGCCGGACATACCGACGGGGACTTCAGCTACACCTACGACCCGCTCGCCGGGAACCCTGCGAGCAAGCCCCAGACGCTCGTCCGCGAGAACAACCAGGCCAGCTGGGTGGGCGGCCTGGCCAAGGGCGGCGGGCGGCTGGGCACCTGGCGTCTCGACGGGCTCGTCCAGCTGAGCGCGGTGTCCCGAGGGCTCGCCGGGACGGTGTACGCGCCCACGCCCGACGCGCACCAGGACTTCCTCGGCCTCCAGGCGGGGCTGCGGCTGTCGCGCCGCTTCGCCTCGGGAGCGGACACCTCCATCCGGCTCGACACACGGCGGGAGGCGAACACCTTCTCCGGCCCGATGCTCGCCGAGGACACCCGCTGGTGGCAGGCGGCGCTCTCCTGGGACGGGACGCTGCCCATCGGCCACCACTGGCTCTCCGCGTCCGCCTCGCTGGGTCTGTCCTTTGCCGATGCGAGCACCGGCGCGCCGCGGTGGGCCATCACCTCGGTGTCCGTCCAGGACGAGTGGCGGCTCGCACAGGACCGAGTCTCCATCGTCCCCTCGCTCCGGCTCGACCAGGCGGGGACGTTCGTCGGGCTCTCCCCCAAGCTCGGCGCCTCCTGGTCCCTTCCGGCCGGCGTGACGCTCCAGGGGAACGTGGGCCAGTCGTTCCGGGTCCCGTCGTTCCTCGAGCTGTTCATCCCCACCGGGACCACCCTGGTGAATCCGGACCTCCAGCCCGAGCGCGGGGTGTTCGTCGACGGCGGGGTGTCCGTCTCCGGCGCGTCGGGGCTGCTGCGGCTCGCCGGCTTCGCCGCGCAGTACCAGAACCTCATCATCTACGAGCTCCGGCCCCCGCTGGCAGCCCGGCCGCGGAACCTCTCGGCGGTGCGGGCCTGGGGGCTCGAGGTGGAGGGCCACCTCGACCCGGCGAGCTGGGTGCAGCTGGGCGGCAGCTACACGCTCCTCTTCACCGAGAACATCCGCGACGTCGCTCCCTACTTCGGCAAGGAGATCCCCTTCCGCCCGCGGCACCGGGGAACGGCGCGTCTGGTGCTCGGCCCCGAACGGTTCCGCCTCCGGGCGGCGCTCCGCGCGCAGTCGGAGATGTTCGTCGATCGCACCAACACCGAGGCGCTCGCCATCGGAGCGCGGGCCCTGGTCGACGCCGGGGTCGAGGTGATGATCCTCCGGCGGCCGCAGCTCGTACTCTCGGTCACCGGCACCAATCTCGGCGACGTTCACACCGAGGACTTCGCCGGCTACCCGCTCCCGGGCCGAGCGTTCTTCGCCTCCGTCAGCCTGCGCCTCGACCTGGGGCGCTCCAACACCACCACCATGCCGTCCGTGCCCATCGAGGGGTCTCCATGACGTCGTCTTCCAGGGTGGCCATCGCCGCTCTCCTGCTGGCCGCCGCGGCGGCGCTGCCCGGCTGCCTGTCCTCCAGCGAGCTCCAGTGCGTCAGTGGCACCGTGCGCTGCGGCGACACCTGTGTCGCGACGCAGACCGACAGCAAGAACTGCGGCTCGTGCGGCTCGGCCTGCAGCGGTGGCAACGTCTGCGTGGCCGGCGCCTGCGTCTGCCCGGTGGGCCAGGACGTCTGCGGCGGGCTTTGCACCAACGTCGCCTCCGACCCGCGGAACTGCGGGACCTGCGGGCTCACCTGTGGCGACCAGCAGGCCTGCAACCAGGGCATCTGCCAGGACTGCTCCTCGGGCGGCTGCCAGACCGCGCTGATGGCCGGGTGCATCTCCGGGCTCAACGTGGGCGCGGTGCGGAGGATCCAGGACACACCGGGAGGGCTGGTGCTCGAGGCCCCGCTGAACCCGCCCGGTGCCTCGTTCCCGGACGCGCTCGGCGTCCTGGGGTCGGCGCTGCTCTACGCGGACAGCACCAGCGCGAGCCTGTTCGAGATCCCGCTGGCCGACCTGGCCACGGCCAGCAGCGAGAAGAAGCAGCTGGCGGCCATCTCCTTCCCCGGGACGAGCCAGCTCTACGTGGAACCGGCCGATGGCGGCACGCGGCTCTACGCGGTGGCCAGCGCGGCGCAGAGCATCCGCATCTTCGGCGGGCCCCCAGCCGCGGACGCGGGCCAGCTGCTGGCCGGCGGGGCGGGAAGTCTGGGCCTCGTGGAGCTCGGCGGTGTGCCGTTCGATCCCTCGAGCTATCCCGAGCCTTTCGGGAAGATTGGGACCTCGCTCTTCGTGCCGCTGAACGGAACGGGGAAGGTGGTCCGGGTGGAGGTGAGCGATCCGGCCAACCCCCGGGTCACCGACACCTACGACCTCCAGCCGCTGGTGGCAGCGCTGCCCGGTGGCGGCGTGGTCTCCGACGGCGGCCTCTACCTGCCCTCGCCCACCCAGGCCCTCGCCCGGAACGGCTACGTCTACGTGGCGGTCAACGTCCTGCGCCTCTACGGCTTGACTCCCGGCGCCGACTACGGACCTCCGCTCGTGGTCCGCATCGACCCGAGTAAGCAGGGCCAGGCGGCGGTCTCGGCGGTGCCCGGGCTGGTGACCGACGCAGGCACCTACACCTGCCAGAACGTGGAGTGGCTGGGGGCGCTGTCGCTGGGGTCGGCGGCCAGCCCGATGCTCGTCAGCTGCGCCGGCGCCCGCTCGCTGGACAAGAACTACGAGATCACCGCGGTCACCAACACCGCGCTGCTCCTGCTCGACGGGAGCGACCGGCCAATCGCCGCCTGGGTGCCGAGCACGGGCGCGGGGCAGCCGCCCCCCAGCGTGGGACGGGCCGTGGCCCAGAACACCGCGGTGTACGTCGCGGATGAGACCGCGAGCCGGCTCTACGTCATCGACTACGCGACCAACTCCTTCGTGGAACGGGTGGGGTACGTGGACGGCGGGACTCCGCCGCAGGTCTGCACCAGCTACCTGAGCGACCTGAAGGTGGTGCCCGCGCCGTGATCGCCGCCCTCCTCTCGCTCCTGGTGCTCGGCGCCGGTGCGGACCCGGGTCCGCTCCGGATGCTGGGCCCCGCGCCGAGGGGAGAGGTGCGCCGGGTGGTGACGCTCGCGCCGTCGCTCACCGACGTCGTGCTGGCGCTCGGCGCCGGGGACCGGCTGGTGGGGGTGTCGCGGTTCGACGAGCGGCCCGAGGTGGCGCGGCTGCCGCGAGTGGGGGGGTTCGTCGACCCGAGCGTGGAGGCGGTGATGGCGCTCCACCCGGACCTGGTCCTCGCCCAGCCCGGACCGGGCAACCGTCGGGCGGTGGAGACCATGGCCGAGCTCGGAGCGGCGGTGCTGCTGCTGCCGCTGGGGACGGTGGCGGACGTGCTCGCTGCCGAGCGCGCCACCGGGAAGGCGCTGGGCCGGGTCGAGCAGGGCGAGGCCCTGGCGCGGGAGCTGGAGGCGACCCGGGCGCGCATCCGCGAGCAGGCGCGCGCCTGGCGGCCGGTCCGGGTGCTGCTCGTCTACGGCTTCGAGCCGCTGGTGGTGGCCGGTCCGGGCGGCTTCGCCGACGAGCTGCTCGCCGACGCCGGGGCAGTGAACGTGGCCCGCGACGCCGGCGGCCCGTACCCGGTCTACTCGGTGGAGCGCGCGCTCCGCAGCCACCCGGAGCTCATCCTCGACGCGGCCGACACCCCGGCAGGGCGCGACCGGCTCCGGACGCTCCCCGGCCTCGCCGAGGCGCGCTGGGCCGAGGTGCCCGGCCAGGCACTCCTCCACCCCGGTCCGGCGCTCGGGCGGGGGCTCGAGCAGCTCTTCGCCCTGGTGCATCCCGGAGCCGTGCGATGACCACCGTGGCCGAGCCGGTCAGGGTCTCCTCGGCGGTGCGCTTCACCCCCGCCCGGGCCAGCCTCGTCCTGGGCGGACTGCTGGGCCTGGCCGTCCTCTCCCTGGGCACCTCGGTGCTGCTCGGTGAGTACCCGGTCCATCTCCTCCGCGCGCTGGCCGAGCCGGCCTCCCCGGACGGGCGGGTGCTGTTCGGGCTGCGCATCCCCCGCGCGGTCCTCGGGGCGCTGGTCGGGGCCTCGCTGGCCGCGAGCGGGAGCGCGCTCCAGGCCTTGCTCAGGAACCCGCTGGCCGATCCATACGTGCTCGGGGTCTCCGGAGGCGCAGCCCTGGGAGCGACGCTGGCCCTCGCGCTGGGGCTGCAGGCCCTGGCCGGACCGTCGCTCTTCGCCTTCGTGGGCGCGGTGGCGGCGATGGCGCTGGTCCTGGCCGCGGGGCGGGCGCAGAGCTCGCCCTATGCGGCGCTGCTGACCGGCGTGGTGTTCAACGCCTTTGCCGCCGCGGTCATCACCTGCATCAAGACCCTGCTCACCCCGGACCGGCTGGGTGAGGTGCTGTACTGGCTTGCCGGGAGCCTGGGCTACGAGCAGCCCCGAACATTGCTGGTGGGCGGTGCGTTCCAGCTGCTGGCGCTGGGGGTCCTCTGGGCCGAGTCCGCCCGGCTCAACCTCCTGTCGCTCGGGGACGACGAGGCGGCCTCCCTCGGAGTCCCGGTGCGGCGCACGCGCGCGCTGGTGCTGCTCGCTGCCTCGCTGAGCGTCGCCGGCGCGGTGGCCCTCGCCGGGCTGGTGGGCTTCGTGGGCCTCATCGTGCCCCACCTGCTCCGGCTGTGGCTCGGTCCGGACCAGCGCCTGCTCGTCCCGGCGAGCGCGCTCGGAGGCGCGGCGTTCCTGGTGCTGGCCGACGCGGCGACCCGTCTGCTCTTCGGGGTCTTCCATGCCGAGCCGCCGGTGGGCGTGGTGACCGCGGTGCTCGGCGGACCGCTCTTCGTGTGGCTCCTCAACCGGCGGGAGCACCCGGCATGACCGCCCCCGCGCTGGAGACGGCGGGGCTCGCGGCGGGGTACGGCGGCTGCCCGGTGGTCTCCGAGCTGTCGCTCGCCGTGGCCCCGGGCACGCTCTGGGCGGTGCTCGGCCCGAACGGATCCGGGAAGAGCACCCTGCTCAAGACCGTGCTCGGGCTGCTGCGGCCGCTCGCCGGGGAGGTGCGCCTGTTCGGGAGGCCGGTGGCCGGCTGGGAGCGCCGCGCGCTCGCCCGGCGCGTGGCCTGGGTCCCCCAGGCGTTCGACGGGGATGGGGGCTTCACCGGCCTGGAGCTGGTGCTGATGGGCCGCGCGCCGCACCAGGGGGCGTGGGGCCTGCCGGGGCCGAAGGACCTCGCCGTCGCCCGGGCGGTCCTCGCCGAGCTCGGCATCGAGCACCTGGCGGGGAGGGTGGTCTCCCGGCTCTCCGGTGGCGAGCGGCGGCTGCTGCTCGTCGCCCGGGCGCTGGCCCAGGAGCCCGCGCTGCTCTTGCTCGACGAGCCCACCGCCTTCCTCGACCTGCAGCACCAGGCGCAGGTGCTGGATCGGGTGCGCGCCCGGGTCCGGGGGGGCCTCGCGGCCATCGCCGTGCTCCATGACCCCAACCTCGCGGCGGCCTTCGCCGACCAGGCCCTGCTGCTCCGCGACGGCAGGGTGCTGGGCCAGGGCCCATCGGCCGAGCTGCTGGACGCCGAGCGGCTGGGCCGCCTCTACGGCCTCGGCCTGGCCGAGGCGCGCACCGAGAGCGGGCACCGGCTCTTCGCTCCCCGGGGGACGCGGTGAGCGCTCCGCCTCTGTCCCGCGCGGTGGCCGCCTCGGCCGCGGTTCACCTCTCCGTGCTGGCCGCGCTGCTCGGGGCCGCGCCTCCCGGTGTCTCCCGCCTGCCCCCGATGCGGGTGTCGCTGGTGGAGACAGGGAAGACGTCCATCACGTCCCCGGGCGAGGCTGCCGCCGGCTCGGCCAGGCGCGAGGCGCTGGAGCTGGGGACCGAGGCAGCTCTCCCCGTGTCCGCGGCGAAGCCGGCGCCGCGCGCTCCCACCCGCCCGGAGCCACGTGGAGCGCGCCGGACGGAGTCGCCGCCGGGACCCGCGGTGACGGGCGACTCGGAGAGTCCCGCGCGCGCCGCGGCGGTCGTCACCCCGGTGCAGTCCGACGTGTGGGTGCTCGCCGATTCGCCCTCCTCCGGCTCGGGGACGGCAGCCCTGCCGACCCGACAGGGCTCCGGTCAGGCGGGGCCAGGCACGGGTGGCTCGGCCGGGGTGTCGCTCCTCGCCGAGCTCTCCCAGCGGCTGGCGTGGTCCGCGGAGCGGTGTGCCCCGGCCACCCTGGTCCGCGCCGTGCGGCACGCCATCCCCGGCGTCCCGCTCCACTTCTGTCTCGACGCCGCCGGACGGCCCAGCGACGTGGGCCTGCTCGGGACGACGGGCTCGGATCAGCTCGACCGCGCCGCGCGCGACTGCGTCGTCCCCGGTGCGCTGCCGCTTCCCCCCGCGCCGGGCTGCTACACGGTCGAGGTTCGCTTTCCGACCCGGGGGTGACGGGCCGGCGCAGCCAGCGACCGAGCTAGGGCTGCTTCACCTTCGCCTTGTTCGGACCGCCCGTGCCCGGCGCTGCGTCCCAGCTCGGGCCCTGGTCGACGCCGTTGATGAAGTAGTGGTCGCTCGGGCGGAACACGCGGCCGCCGCGCTGGGCGTTGCGCAGCTCGGGCTGGTCGAGGTCTGCCGCCGGCGCGGTCGAGCCGCGGCCCGGAGCGGACTCGGTGATGGCCAGTCCGAAGCTGCCGCTCCCCGCGGGAGGCCCGGGGTCGTCCTCCCGGTCGACCTCCATCTCCTGGGTGTCGTTCATGTCCGAGTTGATGCCACCGGTGCCGTTTCGCTGGTCTCGCCCGTGGCCCGTCCCGGCGTAGTCGATGCCCGCCCAGGCCATCTCCTGCCCGCGAGTGCTCAGCGGCTGGACGTCTCGCGGCGGAGGGGGTTCCGTGTACTGGTCACATGCCGCGACGATGACGGCGGCGCACACCACGACCCAACGGTGCATCGTTCCCATCCTGTGCAGGGGCTTCCGAGGCGCTTCCGGTCGGCTCTCCTAGCCGTTCCGGGGTCGCTTGGCCACAGCTGGATGCGGCGGCGCGACCGAGGAGCCTGGAGAACATCGCCGACCGCGGCCGCCTCGCGCTCGCCGACATGAGCGCCCCAGGGACCCCGTGCCCCGGACCTCGGTGCGGCCGCCCTGACCTAGGCGCAGCGCAGGCAGCGGCCGCGGACGTGGATCTCCGCCGGGGAGCGGGAGGCCAGCGCCGGGGACAGCGTCACCGCGTCGACCGGGAGGCACTCCAACGCTCCGCACTCGGTGCAGCTGAAGTGCGGGTGGTTCTGCTCGTGGCGACGCGGGCCCGGCCCGCGCAGGTCGAACCGCCACACGTGGTCGCCCAGGTCCCGCCGGTGCGCCAACCCACGCTCGGTGAGGTCCATCAGGATGCGGTAGACGGTGGTGCGGTCCATCCCGTCCTGCGGGAGCAGCGCCACCATCTCGGGGTGGCTCATGGGCCGGACCGCCTTCTCGAGCGCCTCGTACACGCGTAGGCGTTGCTCTGTCACCCGGAGTCCGGCCTCGCGGAGCGCCCGACGCGCCTCCGTCCCGCGGGCCATCGTGCCGCCCGGGTGCTCGCCATTACCCCAGGACGCGGTTTCGGGGCTGGCCATGGTCTCCTCCTCGCGGCCCCGCATGTCGGGGCATCCAAGGGCTCTCGCTTGGTGCAAGGGAGTCGCCAAGACGCTGCTCAGCAATTCCGAGCCGTTGGCTCATGAGCTGCGCGAGAAGTTCAAACGCCTCGCATCCGCTGATGCAAGCGAATGACATCTTTCAGCGCGGCACCATGCCGCCCTTGAAGGGTCGGCCACCGAGCAGATGCAGGTGCAGGTGGAACACGGCCTGGCCGGCGTCGGGCCCGTTGTTCATCACCAGGCGGTAGCCGGACTCGGCGATTCCCCGCTCCGCCGCCACCCGCGACGCGGAGAGGACCAGGTGGCCGACCAGCTCACGGTCCTCCGGGGTGACCGCGTCGTTCGACGGGATGTGCTGGAGCGGGACGAAGAGCACGTGCACCGGGGCCTGCGGATTGATGTCCTCGAAGGCGAGGCACCGGTCGTCACGCATCACCAGCTTGGCGGGGATCTGCCCGTCCCGGATCTTGCAGAACACGCAATCGGACATGGCGGTGAACTCTGCCCGGGCTGCTCCGGCAGGCCAAGCGCCTCGGCAATAACTCAGCGCGGCATCACGGACAGCCCTCGGCCGGCCACCCTGGCCGCGGAGGCTTCACGATGACCCGTCGCTGGTGGGGGATGCTCACCGGGGTCCTGACCGTTCCCGGCCGGGGCCCGGGCGCCGGAGGAGGGATGGACGCACGACAGCACGTTGTTCTCCCTCGCGGTCGCCGTCAGAGCGTGAGCGCCGCGCCATTCCTCGCCCTGGCACTGCTCGTCCCGACGCTCGCCGCCGCGGAGCCCCGGACGTTCCGGGTGGCGCCGCCGGCCGAGGGGAGCAAGGCCGAGGCGTTCGTGGTCTACAGCCTCGGCACCCACACCCAGACTGCGCAGGAGATCCGCGGTGAGGTGACCCTGGATCCGGCGACCCTGGCCTCCGGGTCGGGTTGGGTGGTCGTGCCCATCGCCGCCATCCGCGGCGACGGCGGCACCCGCGACTGCCACATGCGCGAGGCGCTGGGGCTGGACTACGGCGCCGGTGGGCGCTTCCCGAAGGAGCACGTCTGCGACGGCCAGGACCGGCTCCCGGCGAGCGGCTCCGAGTCGGTGGCCTTTCCCGACATCCGTCTCGAGGTGCTCGGGGCGCGGCCGCTGGACGACGTGGCGCTGCTCGAGAGCCGGAAGCCCGTCCGGGTGGAGCTCGACGTCCGCTGGACCCTCCACGGCGTCACGCATCCGGGCAAGGAGCTGGTGCGGGTGCTGCGGGACGGCACCGGGCTCCGGGCTCGCGGCCGGTCCACCGTCGTCCTGGCCGACCACGGGGTGTTGGTGAGGCCGACCAAGGTGCTGTTCGCGGAGATAAAGGTCGGCGACGCGGTGACCGTCACCTTCGACCTGCGGCTCATCCCGGTCTCACCCTGAGCCAGGGCTCGGCCGATCAGGGCAGCTCGGACCGGTACCCGAGGTCGGGAACGCAGGGTCCGTCGAAGAGCCTGGCGAGCACCACCGGCCCGTCGCGGGCCACCACCGCCTGCGGCGGCACTGCGAAGGCCGCGGTGAGGACGACGTCGTAGTGCCGCGCCCCGCGGGGCGGACCGAGGTGCGAGTACATCGGCGCGTCGCGATGGAAGTACGTGTAGCCCCCGGCCCAGGCGATGTGCGTCGCCTCCACCTTGAGCCCGCACAGCCCGGGCAGCTCGCTGGCCACCAGCAGCAGGCGGTTCACCGGGCCGAAGTCGTCGTACGCGCTCACCGCATCCCGCTGGCCGTCGTAGGCCCCGAGCTGACCAAAATTGAGGGTGTGGAACCGCGCGCCCGACAGCACGGCGGCGAGCAGCGCCAGCCCGGCCGGGATCCGCCTGTCCACTCGGGTGCTCGTCACCGCAAGCCCCACCCCCGCGAGCGCCATCGCCGCCGGCAGCACCGGGAGGATGAACCGCAGCTCCTTGTGTGGGATGGCGCTGTGCACCGCGAGGAAGAGCAGCACCGCCGCCGCCAGCGCCGGCGCCCGCCGGAGCCCGAGGAGCACCGCGGGGGCCATCACCGCCGAGACGGGCGGCATCGAGGTCCACAGGACCCGGAGGTAGTAGCTCGGCGGTGAGGCGCCGAAGAGCGCGCCCTTGCCCTGCACCCAGTTGTAGCGCCAGTACGCCAGCGCCGAGTGGAACCAGCCACCCCAGGTCAGCCGGTCGAGGAGCCCGAGGAGCAGCGCCCAGCCGAGGAGCATCACCGTCACCTCGGCTGCCGCGCGCCAGCGCCGCCGGACCAGCCAGGCGCCCACCAGCGCCACGCAGAGCAGGGCGTCCTGCAGCCGGAGCAGCACCGCGAACCCCAGGAGCGCCGCACCGAGGCCCCGCTCCCGCCGCGTTGCGCCAGCCGGCAGGGCCCAGGCGAGGCCGAGCGTCACCGGGAACGCCGACAGAGGCTCGGAGAGCCCGCGCGGGGCGAAGTAGATGGCCGGGGCGGCCAGCGCCCAGAGCGCACCGGCGGCGGTCGATTCGAGGGGGCCCGCGCCCATCCGGCGGGCCAGACGTGCCGTGGCCCACGCGGTGGCCACGCCCACCGCGGCGAAGACCAGCTTGGCCGCGGGCACGTACAGCGCCGGCCGCGAGAACCCGAGCCCGCGGAGCACCTCGAGCAGGCCGGCCACCAGCCCCGGCAGCACCCAGGTGCGCAGCCCTTCGCGGAACTCGAGCGGCACCCAGCCACGGCCCCAGACCAGCCGGTGCGCCGGCTCGAGCGACTGGTAGATCTCGTCCGGCCAGGCGATGCCCTGGTCGGTGAGGGCCAGCCAGCCGCGCAGCGCCGCTCCGGCCGACAGCGCCGCGAGCAGCAGCCACCGCGCGCGCCTCGTGTCCTCGTCCGTGTCAGCTGGAGCGTCGGGCGGCACGTGGGGGAGCCCCGTGATACATCAGCCAGCTGCCGTCCATGAGCTCGATCAAGATCGCGCGCCTGCTCGAGGACCGGGACTACGGGCTGCAGCTCACCCTGGTGACCGGGGCGGAGGGGCTCGGCCGCGTCATCACCAGCTCCCGCATCCAGAAGCCAGGCCTGGCGCTCGCCGGGTACACCGAGCACCTTCACCCCGAACGGGTGCAGGTCTTCGGCAACACCGAGATCGCCTATCTCAACACCCTGGACGAGGCGACGCAGCGCGAGGCGCTCAAGAAGCTCAGCGACTCGAACCTGGCCTGCGTGGTCGTCACCAAGGACCTGGCCATCCCCCGCTCGCTGGTGGACGCCTGCAGCACGGCGCAGCTGGCGCTGATGAAGACGCCGCTGCTCTCCTCCACCTTCATCCAGCAGGTCACCGTCTTCCTGGAGGAGTCGCTCACCGAGTCCGCCAGCCTCCACGGTGTGCTGATGGACGTCATCGGGGTGGGAATCCTGTTGCTGGGCAAGTCCGGCATCGGCAAGAGCGAGATCGCCCTCGATCTGGTGACCCGCGGCCACCGGCTCGTCGCCGACGACATCGTCGAGGTCACCCGCCGGAAGCAGGACACGGTCCACGGTTCGGGCAACCCGATCATCAAGCACCACATGGAGATCCGGGGTCTCGGCATCATCAACATCAAGGACCTGTTCGGCGTCGCGGCGGTCCGTGACCGGAAGAAGATCGAGCTGGTCATCGAGCTGGTCGAGTGGGATCCCCACCGCGAGTACGACCGGCTGGGTGTCGAGGAGCGCTTCTTCAACGTGGTGGGCGTGGACCTTCCGCTCTCCACCATCCCGGTCCGGCCGGGCCGGAACATCACCACCCTGGTCGAGGTGGCGGCCAGAAACCACCTGCTCAAGCTCCAGGGCCACCACAGCGCCAAGGAGTTCGCCGAGCAGCTCAACCGCGCCATCGCCGAGGGCGCCATGCGGAGGACCCTGGGCGAGGAGGTGGAGTGATGGACGCCCCGGCGAACGAGCGCCGGCGCATCGTCATCATCACCGGGGTGTCGGGGTCGGGGAAGTCCACCGCCGTCCGGGCGCTGGAGGACGCCGGATACTTCTGCATCGACAACCTGCCGGTGGTCCTCCTGCCCCAGCTCACCGGGCTCGCCGAGCTGGCCCGGCCGGACACCCGGCTCGCCCTGGTCATCGACGCCCGCGAAGGGGAGATGCTCCGGCAGGCGCCCGGCATTCTCGCCCGGCTCCGGGCCGAGGGGCACCAGGTGGAGCTGGCGTTCCTCGACGCCTCGGACGAGAGCCTGGTCCGTCGCTACTCGGAGACGCGGCGCCGGCACCCGCTGGCCTCGGAGGAGAGCGTGCCAGCGGGAATCGCCCGGGAGCGGGAGCTCCTGGCCGACCTGCGGGACCTGGCCGACCAGGTCATCGACACCTCGCAGCTGAACGTCCACGACCTGAAGCGGCTGGTGATGGCTCGCTTCGGCGAGTCCGGCGCGTCCATCCCCAGCCTCACCGTCATCTCCTTCGGCTACCGGTACGGGGTTCCCCCGCAGGCCGACCTGGTCTTCGACCTCCGGTTCCTCCCCAACCCGTACTTCGTGCCCGAGCTCAAGGCGCTGACCGGGGAGGACCCCGAGGTCGCCCGCTACGTGCTCGAGCGGTCCGAGACCCAGGAGTTCCTGAACCGCGTCGTGGACCTGGCGCAGTTTCTGTTCCCTCGGTACCAGCGGGAGGGGAAGGCGTACCTCACGGTCGCCCTGGGCTGCACCGGTGGAAAGCACCGGAGCGTCGCGGTCGCCAGCGCCCTCGTCCAGCGGCTGGGCGCCGGCGGGGCCGGGGTGCAGCTGCAGCACCGGGACATCGAGAAGGAGTAAGCGAGCAGGCTCGCCCGGCCCGTACTCCAGGTCCGTTACTGGGGCTCAGAAGCGCGGCAGAGGGTCGTTCGCACCCAGGGGTCTCGCTGGACGCCGGCTGGACAGCCTCGCCCTGCGCCTTATTGTTCGCTGAGGCGTGAAGATCTGGTGCGCCGCGCGTGTCGAATGGTTGCAGCCCACGGCAACGTGGGAGTAGGGAGCCGCGGCGGACTGCAGGAGAGGTGTCACATGGTCGGGCTCGTGGTCGCAGCCCATGGTCGTCTGGCGCAGGAGCTGGTGGCGACCGCCGAACAGATCATGGGGTCGTTGCCCGAGGTGGCCACGGTGAGCATCGAACCGGGCACCTCGGCGGAGAGCATCCGCGCCCAGATGCGCGCGGCGGTGAAGGAGCTCGATCACGGCGAAGGCGTCCTCGTCCTCGCCGACCTGTTCGGCGGCACGCCGTGCAAGGAGTCGCTCCTGCTCTGCGGGAAGGCGAACGTCGAGGTGCTCGCGGGAGTGAACCTCCCGATGCTGATGAAGGCGGCCTCGCTCCGCAAGGAGCACCTGCCGCTCCACGACCTGGCCGAGGCGCTGCTCACCTACGCCCAGCGCAACATCCGCTTCGCCTCCGAGCTGGTCCGCGACGCCGCCGGGCGGCACGTCGCCTCGTGAGGAGGCCGTCAGGGCGGATCCGTACAGTCCGCCCGGTTCGAGGCCCCGAGCCCACGTGATCTCCTTCCTCCGCATCGACAGTCGGCTCATCCACGGCCAGGTGGTCGAGGCCTGGCTGCCGGTGCTCAAGGTCGCGCGGGTGGAGGTCGCGGACGACGAGGCGGCGCACAGCCCGTTGATGAAGACCGCGATGGGGCTGGCGGTCCCTCCCGAGCTCGAGGTGGACATCCGGCCGTTGCGGGAGGTGCCCTACCCGGCCATCGCCGCCGACGGCGTCCGGACGCTGCTGCTGCTCCGTGACATCCCCGCGCTGATGGATGCCCGGAAGGCGGGGCTTCCTCAGACCCGGGTGAACCTGGGCAACGTCCACCACGGCCCGATGCGCCGGCAGGTCTCCACCTCGGTGTTCCTCAACCACGAGGAGATGGAGCAGCTCAAGACGCTGCACGACGCCGGATGGGAGATCGAGGCCCGGGGGGTTCCCTCGGAGCGCCCGGTCACCTTCTCCGAGATGGTGGAGCGCTTCCGGAAGGGCTAGACACCGCTCTCATGCACGCTGGCTGGGGCCACGTCGCGCTGGCGGGGGCCTGGGGCGCGCTGGTCGGCCTCGAGCGGCGCGCGTTCCTGCAGGCGATGTTCAGCCGTCCCCTGGTGGCCGCCACCGGGATGGGGCTGCTGCTCGGCCAGCTCCAGACGGGGCTCTACCTGGGGATGGTCCTCGAGCTGTTCTATCTGGGCACGGCGTCGCTCGGCGCGGCGCTCCCGGAGAACGACACCCTGGCCGCCAGCGGCACCACCGCCGCGGCGGCGATGATGGCCGCGCAGACCGGCGGCGGGGGAACCCCGGCCATCTGGAGCCTCTCCCTCATCCTCTTTGCCGGGCTCGGACTGCTCGGCCGGGCGGTGGACCGGCGCGTCGAGGCCTACTCGGCGACGCTGAGCGCGCACGGGCTGGAGCTCGCCGAGCACGGGGAGCTCGAGCGGGCGGTCCGCCAGAACCTCTGGGGCATCTGGCCGTACGCCGCGGTGTACTTCGTGCTCAACGTCGGCTGCGCGGCGCTGGGGATGTGGATCGGCACCTTCCTCTCGCAGGTCCCCCTGGTCGTTCTCCGTGGGCTCGCCTGGGCGTTCCCGGCGATGGCCTCGGTCGCCGCGGCCATCGCCGCCCGTGGCTCGCGCGCCCGGAACGCGGCGCTCTGGGGGCTCGTCGGCGCGGCGACCATGACCGCGGCCACGCTGGTGCTCGCCTGGGTGAGCGAATGATTGGCCCCGGGACCCACCTTTCACGGTCGGTGGAGCTGCGGGTCTTCCTGCGCTCGCTGCTGCTCCAGGCCAGCTGGAACCCCAAGGGCATGCAGAACCTGGGGCTGGTCTATGCCCTGTACCCGGCGCTCCAGGTGCTCTACCCCGACCCGGAGAAGCGGCGCGAGGCAGTGCAGCGACACCTGACCTTCTTCAACACCCACCCCTACGTGGCCGCGGCCATCGTGGGCGGGGTGCTCTACCACGAGGAGCGCATCGCCGCCGGCGAGGAGGACCCGCGCCGGGTCAACGAGTTCAAGGGGGCGCTGATGGGGCCGCTGGCGGCGCTGGGCGACGGCTTCTTTTGGCTCTCGCTCCGGCCGGCCGCGGGCGCGCTCTGCGCGGCCCTGGTGCCCTGGCTCGGGGCGTGGGCGGCGGTGCTCTTCCTCGTCCTCTACAACGTCGTGCACTTCACGCTCCGTGCCCAGCTGTTCCGGATGGGGCTGCAGCTGGGGGACCGGCTGGTGGAGGCAGTGGCCCGGGCCCACCTCCCCTCGCGGGGCGCTCGGCTCCGGGCGGTGGCGGCGGCGAGCGCAGGTGCGGCGGCCGCGTACCTGGCCTTCGCCTTCGGGGCGCAACAGGGGGGCGTCGGGGGGTGGCTCCTCGCCGGTGGTTGTCTCGCCCTGGGGGCGCTCAGTTACGTTCTGGTGGCCAGGAAGGTTCCCACCGCCGTGCTCACCGCCATGGCGGCGTTGCTGGCGGGGTGCCTCGGGGCCTGGCTGTAGGATGCATGGGGAGAGGTGATGTCGTCGGAGAGCGCGGAAAGCGAGTTCACCATCATCAACCAGCTGGGGCTCCATGCCCGGGCGGCCGCCCAGCTGGTGCAGCTCGCCAACAGCTGCAAGTGCGACGTCACCCTCAGGACCGACTCGGAGTCGGTGAATGGCAAGTCCATCATGGGTGTACTGATGCTGGCCGCGGCACAGGGCCAGGTGCTCACGGTGTCCGCGGTGGGCCCGGGCGCGGCGGACTGCGTCCGGGAGATCGGCGAGCTGATCGCCAACCGCTTCGGCGAGGCCCAGTGAGGGTGCCCCGGTGAGCACACAGGCGATCAGCCTCAAGCTCCAGGCCATCGGCGCCAGCCCGGGCATGGCGGTGGGTCGGGCCTTCGTCCTCGACCGCCGGCGGGTGCGGACACCGAAGCTGAAGCTGGGGCCCCAGGAGGTGGAGCGAGAGCTGATGCGGTTCAAGACCGCCATCGACCTCTCCGAGTACCAGCTGCGGGAGCTCAAGCAGCGTCTGGAGCAGAGCGACGGCAAGGACCACGCGCTGATCCTCGAGGCGCACCGGTTGATGCTGCGCGACCCGATGCTGGTCGACGAGGTGAACAAGCTCATCGCCTCGGACCAGATCAACGCCGAGTGGGCGGTCCGGCGGGTGACGCGGAAGATCAAGCACCTCTTCGACGAGATCCCCGACGAGTACTTCCGCGAGCGGCGGGCAGACGTGGACTTCATCGCCGACAGGGTGGTGCGGAACCTGCTCGGGCAGGTGGTGGACGTGGAGGAGGAGGTCCCGCAGGGGGCGATCATCGTCGCCCATGACCTGTCCCCCGCGGACGCGGCGATGCTCGCCCGGACGGGAAGGGTGGCGGCCTTCGTCACCGACGTGGGCGGTTCGACCAGCCACACCGCCATCGTGGCCCGGGCGCGGAGCACGCCGGCGGTGGTGGGGGCGGGACGGGTCTCCGAGCAGATCTCCCCGGGCGACGTCGTCGCGGTGGACGGCTCGCGCGGGCTCTTGTGGGTGAATCCCCCGCCGGGGACGCTGACCGACATCCGGGCAGATTTGGAGAAGCTCCTGGCCCGGGGGCGCGAGGCGCTGCAGGGGGCGCAGCTCCCCGCGATCACCACCGACGGGTTCCGGGTCCGGATGCAGGGGAACATGGAGTTCCTCGAGGAGATCCCCGAGCTGC
>Ga0335084_10001678_pt1 | contig 20935 bp, 17 predicted proteins | sample Lox_Sample_44_FD_206721 | JGI IMG/M metagenome (GOLD analysis project Ga0335084, IMG submission 206721) | Soil microbial communities from Loxahatchee National Wildlife Refuge, Florida, United States - Lox_Sample_4.4 | ecosystem: Environmental > Terrestrial > Soil > Wetlands | place: USA...
AGTGCAGCCCCAGGATTCCGGAGACCGTCCCTTGTCGCCACCGGTGCGAAAGGAGAGGACGAGAACCCTCAGGGGGTGACCGAGGGGGGCGAGCCCCCCTCGCCTGAGAAGCGCCGGCCGCGGCCGAAGGCCGCGCCTCGCAAAGCGAGCGGCCGGCACGAGTCCCTCCTTTCGCACCAACCAGAACCTCTCGAAGTGCAGCCCCAGGATTCCGGAGACCGTCCCTTGTCGCCACCGGTGCGAAAGGAGAGGACGAGAACCCTCAGGGGGTGACCGAGGGGGGCGAGCCCCCCTCGCCTGAGAACCACCGGTGCGAAAGGAGAGGACGAGAAGCACGAGTCCCTCCTTTCGCACCAACCAGTTGCGTCGCCGCTGCGAGTCCGCTCGCGTGCCGGACCGGCTGGGCTTCCGTAATTTCGCCCCGTGCCTCGCTGCCGTGACGTCGCCCTCCTTCGACTGCCCGAGGACGTCCCCAGCCCCTTGACACGATCCGGCGACCAAAGCAATGCTATTAGAGGGCCTGGACAGAGGAAGCGGCCCGCCGAGTTCGCCAGGAGAGCCCGACCGCATCTTCCCTTGCCCGAGACGAGAGGGGGGGAGATCATGTGGTTGCATCCATCCTCGGCACACGGATGGGAGACATTGGACCGTATCGCGCGCAGCGATGAGGCGGTCTTCGCGACGGACGCGGCGGAACGGATCATCCTCTGGAACAAGAAGTGCGAGGTCCTGCTCGGGCGGACGGCCCGGACCGTCCTCGGCAAGCGATGCTACGACGTCACGGGCGGTCTCGACTCCCATGGCAACCTTTATTGCCATCAGAGCTGCCCGGTCGCCTTCCAGGCGCGAGAGAGAGCGAAGCAACCTGTCAATCGGTTCTCTCTCGCAATCGAGGTTCCCGGCAAGGGTCAGCAGCAGTTTCAGGTCTCGATGTTCGCGATCCCGTCTTACCACCCGGCGCTCTCTGCGGTCGTTCACGTCCTGCGCGCGCGAAGGAAGGAGTCGTCGCTCGAGCGCCAGCTCACGCGCGAGGCAGCGGTCCGCGACCCCCTCTGGCCGATGACGACGAGCCAGGGCCAGCCGGTCTATCTGACGGCGCGGGAGAGAGAGATTCTGCGATACCTCGCGGAAGGGATGGTCACCTCCGCGATCGCTGACCGACTCTTCATCTCCGCGGTGACTGTCCGGAACCATACGGCCAAGATTCTCCAGAAGCTCGAGGTTCACACCAAGCTTGCTGCCGTGGTCTTCGCCTACCAGCACCGGCTGCTGGAAGCCCCGGAGCAGGCGACGGGCGCACGGCTTCGCGGCCTCGAGCGCGCGCAGTAGCCGCCGACTTGGGAGCGTAGGCACTCCCGCCGAGCGATTGGTCGGGTCAGGCGGCGGACCGCCCTTGTCCCTGCCGGTGCGAAGAGAGAGAACGAGAATCTTCAGGGGGTGACCGAAGAGGGCGAGCCTTCGCCTGGAACGCGCGTCGAAGGTCGCGTCTCGCAGACCGAGCGGCCGGCGCGAGTCCCTGCGCCATCCAACCGGGGACGTCCGCGTCGATTCGGTGCCCCTCTTCCCGAGGGCATCCGCGAAATACCGTAACCGAATCGCTCGCTCACTCGTTTAACTACGCCAGCGGACCACCATTGCCGTCGTTCTAATGCGACCGCATCATGCCGCAGGTCGGGTCACGGACGTCTAGTAGTAAGCGGGCGCCGCGGACCCGACGGCACAGAGACGGCGCCCGGCCGGCAGGATGCAGTGAAGCAGAGAGAAACGGGGCGACGATCGGTGAGCGCGCGGGGGTGTCGGGCGTGAAGGGGATCCTCCGCATTGCGTACAAGTTGCTGGTAAACGACCGGGGTAAGTTCGCTGCCCTTCTCGTCGGGATGACCTTTGCCGTCTTTCTCATGATCGCGATGACGTCGATGTTCGCCGGCATCCTGGGAAAGGCGTCGTCCACCGTCATCAACGTGGGGGCCAGCGTCTGGGTCATGGACCCGGCCGTCAACACCGTGGCCAGCAGCATTCCCATGCCCGCCTACGTCCTCGATGTCGTTCGGAGCATCGAAGGCGTGCGCTACGCGGTCCCCCTGTACTCCGGCGCCGCTCTCGTGAAGTTGCGCAGCGGGACCTATCAAGCCGTCTCGGTGATCGGGCTCGACGACGCCAGCTTGTTCGGCAGGCCCAATCTGATCGACGGGCGCATCCAGGACCTCTACTCGGATAACGCCTTCGCGGTCGTGCGTGACTCCGAGTTCCCCAAGCTCGGAAACCCGAAGATCGGCACCGAATTCGAGCTCAACGACCACCGGGCCGTCATCACGGGGATCGCCGACGTCGCGGTGAGTGGTCTTTTCGGAATCCCGACGCTTTACACGACCTATAACCGAGCCATCCAGTACATCCCGTCGATGCGCTACACGCTCTCCTTCGTGCTCGTCGAGCCGAAGTCCAAGACCTTCATTCCGGCGATTCAAAAGCGCGTGCACGAGCTCGGGTACCAGGCCCTCACGAGCGAGGAATTCAAGAAGAAGATCGCAACCTTCTACAAATACCAGACGGGGCTCGGCACGAACGTCCTCCTGATGACCGTCATCAGTTTCGTGGTCGGTCTGTCGATCTCCGGGCAGACCTTCTACACATTCATCCTGGAGAACCTCGACAAGTTCGGTGCACTGAAGGCAATCGGCGCCAAGGGAGGCATCCTCACCTCCATGATCCTGTTCCAGGCGACCTTCACGGCGATGACGAGCTACGGCCTGGGGATCGGCCTCGCGACGCTCACGATCTCCGCCGCCAAGCTCCGATTGCCGAGCTACGCGGCCACCGTGACTTACCCGAACCTGGCGCTTGCCTTCGTGATGGTCGTCGTGATCGCGGCGATATCGAGTGTCATCGGGATCCGCAAGGTCATTCGAATCGAGCCGTTCGAGATCTTCCGGGGTTGACATGGCTTCACTCGCGATCCGGAGCACAGGACTCGACAAGTGGTTTGGCGAAGGTGAAGCGCGCACCCACGCAGTCAAGGAGGTGACCTTCGACGCCTACTTCGGAGAGATGCTCTACATCGAGGGGCCCTCCGGAAGCGGCAAGACCACGCTTCTCAGCATGATCTCCGGCATCCTCCGTCCGACCTCCGGCCAGGTGTTGGTGGAAGGACAGGACATCTGGGATCTCACGCCCGACCGGCTCGCAGACTTTCGGCTGAACAAGATCGGGTTCGTGTTCCAGGACTACCACCTGTTTCCGCGGCTGACAACGCTCGAGAACGCCGCGATTCCGCTCGTCTTGAAGAAGGTGGACTGGGAACGCGCGATGGAGGAGGCGACGCACTACCTGGACGTCGTGGGTCTCAAGGACCGGGCCACCCTGCCGCCCTTGAGGCTGAGCGGCGGAGAGCAGCAGCGAGTCGCCATTGCGCGGGCCATCGTCGGGCGGCCCAATCTGCTCGTCTTCGACGAGCCGACGGCGTCGCTCGACGGCGACACCGGGCGCCGGATCGTGGATTTCGTCAAGCGCGAGATCCTCACGGACAAGACCTGCATCCTGCTCGTCACTCACGACAGCCGCATCTTCGAGTACGCCGACCGCATCGTGAAGATGGAGGACGGAAGGCTGAAGGGCATCGACGCGGGACACATCCAATGAGAAACCGGCTGATCTTCGTCCTCGCGGTCCTGGGCCTCGTTGCCGGAGCGATCGCGGCTCACATCGCCGGTAAGGAAAAGAAACCGCCCCCGCCCGCCTTCACGCCGGCGTCCAATCCCTACGCCCGGGGCGTTTATGCGAACGGGATCGTCGAGAGTTACCAAGCGAGCGGAGCCAATATCAACATCTATCCAGAGGTCCCCGGAACGATCGTCCAGATCCTCGTCACCGAGGGGCAGGGCGTGGCGCGCGGGACGGTGCTGCTCGCCATGGATGACTCGGTCCAGCGGGCCGCCGTGGAGCAGCAGACGGCGCAGCTCGAAGCGGCGCGCGCGCTGCTCGCCGAGCTCCGGGCAGAACCCCGGGCCGAGACTCTGGAGGTCGCGAAGGCTCAGGTCGAGGCCGCGCGGGCGGCCCTCAAGACCTCGCAAGACCAGCTCGAAAAGCAGAGGCGCTCCTTCCAGCTCGAGTCGAGGTCGGTGAGCAAGGACACCATGGACAATGCAGAGAACGCGGTCAAGGTGGCCGAGGCAGGCCTTCGGGTGGCGGAAAGACAATTGGACCTTGTGCGGGCCGGTGCTTGGAGCTACGACATCAAGAACCAGGAGAGCCAGTGCACGGCGCTGTCCCGCCAGATCGCCTCGTCGACCGCTCTTCTCAACAAGTACACCATCCGCGCGCCGATGGATGGGCGAATCCTCGCTGTGAACGCGGCGGTGGGCAGTTACGTCTCCGCGCAGGGGTCCTATGACAGCTACACGCAGGGCTACCAACCGGTGGTCGTCATGGGATCCTCGCAGGGTTATGTCGAGGTGAGGTGCTACCTGGACGAGATCCTCGTCCACCGGCTGCCCGAGCCCCACGCGATGCGAGCGACGATGTTTCTTCGGGGCACGGACGTGAGCGTGCCGCTCGAGTTCGTCCGGGTGCAGCCATACGTCTCGCCGAAGATCGAGCTTTCGAATCAGAGGACGGAGAGGGTCGACGTCCGCGTCCTGCCCCTGATCTTCCGCTTTCAAGAGCCTGCAGCAGTTTCCGTTTATCCGGGGCAGCTGGTCGATGTGTACATCGCCGAAAAATGAGTATTCCTCATTGCCCCCAGGCGACTCGGATCCCGTCCCGCCGGGGATCGACCGAACCGCCCGCGAGCGGATGGCCCCATGAGGGCTAAAGGCGCCAGCCCCGCGTTCCGAGGATCAAGGGCGAGTGTCGCTCGCGCCCTGCTCGCCGCGTGCCTCGCGGGAGGCTTGGCCGGGTGTGCCGTGGGCCCGAACTTCGTGCCGCCCGAGCCTCCGAAGGTCGACCACTACGCGGAGGGTGCTGATCCGACGAGCACGGCCGAGGCCGAAGGCCAGGCGCAGCGCCTGGAGCGGGGCGCCCAGGTTTTCGGCGACTGGTGGACGCTCTTCGGGTCGGCGCAGCTGGACGCATTGATGAAGCGGGCCGCCTCCGACAATGAGACCGTGAAGGCGGCTCTCGCCAGCCTGCGCTCGAGCCAGGCGAACCTTCGAGCCGGCTACGGCATCTTCTACCCCCAGGCAGACGCGAACGCAACCGCTGCACGCCAAAGAATCACCCTCGTCCGATTCGGCCAGTCAAATGCGCAGCCGACCATCTTCAATCTTTTCTCGCTGTCGGGGACGATCAGCTACGCCCTGGACATCTTTGGCGGGCAGCGGCGCGCGGTCGAGAGCCTACAGGCGCAGGCCGACTACCAGACTTACACGGCGGCGGCGACGTACTTGACGCTCACGGCGAACGTCGTCAACACCGTCATCGCGAGGGCCGCGTACGGCGAAGAGGCCCAGGCCACTCAGGACATCGTTCGGGACCAGAGGGACCAGGTCATCATCACGGAAGCGCAGGCGGAGGCCGGCACAGCGCCCTACGCGAGCGCCCTCAGCCTGCGCAGCCAACTTGCGGCCGTGGAGGCCACGGTTCCCGCACTGCTCCAGCGGGTGAGCCAGGCGGAGCACCTGCTCGCGACCCTGGCAGGCCATCTGCCATCCGAGTGGACCGCTCCCCAGGTCGCGTTCTCGGACCTGAAACTGCCCGACTCGGTTCCGGTGAGTCTGCCCTCGGACCTCGTCCATCAGAGGCCCGACATCCTCGCCGCGGAAGCCCAGTTGCACCAGGCGAGCGCCGAGATCGGCGTGGCCACGGCAGCCCTCTTCCCGAGCATCAACCTCACCGCGAGCCTCGGAGGCAACAACACCACTCTGGACACCCTCTTCGCGCCGAACGGGACCTTCTGGAGCATCGGGGCGGGCCTGGCTGCTCCCCTCTTCCACGGGGGGACGCTGCTGAACAAGCGCCAGGCCGCCATCGACGCCTACGACCAGGCGCTCGCCGCCTACCGCCAGTCCGTCCTCGCCAGCTTCTCCCAGGTTGCCGATGTGCTCCGGGCGCTGGAGCACGACGCCGAGATCCTCGATGCGCAGGCCCGGTCAATGACCGCGGCCGAGGAGGCGCTCCGGCTGGTCCGGGCCAACTATGAAGCCGGCGTCGCGAACTACGTGCAGGTCCTGATCGCGTTCGGGCAATACCACCAGGCGCGGATCGGCTACATCGAGGCGTCCGCACAGCGCCTGCAGGACACGGTCGCGCTTTTCGTGGCGCTCGGGGGCGGTTGGTGGGATTCCGGCAGGTCGTTGCTGGCGGAAACGTCTGCAGCTCCGAAAGAGCCCGAGCACGGCGCGAAGGCCCAGTAGTCCGGAGCAAGAAGGTCCGAGGGAATCGCGCTCGAGCCTAACTTCGCTCACGACGCGCACCACAACCTTCGTCCGATCGTGCGTCTCCCCCCCGGCTGCGCGCCATTGGATCGCGGGAAGGGACGGAGGCTCAGAGGCCTGCGACGAGGGTCAGCGTCGTCCGCCATCCCGAGAGACTGTTTCGGGGACGCAGATCGTGGACTGCCGAGACAGAGAGCGAAAGTGGAGGCGCCTCGTTTGCCGGGCGAGGGCCCCAATCGACGAGGATCCCGGCAAACCCGTTTTGAGAAGTGCGATTGTCGAAGAAGTTCGCCTCCTGAAGGGCCGCGGTGGCGGTTCGATACCCACCGAGAATGAGCACATACAGGCCTTGCCCGTACAGTGACGCCACTCGCGGCCCGCCCAGCACTTCCAGGCGGGTCTCGAGCAGGCGATCGCGATCGACGATGGACGGCGCGTACTCGAAACGCAGGTTGCCCCAGTAGCGCCAATTCGGCGAGCGCTCCGCCTCGCCCTGACCGAGCTGCAGTGTCAGCGAATAACGGTTAGCCCCGTCGCGGACATTGACGACCTGATCCTGCTCCGAACGGGAAAAGAACACCTCGAAACGCAATTCCGGCCGCAACGCGGCGGAGGCGCTCCCCGGAGCCCAGTCGACGAAGGCCCCGACACCAGGGAGGCCTTGGGCGGAATACGAGGCCTCCAAGCCCGGGTCGTCATATTCGGCCGATCGATACGGGGCCTCGACACCCAGAGCGAGCCGATGCCAGACAGCGTAAGAAGCGCGGAACACTCCGAGCAGAAAGTCCAGGCCGCCCGGAAACCGCTCGACCGTGCCGTCGCGATCGACGAAGGACTCGGGGCGGTACCAGGAAAACTCACCGTCCAAGCAAAAGTGGCCGGCAGCCGGAACGTCGATGCGCGTGTTCGGGGTCCACGCCTGGGCGCTGACCGCGGTCGCATCCAGGCAGGACAGGAGGGCCGCGAGCACGACTCCGAAGCGCGAGCCGCGGCTCATTCGCGACCGTGTGGGACTTCGGGCCTCCCCCGGGATCGAAGGAGAAGCGGCATTCGCTCGCCGGACCCCACCGACTTGTCGATCACGAGCGAGTCGAAGACGACTCCTGTGGGATCGCGGGCCAACAGCGTCAGCCGCTGTTCGGCGACCTCGACCTCCACGAAGCCGTAACGGTCGGCGACGTAGGCCGAGTATTCCTCGGGCCGAAACGAGGTGAGGTTGGCTCCTCCTCCGCCCTCGGTCACGTACACGACGCCGCGGCCCGAGGAGACGAAATCGCGAATCGCAAACGTTCGCTCGTAGAGGTGCTCGTGCCCGGCGAACACGACGTCGACGCCATAACGCTCGAAGAGCGGCGAAAGAACCAGCCGGACCACACGATTCGAGTGCGCGGAGCTGTAGGCCGGCGTGTGGAAGTAGATGAATTTCCAGCTGCTCGACGTCTCGCTCAGGACCCGCTCGAGCCATTGGTACTGTGGAGAGCCGGCGCCGAAGGCCGAGGTCTCGACATCCAGACAGAGAAAGAGGGCGTTGCCTTGTCGGAAAGAGTAGAAACGGGAATCGTGTGTCGCGTCGTTCTTCGGCAAGACGAAGTCGGAGAGCAGCGGCGCTCCCCCGTCCGTCATCGCATCGTGATTGCCGAGCGCGGGGAGCACCGGACCCCGGCGGAGCCACCGGGCCATCGGAGTGAAGAACTGCGCGTCATAGTCCTGCTCGGCTCCCGCGGGGTACACGACGTCGCCGGTGTGAATCGCGAGATCGACATCACTCTCCGCCAGCCGATCCGCGATTCTGGTCGGAACGGAAGTTCCGTCGGTGTCGCCCATGACGGCGAACCGAAACGCTGTGTCGGTAGATCCTCGCGGGGCTCGGAACGTCGATTCCTCTGCCAGCGCGACGTCACCGGAGAGGATGCGATATCGATAGACAGCGCCGGGAATGAGTCCTCCAAGGACGATCCGATGCCTCGTCACCGCCTCCTCCGACCTCACCGTCGACCAGTCGCCGGCCGCGGGCCCGTAGTCGACGCGAGAGTCCGATGGCGCGTCGGTGATCCAGGTCACGGCGACGGACTCGTCGTCGGGCCGGCCGATCACGGGGCCCCGCCGCAGGCTCAGGCCGGGCAGGGAGAGCGCCGAAAGGAGAATCGCAGAGATCGCGATGGCCGGGCGGGCCACGGACACGGGAGCCGGCCGAATCGCCGGCCGGGGGCGGCAAGATGGCCGCTCTGTGCCAGCGGGCGCGAAGACGCCGGCAAATATCGCTTGCAGGCCGGCGAACCCCTCCACGGCTAGGGTGCGAAACCCGCAAGGTTGGTTTGGGGCTTTCCGCCGAACGGGAGATCCCGACCGGAGAAGGAGAGAATCAGGAGCCCGCAGCCCCCCGACGCGAGCTCTCGCAAGCGGCGGACGATGCCGAGCGAGAGGCCGCGTGCGGGATCCAGACCGAGAACAAGAAAGATCGCGTAGAGACCTCCCTCCTGCAGTCCAACGCGTCCGGGCACGAAGAACAGCGTTCCTTCCACGATGACCGCGAGAACGGCGATCGAGAGGCCCGCGCGCAGGGGGACCGGCGAGCCGAGAAGCTTCAGGACGATCAGGACCTCTCCGACACTGAGAGACCACCCGAGAGCAAAAAGGGCCGACGAGAGAACGAGGGCGCGCGGCCGGTCGCGAATGGCCATGCGGACCGAGAGCTTCAGGTCGTGCCAGAACTCCTTTTCCGCAGCGAACCTCGCGAGCAGGCGCCCGACCGTCCGGTCGAGCCCGTCCAGACCGATGCGGCCCCGCTCCCTACGCCCCCCGCCCAGTCGGGCGAGCATCGCCACAAAGAGAAGCAGGAACACGCCAATGCCGGCGCCCAAGATCCGCAGACCTGGCTGGAGGCCGCGACCCTCTGTCCCGAGAGAGCCCAAGCCGACGAAGACGGCCTGCCCAAGAAACTGCGTCATTGCTGCGAGGGTGACTGAGGCGAGCGCCTCTGCAGGCGGGACCCAGCGCGAGAGGAGCCGCGCCCGAAGCAGCTCTCCCCCGACAACCGCCGCCGGTACCAGCGCGTTGACACCGTCTCCGGCCAGCCGCATCGCCCCGAGCGCAAGGCCCGGCACCCTCTCCGGATCCGCAAGCGTCGCGCGCCACGCGAGCGTATTCACCGTCAGTACGACGGCCTCCAAGACCAGCACGTAGACGAAGCCCCAGCCAATCTGAGCGAGGTTTCGCCCGATCGCCGCGAGTCCGACACGGTGGAGGAGGTAGAAGAGGAGTCCGAGCCCCACCAGTAGTGAAATCCGTTGGAATTTCACGAGGCGAGGATTCTTCCGCCGGTGCCCACCCTCAGCTGTCTTCCGCGCCAGACGACGGTGTCACCGAAGAACGACTCGAGCCACAGAGCGGTCGCCATCAAGTCGCGAACGGGAACGAGCCAGAGGTCTCGCAGGATCGACCGGTCCTTGAGACACCGAAGCGCGAGAAAGCACGCGGAGGCGAGCCGAACCCCGAGGCCTCCGGCCGCAACCGACCAGCCCAGAGGCGAACCCCCGCACGCCAGTAGAAAGAGCAACCCCGCCGCGGTGCCTTGCGTAAAGACGAGCCCGGCATATCCCCACGGCCGAGATGTGCGAATACCGACGTTCCATCGGTTCTGTCGCGCCCTCAGATCGGCCAGGGTACGGGTTCCGAGGCAATGGTCGACCACGTCACATGCGAGCTCGACGCGATGTCCGGCCTCCGACGGCAACTTTCCCATGAGGTAGTCGTCGGCAAGGCAGTCCTCCAACGCAGCAAACCCCCCGATGTCCTCCAGGACTTCCCTTCGGATCAGGATTCCCGCACCCATCGCGAAGCTCATCCCCTCGAGCCTTCTCGCGACCAGCGCCCCCGGCAAGAACTCGGTCGAAAGGCTCAGGGCATCGATCCGGCCCACCAGACCCTTCCCCCGCGTGCGGTAGAGGCACGTCACCACGCCAACGTTTGAATCCCGAAGGGGTTCGACCATCCGCCGCAAGTGCGTTGGCTCCACCCGGATGTCGCTATCCGACACCAGCAGCAGCGGGTACTTCGCGTAATGGGCGAGATTGCTGACCGTTCTCACCTTCGGGTTCGCTCCGGACCCGCTCTTTGCGACGATGAACCGGATGTCGGTCTTGGGATGCTCGCTGGCGGCTTGACGTGCCGCTGCGAGGCAGGGATCGTCCTCGTCCTCGGCGCCGAAGAGAATCTCGAATCTCGTGTACTCCTGCTCGCAGAAGGACGCGAAATTCGCAATCGCGTCGTAGTCGAGACCCCGCAGAGGTTTGAGAATCGAAACGGGCGGTTCCCAATCCGACCCGTATCGGGAGCTCGACCGGGCGAGCAGGTCCCGCCCCGCGATCACGGCGTAGACGTAAAAGGCGGACGCCGTTACGGACACGACGAAAAATATGGGCCGAAGCACTTCGAGAGCGTGGAGCCAGGCGTGACTATGCACGATTCCTCCTGCGCCACACCGAGCGCCGGCTTCCGCACCGCCCCCTCATCTCACGACTCTCATGCGGGCCGCCGCCGGCCTCGCCAGCACAAAACGGCTCCGGCGGAGGGCGTCCTTGACGCGCTCGCTCAGCAGCGCCGCGAACTCCTCCGGTCCGGATGCCGGCGGACCATGGAATCGCTCTCCGGGAAGGGCCGCCGCCGGATGGCAGTACAGCTCGACGTCGTTGGAACGAATGCGCGGGATCAGACCCAGCAGGTAGTCCTCGGTGATCCGGCCCGTCGCGAGAAGGCCATACACGCGGTCGGAGACCGGAATGCCGGCAGCCGCGAGCCGCCGTTGGCCCCTCACCCGGAGCAACCGAAAAATCAGGCTCGAGAGGACCTTGCTCGGCACCCCGCGCCGGTCGAGCAAGACAGCCAGGGAAAGCTCCTCGTGCGGCAGGCGAATCGCCGGGATTCGAAACCGATCGGCCAGGCTCAGCAGAATCTGAAGCACCGTCGGATGCAGGTGCATGTGATGGTGGCCGTCGACATGTGAAAGCGCGAGACCGGTCTCTTCGAAGCGCTCGAGCTGTGCGCGAACTTCCCGCGCGAGCTCGCTTCTGGCCCCGCGCGAGAATTGATAGCGCAGTCCCTGCCGAATGAGGCCGGCGCGGAATCGTCCGGCCCCATCGACCAGACGCCGAATCTGCGATGCCGGGAGCGCCGCTCGCCCATCGGCGACGACCAGGTGAAGGCCGACCGACAGACCCGGCCGGGAACGCGCCAGTGCGATTGCCTCGCTGGCCGCATCGCCGCTGACCATCAGGCTCGCGTTGGTGAGAATGCCGCGGTCGTGGGCTTCGACGATCGCGAGGTTGACCTCGCGGGAGTTTCCGAAGTCGTCGCCGGTCACGATGAGCCGTCTCACGCTCGGGCCTCACGCCGGGACAGGAAACGCAGGAACTCGGAACCCTCCCGAAGGCGGCGCCGCATCATTTCGCGGCTTCCGACCATTTCGAAGAGCATCTCCGCCATCTTTCGCGGCCGAAAGTAGAAGCGCCGGTAGAACTCGTCGAGCGACGCGAAGATCTCCGTCGCCGACAGGTGCGGATAGGACAGGCTGGTCGCCTGCACGCCGTCCTCGCCGACGAGCCCGGCGGCATTTCCCGTCAGCCAACCCTGCTTGACCGCCTGTCGGTAGAGCTCGGTGCCCGGATACGGCGCCGCCAGTGAGACCTGGATCGTGTGCGGGTTGATCTCGCGGGCGAATCGAATCGTGCTCTCGATCGTTTCCCGCGTCTCCCCGGGAAGCCCAACGATGAAGGTTCCATGGATCGTGATCCCGAGCCTGTGGCAATCCTCCGTGAACCGGCGGGCCACGTCGATCCGCGTTCCCTTCCGGATGTTGTTGAGAATTTGCTGGCTTCCCGTTTCGTAGCCGACCAGGAGGAGGCGAAGCCCGCCCTCCTTCAGGATCTTCAGCGTCTCGTACGGCACGATCGCTTTGGCGTTGCACGACCACGTCACTCCGAGCTCCCCGAGCAGACGAGCGATCGCTTCGGCTCGGGGAAGGTCGTCGGTGAAGGTGTCGTCATCGAAGAAGAACTCGCGGACCTGCGGGAAGAGCGCCTTGGCGCGCGCGATCTCTGCTGCGACGCTCCGAGGGCTTCGGGTGCGATAGCGGTGGCCGCCGATCGTCTGTGGCCAGAGGCAGAAAGTGCACCGCGAGCGGCAGCCGCGCCCGGTATAGAGCGACACGTACGGGTGGAGCAGGTATCCGATGAAGTAGTCCTCGATGACGAGGTCCCTCTTGTAGACGTCGGACACGAAAGGAAGGGCGTCCATGTCCTCGATCGGGGCGCGGGACCGGTTGTGAACGACCCGGTCGCCATCGCGGTAGCTGATGCCATCGACCTCGTCTAGCGGCCGTCCCTGCGCGATCTCGGCGATCGTGTAGTCGAACTCCTCTCGCGCCACGAACTCGATCGCGGTCGAGGCGGCGAGGCTCTCCGCCGGGGAAACCGCGACGTGCGCTCCCACGAAGCCCACGCGTAGGCCGGGGTGTGCTCGGCGCAGGGCCTCGGCCACGCGGACGTCCGAGCGGAAGGAGGGGGTGCTCGTGTGAAGCACCGCGAGCTCGTAGTCGCCGGCGACGGGCAACAGCTCCTCGAGCGTGAGGTTCCGGGCAGGAGCGTCGACGAGTCGGCTGCCCGGCACCAGGGCCGCCGGCTGCGCCAACCAGGTCGGGTACCAGAAGGACCGGATCTCGCGGCGCGCCTGGTAACGCGACCCGGCGCCGCCGTCGAAGCCCTCGAACGACGGGGGGTTGAGAAAGAGCGTCTTCAGGTGCGTCACGCGGAGTCGGCTCCCGATGAAGGCGGCCCCTCTGCGAGCGGCGCTGGCCGGGGACTCTGGCCCCGCGGGGGGGACGGGTGTCCTGGCAGGAATCTCAGCGCGACTCGCACGCCTCCCGGAACGAGCGACGGCCGCAGCAGGCGGGGATTGTACGGTGCCAGGCGGCGGTCGTTCTCGGACAAGCAGAGCTCCAAGAAAGAGCGGGCCGAGAGATCGCCGAAGGCGGAGCGGGCGTTCAGGGTGAACCCTTCCTGCGAGCCCGCCTCCTGCTTTCCCATCTTCACGGCGTGCCCGACGTGCTCCAGGATCTGGCCGGCGATAGCGCCCCATCGGCGCAGTTCGTAAATCGGCTTCATCGGCAGCGAGGCCCGGGCGCGCAGGTAAGCCGCCCAGTTCACGATGAACAGAATGTGACGAGCCTCTTCCTGCATGATCGGGTCGAAGATGTCGATCAGCGCGGCGGGGAAGTACTCGGACCGCTTTCCGATCGCAAAGAGCCCGAAGGCGAAGAAGGAATCGAGACATTCGCCGTAGCCCGTGCTCAGGAACGCCCGCTCGGCATCCGCCGGCGGCGCGGGGCGGGCGAACGGCTTGACCGGGATTCCGTAGTGTTGCGTCAACAGGGTCAACAACGACGCGTGCCGACCCTCTTCGTAGCCCTGCAGCGCGATCGCTCGCGCGAGCAGCGGATCGCGCTCGACGCGACCGAGCGTCTGGACCTTCAGTGCCGTCTCCGTCTCGGTCTTTACCGCTTCGTCCCAGATCGGAAGGCGACGGAGCCGCGCCCGGCACTCCGCGTCGAGCTCGGGCCAGGGAATCTCCGCCGGCTCGAAGGGCTTGTGAGTCTCGATGAACGTGTCGCAGAAGAGGCGCTTGTGGTCTTCGGACCCGATGAACCGCGCCATCACTTCGAATCCTGCCCCCTGCAAAACGAAACTCGTGCTCCGATTGCGAAAGCGAGTCGCCCTTCACCGGCGCGAACGAAGTCTACGTTTTCAAAATGAACGCACGGTAAACAACGAGGTCGCGCGAATCGAGCGATCCGATCGGCGACCGCGTCGCTATAATTGCGACGCCATGCGGATCCTGGTCGTCGAGGACGACCCGCGGATGGCGAACCTCCTGGCGCGCGTCTTGCGGGAATCCGGCTACGCCGTCGATGTCGTCGGCGAGGGATCCGACGCGGTCGAGCGCGGTTCCTTCGGAGACTACGACCTGATCGTGCTCGACATTCTCCTTCCGGGAATCGACGGCTTCGCCGTCTGCCAGCAGGTTCGGGCCACGATGAGCGAGACGCCGATCCTGATGCTCTCGGCGCGCTCCGAGATCGCCGACCGCGTGCATGGGCTGGACCTCGGCGCCGACGACTACATGGCCAAGCCGTTCGCGGTCGAGGAACTCCGCGCGCGTGTCGCCGCGCTGCTGCGGCGCCGGGCCCTTCCCCCGCAGATCACGCTGACGGTCGGCAACATCCGGCTCAACCGCGCCAAGCACTCGGTGGAGGTCCGCGGAAACGTCGTGGAGCTGACCGCCAAGGAGTACTCCCTTCTCGAATACCTGCTCTTGAATCGCGGACGGATCGTCACGCGCCAGGAGATCGCGGAGCACGTCTGGGACGAGCACTTCGATCCGTTCTCCAACCTGATCGAGGTATACGTCGGCCGCCTGCGGCAGAAGATCGATCTGCCCTCGGAGAAGCAGGCTTCCTTTCTGAAGACGCGAAGGGGCGAAGGCTACTTCGTCGAAGACCTCCGTCACGAGCCGGATTGACCCGCATCTCGATTCGCTGGAAGCTGACGCTCTGGTACGGGGCGGCGCTGTGCGTGATCCTCGCCATCTTCTCGGCGGCCACCTACTGGCGATACCGGGCCGCGGCGTGGAGGGCCTTCGACGCCGACCTGTCGATGAACCTCGACACTCTCCAGGCGGCCTTGATCGAGGAGATTCACGAGGCGCAGGCGGCATCGCCCGCCAACGTTCGACAGCCCGACGGCTCGAGCGGCTCCTCGCTGGAAAACCATCGGCGGGCCGCGGAAGACACGCTCGAGGAGTTCCGCCTCAACGGGCTCTACGCGGAGGTTCGGGAGGGACTCCGCGCGGAGACGCTGCTGGCGCGCCTACCCGGAGTCCAAATCGGCCAGCGCGGGGCGCTCCTCCCCGAATCGGCGTGGAAGGACGCGGCCGGATCCCGAGCGACCCAGGTCATTCGGCTGGAGTCGAACATCCGGGCGGCCATCCGAAGCGTTCAAGCGAGCCCGGAGCTCGACCCGATCGAGCTCGCCGTCGCCGACAGGACGACGCTCGTGGATGGAACTCTCGCCGCGATCCGCCGTTCGCTCATCGAGTTCGGAACGGTCGGTCTCATCCTCGCGCTGGCCGGAGGCTACTGGCTGGCGACGCGAGCCTTGAGTCCGATCGACGCCATGACGACTCAAGCCGACCGGATGGCGGAGACGCCCTCGTCCGGGTCCCAGCGACTGCAGGTGAGGAATCCGGGCGACGAGCTCGGGCGTCTCTCCCTGACCTTCAACCGGCTCCTCGAGCGAATCGCCGTCTCGATGAACCAATTGAGGGCCTTCATCGCCGACGCCGCGCACGAGCTGAAGACCCCGGTGTCGGTGATCCGCGGCGAGGCGGAGCTGTCGCTCTCGGCGGAGCGGAGTCTCGAGGAATACCGCGACGCACTACGCGCGATCGCCGACGAGAGTCAGCGGCTGTCGCTGATCGTCAGCGACCTCACTCTCCTGGCCGAAGGGGAAACGCTCGACCACCCCCTCGAACGGCGGCGCATCGACCTGAAGGAAATGGTCCACGAGGTCGCACGCTCGTTGCGCACGCTCGCCGCCGGCCGGGGCGTCGTCGTCGAGATCGAATCGACGAGATGCGGCGACTATCGAGGAGATGAGCGCCTGCTCCGTCAAGTCGTGACGAACCTCTTGGAAAACGCCATCAAGTTCTCTCCTTCGCTGAGCCGGGTCGCCGTCGTCCTTGCACAGGAGGGCGAGAACATCGAAGTCCGGGTCCTCGACCAGGCTCCGACGTTGTCGGCGGAGGACCGAGAACGTGTGTTCGAGCGCTTCTACCGCGCGCGCGGGTCCGGGAGCAAGACCCGGGGAAGCGGTCTCGGCCTGGCGATCGTGCGGTGGGCCGTGACGCTCCACGGAGGGCGAATCCGCGTCGAGCCGCGCGAGGCGGCGGGAAACGAATTCGTCGTGACGCTTCCCCCCCCGCCGGAGTCGGCGGAGAGCCGCGAGATCAGCGGCCGACAACCAGAAGCGTGAAGGTCCCCGGCAAGATCGGCGGCCTCGGGCGCGGCTGCCCGGCCGTGGCCTCCGGCGCGGGCCCGAACTCCGCCGTGACCAGAAAGACGCGGTGGGTCTTCTCGTCGAGCGCCATGGTCCGCGCGCCGCGCTGCGTGGCCACGTTCTCCACGACCGAGAACTTGTCGGGCGCGTCTTCCCGGACGACCGTCAAGGTTCCTTCCCCGTTCGAGCTGAAGGCCAGGGCCGTGTCGGGATCGAACCCGGTCGCGTCGACGCCGGCTCCGATGGGGACGGAAGCGACGATGTTTCCGGTCGCAGCATTGACGACGACCATCAGACGATTGCCGCATCCAATGAAGAGCCTCTTGTGGGCGCGGTCGATCGCCATGCCGGTCGGCTCCTCGCACGGCGCGAGCGGCCAATGCTTCAGGACCTCCGCCTTGCGCGAATCGATCGCCACGAGCTCGCTCCGGTCCTCGAGGTTCGCGTACACACGGCCTTCCTGGTCCGAGGTCGCAAACTCCGGTTTCCCGCCCAACGCCACCGTGGCGAGGACCTTTCCGGACGCGGCGTCCAGCACCGTGGCGTTGGCGCTGCGGCCGTTGAACGCGAAGACCCGCGTCGAGGCCGGGTCGTAAAGAATCGCATCCGGGTTCTCACCCGTGCTCTTGACCTCCTCGAGAGTCTTCAGTGTCTTCAGGTCGAAAATCGTGATCGACGAGGCCCGTCCGTTGCTCACATAGCCCCGTCCGAGCTCCGGCGCCAGGGCTACGCCATGAACACCCGCCGTGTTTTCGATCTCGCCTACCGGCTTCAACGTGTCTGCGTCGAAGACCGACACGTGTGTGCCGCGTGTGACGTACAGCCGCCGTGCCGCCGCGTCCACGAGCAGGTAGTCCCATCCGCCCTCGCCGCCCAGCAGGACCTTCTGAACGACCTTGTAGCCCGCATTCGGCTGCGCCCGGCCAACGGCGGCGGCGCAGAGCAGCGCTGCGAACAGGATCGGAAGTATGCGGTGAACTCTCATCGCTCGCTCTCTCTTTGACCGATCGTAGCACCGCGAGGCCCGTCGACGCCGACTCCTCCGCGCTCCTTCGATCTTGGCGGGGCGTTACATAAATCGGAAGTAAACTCGGCTGCGCCGGATAGCGCCGCACTCTCGCGTGGTTCGTCTTGAAAGATCCGGGCTAGACTTCTTCATTCACCGATGCCCTCTCGCTGCGACTCTGGCGGACTCCGCGCCGGCCGATTTCTTCTCGGCTTCATCGCGACGCTCGCGTCCGCGGCCGCCTCACCGGCGCAGACGCCGCTGTCGCTCGACGAGGCGATCCGGCAGGCGCGCTCGGCGAACGCGCGCTTGCCCCTGAGGGCTCTGGAGGTCTCGCTCGCCCGCCAAAGACAGAGTGAAGCGCTCGCCGAGCGATGGCTGAAGGTGGCGGTCGAGGGAGATTTTCTCTACGCGCCCGCGGGCGGCTACGATCCCGTGCTCACCAACCTCGGTGACGCTCGGCTCCAGGTCGTGGCGCGACAGCCTATCTACCAGGGCGGGGCCTTGAAGGCACTCACGGCCCGCGCGGATGCCGGCTTCGCGGCCGCGAGCGCGCGGTACCGGATGGCCGACAAGGACCTCGACCTGGAGGTCCGCAGCCGGTTCGCGGAGCTTCTGGCCGCTCGCGCCGAAGCCGCCGGCCGCCGCGAGGGGGTCGAACGGCTCTCGAACTACCGGGCCTTGCTCAAGAGCCGTCAGGCCTTCGGGCAGGGGGTCGCGGCCGACGTCCTGAAAACCGAGGTGCGGATCGCCCTGGAGGAGGCCGCCGTCGCCGAGGCCGAGGAGCGGCAGGATCAGTCGAGGCTGGCGCTCAACGAACTGATGGGGAAAGACCCGTCGGCGCCCCTCGAGCCCGAGCCTCTCCCCGCGCCCGAAGCGCCGGCAACCTCGAGTGCCTCCGCGTGGCAGGGCGCTCCCGAAATTGCGGCTGCGGAAGCCGAGGCCCGCTCGGCCGAGGCCGACCTCACGATCGCGCGCTCGGAGCGCAAGCCCCACCTCTTCTTCAACGCCGATCTGGGCTTCTGGGTCTCAGACACGACGAACCTCGGCTCCGAGTTCTGGGACCGGTTCTGGGCGGCCAAGGGCTATTCGCTTTCCCTGGTCATGGCATGGCCGGTCTGGGACAACGGAGCCTTCCGCGCGCGCGTGGCGCAAGCCGATCTCGGGCTCCAGCAGGCCCGCTCGCAGGTCGAAGTCGAGCGTCGCGACGCGCGCCTTGCCTGGACGCAGGCGGAAACCGCGATGCGGCACCTGTTCCGCCAGCTGGAGATCCTGTCACGGGCCGCTCCCGACGCTCGGGACTCCTACCTCGAGATGGAAAGCCGATACCGCGGGGGCACCGCATCGGCTCTCGAAGTGCTCGATGCCTTCGGGGCCGCCGTGGACGCCTCGTCCCGCCTGATCGACGTCACGGCCCGCTACCGCGTCGCGCAGGCCGTGGCCATCCGGTGGAGTACTCCCTGAGCCGCCGCGTTCTTTTGATTCTCACGGCGGTCCTTCTCGGCTGCCGTGCAAAGCCGCTCCCGGAAGAAACGCCTCCGCCTCCCAACGCTTCCGCCGAGGCCGTTTCGGTGCGCGTGGCCAAGGTCGTTCGCACCACACTGGACGAAGTGGTCTCCGGCCCCGGTCGAACCGCGGCCCTCGCGCAGCAGAAGGTCCGCGCGCCCTTCCCCGGAACGCTCACGGAACTAACCGCGGCGGACGGCGATCGCGTGACCCAGGGGATGGCGATCGGGACCATTGTGTCTCGCGACAGCGAGGCGGCGCTTGCAGGCGCACGCGAGATGGTCCGCGAAGCCAAGACACCGGCCGAAAAGCAGGACGGGGAACGCGCCCTCGCCCTGGCGGAGCGGGCGCTCGTCCAGATGCGGATCGCCGCACCCTCGGACGGCATCGTCTTCTCGCACGCCGCGGTCAAGGGCGACCGGCTGTCGGAGGACCAGGAGATCCTGACGATTGCGGACGCCACTTCGATCGTCTTCCTGGCCGACGTCGCCCAGAGCGATCTCGACCGGGTCCGACCGGGACAGAGCGTCGAGATCTGGCTCCCCGGTCGGTCCGCCCCGCTTCTCGGACGGGTGCACGACGTTCTGCCGGGCGCCAATGCCGCTGACTTCACGGTTCCCGTTCGCGTGGATCTGCCGGCCCTCCGCGCCGTCCCGCCGCTCGGTCTCTTCGGCATGGCGCGTATCACGATTGCGCAACATCGCGGTGCCATGGTGTTGCCCGACGCGGCACTGATCCACGACGACGTGACCGGCTCGACACGGATCGCGCTGGTCCAGGACGGCCGGGCCCGCTGGGTCGACGCGACCGTCGGGCTGCACGGGCCGCAAGGCACGGAGATCACCGCCCCGCCGCTTTCGGAGGGACAGACCGTCGTCGTCTCGGGTCAGGTCGGGCTGCCCGATGGAGCGGCCGTGACCGTTCGTCCGTGAAGCTGCTCGCACTCGTCCACGAGCGGAGAGTCGCGCTCCTCCTGCTCGTCGTGATTCTCGTGGCGTGCGGCCTGATCGTCGGCGCGCGGATGCCCGTCTCGATCTTTCCCTCCGTGACCTTTCCCGTGATCAAGATCATCGCCGACGCGGGTGAGCAGCCCGCGGCACGCATGATGCCGAGCGTCACGCGGCCGCTCGAGCAAGCCGTCTTGCGCGTGCCCGGGATCCGCCTCGTCCGGTCCACGACCTCCCGCGGATCGACGGAGATCTCGGCCAATTTCGCCTGGGGCACGGAGATGCAGACCGCTCTGCAGCGGGTGCAGGCGGAGATGGCGCGCATCCGACCCGACCTCCCCGCCGAGACACGACTCGAGGTCCAATGGATGAACACGGCGGTCTTTCCGATCCTGGGGTACGCCCTGACTTCGGATACGTTGAGCCAAGCGGACCTCTGGGAGCTTGCCGAGTACAGCTTGAAGCCCGAACTCGTCCGCATCCCCGGGGTGTCACAAGTGCAGATTCAGGGCGGACGACAGCGCGAGTTCCAAGTCCACCTCGAGCCCGCCGCTCTCGCGGCTCGCCGCCTCGCCGTCAGCGACGTGATCTCGGCGATCCGGAAGAACAACATCGTCCTGTCGGCCGGCCTCACCGAAGCCAATCACGAGCTCTACCTGTCCCTGGTCGATGGCGTCGCGAAGGACCGGGAAGCGCTTTCGCGCATCCCGATACCCGTCCCCGGCGGTGTGCCCGCGCTCGTCGGCGAGCTGGGTTCGGTATCGGTGGGCGATGCCGTCTCCTACATCCGTACCACCTCCGGGGGACGGCCCGCCGTTCTCGTCAACGTGATCCGCCAGCCGTCGGCCAACACCTTGTCGATCGCCGACCAGGTGCGGGACCTGCTGAAACGGCGTCCGGACCTTCTTCCCCGAGGCGCGCGCTGGACCACCTTTTACGACCAGGCGGAGTTCGTGTCGCACTCGGTCAACGGCGTTCGAGACGCGATCTTGATCGGAG
>Ga0335084_10001680_pt1 | contig 20926 bp, 18 predicted proteins | sample Lox_Sample_44_FD_206721 | JGI IMG/M metagenome (GOLD analysis project Ga0335084, IMG submission 206721) | Soil microbial communities from Loxahatchee National Wildlife Refuge, Florida, United States - Lox_Sample_4.4 | ecosystem: Environmental > Terrestrial > Soil > Wetlands | place: USA...
TGAGCGTGAGGTAGCGGCGAGCGTTGGGGTCGCGCTTCGGATCGGAGGTGTAGACGCCGTCGACCTTGGTCGCCTTGAGCACGATATCCACTCCCATCTCGCGCCCCCGGAGCGCTGCGGCCGTGTCGGTAGTGAAGAACGGGTTGCCCGTGCCCGCGGCGAAAATGACGATCTTGTTCTCCTCCAGGTAGCGCAGGGCCTTGCCGCGGATGTACGGCTCCGCCACCTGCTCGATCGACAGCGCCGACTGGACGCGGGAGACGAGGCCGGCGCGGCGCATGGCGTCCTGCAGCGCGAGCGCGTTCATCAGCGTCGCGAGCATGCCCATGTAGTCGGCGGTCGCCCGATCCATACCGGCCGCGCCCGGGGCAACGCCCCTGAAGATGTTGCCGCCGCCGATCACGACGGCAACCTGGACGCCGAGCTGCACGACCTCACCGATTTCGGCGACGATGCGATCGATCACCTGCCGGTTGATGCCATAGGGATCGTCGCCCATCAGGGCCTCGCCCGACAGCTTGAGCAGAATCCGCTTGTAAACCGGCTCAACGCGCGCCGCCGGAGCCACACCCGGCAGCGTCGCAACGTTCGGTGCCGTGGTGGATGCGGTCATGGCGTTCGCTCCCTGGGCTGTCTGCTGCGCGCTTCTTCTTTCAGGCCGTCTTCGCCATCGCCGCCACTTCGGCGGCAAAGTTGTCCTTCTTCCGCTCGATGCCTTCCCCGACCACGTACAGCTCGAACGCGCTCACTTTGGCGCCATTTGCCTTGAGATACTTCTCCACGCTCTGATCGGGATCCTTGACGAACGGCTGGCCGAGCAGCGTCACCTCGGACAGGAAGCGGTTGAGCTTGCCTTCGACCATCTTGGCAACGATGTCCGCGCTCTTGCCGCTCTGCGCTGCCTGGGCCGCGTAGATCGCGCGCTCGCGCTCGACGAGATCCTTGGGGACTTGGTCGCGCGACACGCAGATCGGTCGCAGTTGCGCGACCGATGCCGCGACATGCATGGCGATGTCCTTGCCGGTTTGCGCGTCGCCACCTTCGTACGCGACGGTAACGCCGATGCGCCCGCCCCCATGAAGGTACTGCGCGAGCTGGCCGGGGGTGCTCATGCGGACGAAACGGCGAATCGACACGTTCTCGCCGAGTTTCTGGACGAGAGCCTGGCGAACGCTTTCGACCGTGCCTCCCTCGAGGGCGAGCGCGGACAGCGCCTGCACGTCCGCGGGCTGCTTCTCGACGACGAGCCGCGCAAGCGCGCGGGCGAAGGCAACGAAGTCGGCGCTGCGGGCGACGAAATCCGTCTCGCAGTTGAGCTCCACCATCGCGCCGCTCCTGCCGTCTGCAGAGACGAACGCGCCGATCACGCCTTCCGCTGCGACGCGATCGGCCGCCTTGGAAGCCTTGGCGCCGCTGCGCACGCGCAAAAGCTCCTCCGCCTTGGCGGGATCGCCGGCAGCCTCCTGCAGCGCTTTCTTGCATTCCATCATCGGCAGCCCAGTCCGGCTGCGCAGATCCATCACCATGCTTGCGGTCACTTCCGCCATGCTGTGCTCGCTCTTCTCCGATGCCCAAAAAAAAGGGGCTGCCGCCCCTCGTCCGTCAAGCGGTTGCTTCGTCCCCGGATACCTCAACGAATTCGTCGGCCTGAACGATCTCCTGGATCACCTGGCTGCGTCCCTCGAGCACGGCGTCGGCTACCCCGCGGGCGTAGAGGCGGATGGCACGGCTCGAATCGTCGTTGCCGGGAATCACGTAGGCGATGCCATCGGGCGAGTGGTTAGTGTCGACCACGCCCACGATCGGGATTCCCAGCTTCTTCGCTTCCGTTACGGCAATCTTCTGATAGCCGACGTCGATTACGAACAGCGCATCGGGCAGCGCGCTCATTTCCTTGATGCCGCCGAGGCTGCGATTGAGCTTGTCCATCTCGCGCTGGAGTGTGAGCGCCTCGCGCTTGCTCATCTTCTCGAACGTGCCGTCCTGCGCCATCGCCTCCAGGTCCTTCAGACGCTTGATCGACGCCTTTACCGTCTTGAAGTTGGTCAGCATGCCCCCGAGCCAGCGGTGATCCACGTACGGCATCGCCGCACGCCGGGCTTCCTCGGCAATGATGTCCCGCGCCTGGCGCTTGGTTCCCACGAACAGGATGGTGCCGCGGTTGCCGGCGAGCTGACGAACGTACTTCACCGCCTCCTGGTACATCGCGAGCGTCTTCTCCAGATTGACGATGTGAATCTTGTTGCGCTGGCCGAAGATGTACTCCGCCATCTTCGGATTCCAGTACCGAGTCTGGTGACCGAAGTGGACCCCGGCCTCCAGCATTTGACGCATCGTGACCGACATTACTACACTCCTTGTCAGGGTTGAGCCTCGATCCGCCACCGGGCCCGAGCTGCGCATACGCCGCCTGCGGGCACCCTGAACGGGCAGATCTGCGAATTGCCCGACCCGCCGTCCCGGTTGGGGCGGCTCGAATCAGGCTAACTCTAAATTCTAGCACAGTTTTCCCGACTCACGACCCCCTGGGTCAGCTCACGACAAAGCCCCGCGAGGCACCACGCCGCTCATGATTCCATGGCACGACTCACTGCTCGCACGCGGCGCGAAGTTCGATGGCGCGAGCGTGTCGAGCTTTGCGGATCCGGCGCAGGAACGCGCCGCGGCACGCGACGACGCGGTTATCTGCGACCTTGCGCCCATCGCCGCGCTGCGGGTGAGCGGACCGGACGCGGAAGCGTTCCTTCAGGGGCAGCTGACGAGCGACGTAGCAGTCCTGGCGCCTGGCACGAGCCAGTACTCGGCATGGTGCTCGCCCAAGGGCCGGGTGCTTGCGAACTTCCTGTTGCGGCGACTCGACGCGGCAAGCTTCGAGCTGCTGCTGCCGGCTCCGTTGCTCGCACCGATCCGAAAACGCCTGGGAATGTTCGTGCTGCGCTCGAAGGTCGCGCTCGAGGACGAAAGCGCGGCGAGTGCGCGCATCGGCCTCGGCGGGCCGATGGCGGTGCGTTGCGCGGAAGCGATCGCGGGTGTCGCGCCCGCCGTCCACCGAAGCGTTGCGCTGGCGGGAGGACTCCTGCTCGGGCTCGCGAGTAATCGCTTCATGGCCATCGTCGCGCCGGAGCGCGCCGCGCCGCTGTGGGACCTATTGGCCGTGCACGCGCGACCGGCAGGATTCCCCTGCTGGGAGTGGCTCGCGGTGCGCGCAGGAGTTCCGGCGATTCTTCCACCGACGCAGGACCTATTCATCCCACAGATGCTCAACTGGGAAGTCCTGGGCGGCGTCAGTTTCAAGAAGGGCTGTTACACCGGACAGGAGATCGTCGCTCGTACGCAGCACCTCGGGAGCGTCAAGGAGCGCAGCATGCTGGTGCACACCGACGTGGCGCCTCCCCCGCCCGGCACACGCGTGTTCAGCGAGCGCTTCGGTGAGCAGGCCTGTGGTACCGTGGTGAACGCGGCTCCGGCCCCCGCGAACGGAAGCGACCTGCTGGCAGTTGTGCAGACGGCGGCGGTCGGCGCCGAGCTGCGGCTCGGCGCCCGCGATGGGCCGGCGCTTTCGCAGCTGTCTCTCCCGTACGCTTTCCCCGCCGCGGAGCGCTCGCGCGGGCGCGCAGCGTGACGCTACCCGCGGCGGCTCGAGGCGACTGACGGCATGTGCCTCGCGGTGCTTGCCCTGGGAGTGCATCCGCGGCTCCCGCTGGCGATCGCCGCGAACCGCGACGAATTCCATGCGCGCGCTGCCGAAGCAGCGCGCTGGCAGCCTTCAGGCGTGCTCTCGGGCAGGGATCTCGTAGCTGGCGGTACCTGGTTCGGCGTGAACGCGAGCGGCCGCTGGGCCCTCGTGACCAACTACCGCGAGGGGGCGCCGCGCGATCCGAACGCGCCTTCGCGCGGTGAGCTCGTGCTCCGCGCGCTTGCCGACGAGGTGCCGCCGCTCGTCTGCGCCGCCGCGATCGCTGCTGAAGGCGAGCGCTATCACGGCTTCAGCCTGCTCATCGGTGTCGCCGCAACGACGGCTTACGCGTCGAACCGCGCGAGCGGCGCCATCGCGCTCGGCCCCGGGATCTACGGGCTGTCGAACCACCTCCTCGAGACGCCGTGGCCCAAGCTCGTACTGAGCAAAAGCCGGCTGGCCGCTTGGGCAGCATCCGGAAGCGAACGGATCGAGCCGCTGTTCGAGCTGCTCGGCGATCGCCACCAGGCGGAGCCCGCGGCGCTGCCCGCGACCGGCGTGTCGCCCGAGTGGGAACGGCTCCTGTCGAGTCCCTTCATCGTCAACCCACGCTACGGAACGCGCTGCTCGACGGTGCTCGCGATCGCGCTAGGCGGGCGGGCGCGCTTCGAGGAGCGCAGCTTCGACGCGCTCGGGCGCGAAAGCGGGCGCGCCGCGTTCGATTTCGAGCTGCGCTCCGCTGGCGGCACCGCGTCCGTCAATGCGGCTTCCGCCACTGCGGCGGGCGAGGATCGTGCAACCTGACTTGGTTACGACTCGTCGCGGCGCGCCGAAAAGAATGCGGAGAGCAGCGCTCCGCATTCCATGGCGAGCGCACCGCCGCTGACTGCCGTGTGATGGTTGAGCCGCGGCTGCGCCAGCAGATCGATCACGCTGCCGCACGCTCCCGTCTTCGGATCGGATGCGCCGAACACGAGGCGGCGGATGCGGGCATGCATGATGGCTCCCGCGCACATGACGCAGGGCTCGAGCGTCACGTAGAGCTCGCAGCTCGGGAGGCGGTAGTTGCCCAGCGCGGCCGCCGCGCTGCGCAACGCGGCGATCTCCGCGTGCGCCGTCGGATCGTTGCTGGCGACCGGCGCGTTGCCGCCGCGGCCAACGATCGTGCCGTCGCATACGACGATCGCTCCGACCGGAACCTCCCCGCGCGCTTGCGCGCCCCGCGCCAGCGCCAGAGCTTCCCGCATCCAGCGCTCGTCTTCTCCCGAGGTTTGCCCCGCAGCGCTGTAAGGCGCGCGCGGCTCGCTGCGAACGCTCATCGATCCTCCGCGATAAGCGCTTCGGCCTCGATCTCGATGAGCAGCTCAGGCGAGATCAGCGCCCTCACCTCGACCATCGTGCTGGCCGGCCGGATGGCGCCGAAGGCCTCGCCGTGCGCGCGGCCGACTGCCTCCCACTGGGCGATGTCCGTAACGTAGATGCGGGTGCGCACCACATCGGCGAGCGTAGCGCCGGCCATGTTCAGCGCACGCTCGATATTGGCGATCGCCTGCTTCGCCTGTGCGTAGGGATCGCCGGGCCCGACGATCCCGCCCTTGCCGTCGGTCGCGGTCGTGCCGGAGACCCAGACCATGTTGCCGACCTTCACCGCTCGCGAATAGCCCACCTTGGGCTCCCACGGCGTGCCGGTGGCGAAGTGCTCGCGCTTCATTCCCACTCGATCGTCGCCGGCGGCTTGCCCGAGATATCGTAGACGACCCGGTTGATCCCGCGCACCTCGTTGGTGATGCGATGGGAGGCACGCGACAAAAGGTCGTGCGGCAGTGGCGCCCAGTGTGCAGTCATGAAATCGCTGGTCTGCACGGCGCGCAGCGCGACGGCGTGCTCGTAGGTCCTTCCGTCGCCCATCACGCCGACCGACTGCACCGGGAGGAAAACCGCGAAGGCCTGTGCCACCCTGTCGTACCAATCGGCACGCCTTAGCTCGTCGATGAAGATCGCATCGGCACGCCGCAGCAGCTCGGCGCGCTCGCGCGTGACCTCGCCAACGATGCGCACGCCGAGGCCGGGCCCCGGGAAAGGGTGCCGGAAGACGAGCTCGCGCGGCAGGCCGAGGGCGAGCCCCAGCTCGCGCACCTCGTCCTTGAACAGCTCGCGCAACGGCTCGAGGAGCTTGAGGTGCAGCGTCTCGGGCAGGCCGCCCACGTTGTGGTGGGACTTGATGGTGTGCGCCTTCTTGGTCTTCGCGGCCGCCGATTCGATGACGTCCGGATAGATCGTTCCCTGCGCGAGCCACTTCGCCCGCGCCAGCTTCGCCGCCTCGGCCTGGAACACGTGGACGAACTCTCGTCCGATGATCTTGCGCTTCTGCTCGGGATCGGAGACCGACGCCAGCGCACGCAGGAACGTTTCGCTCGCGTCGACCATGTCAACCTTCACGTGGAGATGGCGGGCGAAGGCATCCATCACCTGTTCCGCTTCGCCCAAGCGCAGCAACCCCGTATCGACGAAGATGCAGGTGAGCTGGGCGCCGATCGCGCGTTGGATCAGTGCTGCCGCCACGGAGGAATCGACGCCGCCGGAAAGCCCGAGGATCACTTCCTCGTGGCCGACCTCGGCCCGTATCTTCGCCACCGCCTCCTCGACGTAGGCCGGCATGCTCCAGTCGCCCTTGCAGCCGCAGATGTCGCGCACGAAGCGCGCCAGAACCGCCTTGCCCTGTTTCGTGTGCGTAACCTCCGGATGAAACTGAACGGCGTAGAAGCGTCGCGACTCATCCATCATTCCGGCGATCGGGGTCGCCTCGCTGCTCGCCATCAGCGAGAACCCCGGCGGCAGCGCCGTCACCTTGTCGCCGTGACTCATCCAGACGTCGAGCAGGCCGTGTCCCTCAGCGTTCACGCTGTCCTGGATGCCCTCGAGGAGGCGCCCGTGGCCGCGCGCCCGCACCTGCGCATAGCCAAACTCGCGCACGCGGCCGCCTTCGACCCCTCCTCCGAGTTGCGCAGCCATCGTTTGCATGCCGTAGCAGATGCCGAGCACCGGCACGCCCGCCGTCCAAACCGCCGCGGGCGCGCGCGGCGTGTCGCCCTCGGTCACGCTCTCGGGACCACCCGAGAGGATGATCCCCGCCGGCCTCGCCTGCCCTATGAATGCGTCCGAAACGTCGAACGGGTGAATCTCGCAGTACACGTTGAGCTCGCGCACGCGGCGCGCAATGAGCTGCGTGTACTGGGCACCGAAATCGAGGATCAGGATAGTCGCGTGCACCGTCGCCTCGCTACATCGAGCGCACCGCAGCGCGCGGGGCGAAGTGCCGCCTTGCGAGCCAGAAGGCGACAAGCTGCAACACCGCGCTCACGAAGAAAGTCGCGCCGACGCGCCAGTCCGAGGGCGGAAGGTGGCTTACCTGCGCGAGCAGCGGGGTCCCGATCGCGGGCGCGACGACGAACATGATGCTGTTGATCGAGTTGAGCGCGCCCATCGTCACCCCCTGCTCGCTGGGATCGACCGCGTTCGAGACGATGCTCTGCAGCGCGGGACCCGCGGCGAAGGACAGGAAATTGCCCACGATCACGGCGTACATCATCCAGCCGTGCTGCGCCAGGCCGTAAAGAAGGTAGGCGATCGCGCCCACACCGACACCAGCCAGCACCAGACGCACCTCGCCGAAGCGGCGCAGCAGAGGCCCGAGCAGGGCGCCTTGCACGAGAGTCGCGACCAACCCGACGCAGAACAGCGCGAACCCGTTCTCGCGCGGGCCCCAGCCGAAGCGAAAATGCGTGTACAGCACCCACGTGAATTGCAGCATCAGCTGCGCCATCACGATCAGCGCGAATACGATCACGAGGCTCCCGACCTCGCGATGGCGCGTCAGCGCAAGGAGAGCCGCGAATGGGTTTGCGCGCGCCAGACTGAAAGGGGCACGTCGCTCCCTGGGGAGAGACTCGGGGACGATGAGATATCCGTACGTTGCATTCAGCAGAGACAGCCCGGCAGCGGCATAGAAGGGTAGCCGCAGATCGATGCTCCCGAGCAGGCCGCCGATCATCGGCCCGAAGATGAACCCCAGCCCGAACGCCGCACCGATGAGCCCGAAGGCCTTCGCGCGCTGTTCGGTCGTGCTCACATCGGAGGCATAAGCATTCGCGACGGCAAAACTTGCCCCCGCCGCGCCGCCGACGATCCGGGCTGCCAGCATGAGGGGAAGCGAGGGCGCGAGCGCGAGCAGCAGGAAGTGCGTGCCGAGCCCGAGCAGCGACCAGAGCAGCAGCGGCCGGCGCCCGAAGCGGTCGGACAGCGCGCCGAGCAGCGGAGCGCAGAAGAACTGCATCAGACCATACGTCACCACCAGCGCGCCGTACCAGTACGACTGCAGTTCGCGGCTCGCGGTGAATTCGCCAACCAGCAACGGCAGCACGGGAAGCGCGATGCCGATGCCCAGCACGTCGATGAAGACGACGACGAAGATGAACGGCAGACCCGCCCGGCGGCCGACCCGCGGCGCCTTCGGTGCAGGATCCCTAACGGTCGCCTTGTTCATTCCACACGATAGTTCGGCGCCTCCTTCGTGATCTGCACGTCGTGCACGTGCGATTCGCGCATGCCCGCGGTGGTGATCTCGATGAATTCAGCGCGGGTGCGCATGGCCTCGATGGTGGGGCAACCGCAGTAGCCCATCGCTGCGCGCACGCCGCCCATGAGCTGGTGGATCACGGCGGCGAGCGCCCCCTTGTAAGGGACGCGCCCCTCGATGCCCTCGGGAACCAGCTTCTCCGACTGGTCCTCGCCTTCGCTGTCCTGGAAGTAGCGATCGCTCGAGCCGAGCTGCATGGCGCCGAGCGAGCCCATTCCGCGGTAGCTCTTGTACGAGCGGCCCTGGTAGAGCTCGATCTCTCCGGGGGATTCCTCGGTGCCGGCGAAGAGGCTGCCAAGCATCACGCCCGAGGCGCCGGCGGCAATCGCCTTTGCGATGTCCCCGGAGTAGCGAATGCCGCCATCCGCGATCAGCGGCACGTCGAGATTGACCACGCCCTCCAGGGCGCTCAGCACCGCGGAGATCTGCGGCACGCCGACTCCGGCGACGATGCGCGTAGTGCAGATCGAGCCCGGGCCGATGCCGACCTTGATCGCGTCGGCACCGTAATCTGCGAGCGCGCGCGCGCCAGCGGCAGTGGCAACGTTGCCGCCGACGACTTGCAGTTGCGGGTAAGCGCGCTTGATCGCCCGCACGCGCTCGAGCACACCCTGCGAGTGGCCGTGCGAAGTGTCGACGACGACCACGTCGACGCCGGCCGCGACAAGCGCTTCGACACGCTCCTCGCTGTCGCCGGTCGTGCCCACCGCAGCGCCGACGCGCAGGCGTCCAAGATCGTCCTTGCAGGCGAACGGGTGCTCGGTCGCTTTGAGAATGTCCTTGACCGTAATGAGCCCTTTGAGCTCGAGGCGGTCGTTGACGACCAGCACGCGCTCGAGCCGGTGCTGGTGCATGAGCGCCTTGGCGCGCTCGAGGTCCGTTCCCTCCGGTACCGTGACCAGCTTGTCGCCCTTCGTCATGATCGAAGCGACCGGCTGGTCCAGGTTGGTCTCGAAGCGCAGATCGCGGTTGGTCACGATGCCGACGACTTTGCGGCGATCGACCACCGGGAGACCCGAGATCCTGTGTTGTTGCGTGAGCGCGAGCACTTCGCGCACCGACATCGTCGGCGGGATCGTTATCGGGTCCTTGACCACGCCGCTCTCGAAGCGCTTGACCTTCGCCACCTCGGCCGCCTGCGCCTTGGGCGGCATGTTCTTGTGCACGATGCCGAGACCTCCCTCCTGCGCGATGGCGATCGCGAGGCGAGCTTCGGTGACTGTGTCCATCGCCGCGGAGAGCAGCGGGATGTTGAGCGAGATGCTGCGGGTGAGGCGGGTCTGAAGGCTTACGTCGCGGGGAACGACTGAGGACTGGGCGGGGAGCAGCAGGACGTCGTCGAAAGTCAGCGCCTTCTGCACGACACGCATGGTGCCTTTCTCCTATGCGCAAAAGCGGATTATACGCGGGTCATGCCTCACGGTAAACGGCGAGCGAGCGAAGCACCGCATCTCGTGCTCGGTTTGACGCCATGCGGCCGTTGCATTACCTTTTGCGGCATGAGGAACCACGAAACGGCTTGCGCGCGCCTGCTGATGACTCTGCTTGCGGTCGCCTGCGTTGCGATCTGCGCCGCTGGCCCCGCAATCGGCGCCACCTACAAATGGACCGACGAGAACGGCCGCGTCGTTTACGGCGACACTCCGCCTCCGGGCGTCAAGGCCGAGCGGATCAATGTCGCCACGCCCCCCGCCGATCCGAACGCCGTGCGCGATATGGCCAACAAGGACGCGGAGATCAAGAAGCGTCAGCAGGATCGCGCCGACGAGACTGCAAAAGAAGAGAAGTCTCGTGCGGACCAGAACCTCCTGCGCCGGCAGTGCCAGCAGGCTGCGGGGCGGGTGAAGACGATGCGCGACGGCGGAACGAACGTCTACGTCTTTGACGAGAAGGGCGAGAAAGTGCTTCTCGACGAAGCGGGGCGGCAAGCGGCGATCGCCCAGAACGAAAAGCTGATGCGCGACATCGGCTGCACGCCCGCGATCCAGCAGTAGCAGCCGCCGGCGCTCGCCGGCTCAGCGCTTGTCCAGATTGGTCTGGTTTATCTTGACATCGGCCTTGGCCCGCAGGCTGGCCTCATAGGCGTTCAGCAGCTCGCGGCCCTGCTGCTCGCCCACGCGGTTGCTCACGGTGGCCAGCTTCGCGGCATCCGGCGCCGGGGGTGAAACGAGCCGCAGGACGCGATAGATCGAGTAGCCGCCACCTTCATTCGCGGCACCCGCATACACCGGCAGCTTGCTCGTGTCGGCCCGAAAGATCACCGTCAGGGCGCCGGGCGGGAACCCTGCCTGCGGCTGGTTGCGCGTGAGCACGACAGGTTTGCCGAAGGCGATCCCGGCGTCCTTGCCTTCCTGCAGCAGCGCGAGCTTCTCCTGGCCGGCCTTGTGGGCGAGATCGCTCGCCGCCTTGCGCTCGAGCTGGCGCCGAATCTCGGCCTGCACGTCGGCGAACGCGCGCGGGGCCGCGGGCTTGTACTCGACCACACGAGCAGCCATCAGCACGTTCGGCGCGATCTCGATCGCCTCGGTATTTCTCTTCGCCTGCAGCGACTCGGGGCTGAACACGGCCTGGACGAGCTTGGGGTTGTTCTGCCCCAGGGCTTGCACCTGCGCGCGCGTGAGCAGGTCCGTCGTTTGCACCGGCAGATTGAGTGCCTTCGCCACCGGCTGCAGCGAGTCGGCCTGTTCGTAGACCAGGTTCTGGAGCTGCTCGGCGGTTTCCGCGAACTTGCGCGTCGCCTTCTGCTTCTTTAGGTCCTGCTCGATCTCCTTCTTGACCTCGTCGAAGCTCTGCAGCTTGGCGGGCTCGATCGCGACCAGCTTGATGACATGCCAGCCGAAATCGGTCCGGACCGGGCCGGCTATCTCGCCCTGCTTCATCGAGAAGACGGCGTCCTCGAAAGGCTTGGGCATCGATCCGTCCCGTTCGACCATGCCCAGGTCGCCGCCCTGCCCCGCCGAGCCCGGATCCTGGGACGCGCTCTTCGCCAGCTCGGCGAACTGCGCCGGATTCTTCTTCGCCTGCGCCAGGAGCTCCTCGGCGCGCTTCTTCGCCGCCGCCTGATCCGCTTCGCTGGCATCGGGCTTAACCGCTATCAGGATGTGCGAAGCCTGCCGCTGCTCCGGCTTACCGTAGCGCCGCGTATTCTCGTCGTATTGGCGGCGCACCTCCGCGGCATCGACCGGGATCTGCGCGCCGAGCGTTTCCGGGCTTAGGGTCACGTACTCAAGCTTCACCTGCTCGGGAATCTGGAAGGCGCCGGCGTTAGCATCGTAGAACGCCTTGACCGCCGCGTCGTCGATCTTTACGTCTTTGAGGAACGCCTCGGGGTCGATCACCGCCGAAGCGACCTCGCGCTGTTGCTCCAGCAGGACGAGGTAGCGCTCAACGTTGCTGCGCGCCACGATGTTGGCCCCCGCCACCGGTTCCTGCAGGGGCAAGAGCGCGAGCTGCTGGCGCAGGTCGTTCTCAAACTGACCGGACGTCTTGTTCTGGCCCTGCAGCACCTGCTCGTAGCGCGTGTGGGAGAACTTGCCCTCGACCTGAAACGCGGGAATCTCGCTGATGAACTGCGCGAGCTGCGCGTCGGTGACGCGGAAGCGGTCGCGCCGCGCCTGATCCTGCAACAGCCGCTGGTTGATGAGCTGCTCGAGCACCGAATAGCGAACTTCGGGATCGTCGAAGACACTGGCGTCGAAGCTGGGCCCGACGACCTGCCGCATGCGATTTTGCTGGTCGCGAATCGTCTCAGCGAATTCCTGCTGCGTAATCGGCTGCCCCGATACGCTTGCAACCTCGGTCGCCCGGCTCACGCTGCGAAAATAGTAATCGACCCCGAAGAATGCGAAGGGAAGCGTGATCAGCGCCAGGATGATCTGGACCAGACGCTTTTTACGGTGCAGAAAATCGTACATGGCCCGCGAGCCTCTTGTAATCGGCAGATCAAAAAAGGGCGAACTCGCGTTCGCCCTTTACGGTTGACTGGCGGAGTGGACGGGACTCGAACCCGCGACCCCCGGCGTGACAGGCCGGTATTCTAACCAGCTGAACTACCACTCCTGGATCCGGACCGGCCGCTGTTGGTGGGTGCTGAGAGGCTCGAACTCCCGACATTCGCCTTGTAAGGGCGACGCTCTACCAACTGAGCTAAGCACCCGCGCTTCGCTCTGCCGGGCGAAATTAGCTAGTTTACCGAATCCTTGAGCTCTTTTCCAGCGCGAAACTTGGGCACTTTGGCTGCCTTGATCTTGATCGCGGCGCCGGTGCGCGGGTTGCGTCCCTGGCGTGCGCTTCGCTTCCCGACATAGAAGGAGCCGAAGCCGACGAGCGTCACGAGCTCGCCCTTCTTGAGCGAGGCCCTGATCGAGTTCACCGTCGCGTCGAGCGCGCGTCCGGCCGCCGCCTTGGAAATGTCGGCATGCTTGGCGATTGCATCGATCAGTTCGGCCTTGTTCACGATGGGCACCTGCTGAAGGTTAGGAGGCGATGCGGCGGGACGTGCGAGCGTACTTTATAGCGCTCGCCAAATCGACGTGTCAAGCGTGCCGCGCGCTGCCGCGCGCGGCACGTGTCACTCAATGCTTGATGACAGCTGCGGGCTCGTCCTTCGGTGACGGGACCGCAGCCGATTCGCCGGGCTGCCCCGCGGCTTCCTGCAGTGGTACCGGTTGACGCTCGAGCGCCCGCTCGAGCACCTGCTCGATCCAGCGCACCGGATGGATGTCCAGGCGATTCTTGATCTCGTCGGAGATTTCCGTCAGGTCCTTCACGTTCTCTTCCGGGATCAGCACCTGCTTGATGCCACCGCGACCCGCGGCCAGCAGCTTCTCCTTCAGCCCGCCGATGGGAAGGACCTCGCCGCGAAGCGTGATCTCCCCGGTCATCGCCACGTCGGCGCGCACCGGGATCCCGGTGAGGATGGACACCATTGCGGTACAGATCGCCGTTCCCGCGCTCGGTCCGTCCTTGGGTGTTGCGCCCTCCGGAAGGTGGATATGGAGGTCCGTCTTCTGATAGAAGTCGGCCGCGATGCCGAGCTGCTTCGAGCGATGGCGCACAACGGAGAGCGCCGCCTGGATCGACTCCTGCATCACGTCGCCAAGCTTGCCCGTGGTCGTGGTTTTCCCTTTGCCCGGCAGCGACACCGCCTCTATCGTCAGCAGATCCCCGCCCACCTCGGTCCACGCGAGCCCCGTTACCTGCCCGATCTGGTTTTTCTTCTCGGCGATGCCGTAGGTGAACTTGCGCACGCCGAGGTATTTGTCGAGGTTCTTCGCATTGACCTCGACGGGGCCCTTCGCCGCGCGCGGCTTGCCCTCGCTTTGCCTGAGCAGCAGGTCCTTGACGACCTTGCGGCAGATCTTGGAGATCTCGCGCTCGAGAGCGCGCACGCCTGCCTCGCGCGTGTAATAGCGGGTGATGTCGCGCAGTCCCGATTCGGCCAGGTGCAGCTCGTTCTCCTTGATGCCGTTCTGCTTCATCTGCTTGGGCAGCAGATACTGCTTGGCGATCGCAATCTTCTCGTTCTCCGTATAACCCGAGAGCCGGATGACTTCCATCCGGTCCAGCAACGGGGGGGGAATGTTCAGCGTATTCGCCGTGGCGACAAACATCACGTCGGAAAGGTCGTACTCGACCTCGACGTAGTGGTCCATGAAGGTGTGGTTCTGCTCAGGGTCGAGCACCTCCAGCAGCGCCGAAGACGGATCGCCGCGGAAGTCCATGCCCATCTTGTCGACCTCGTCGAGCAGGAACAGCGGGTTGCGCACCCCGACCTTGCTCATCTGCTGCAGGATCTTGCCCGGCATCGACCCGATGTAGGTGCGCCGGTGGCCGCGGATCTCCGCTTCATCGCGCACACCGCCGAGCGACATGCGCACGAACTTGCGATTGGTCGCCCGTGCGATCGACTGTCCGAGCGAGGTCTTGCCGACGCCGGGTGCACCCACGAGGCACAGGATAGGCGCTTTCAGCCGGTCGACCCGCTGCTGCACCGCGAGGTATTCGACGATACGCTCCTTTACCTTTTCCAGGCCATAGTGATCAGCGTCGAGGACCTTGACCGCGTTGGCGAGGTCCTTGTTGATCTTGCTCTTCTTCCGCCACGGCAGGCCGAGAAGCGTGTCGATGTAGTTGCGAACGACCGTGGCCTCGGCGGACATAGGCGACATCATGCGCAGCTTCTTGAGCTCGGCCATCGCCTTGGCTTCCGCCTCCTTCGACATCTTGGCGGCCTTGATCTTCTTCTCGGTCTCGTCGAGGTCCGCATTGTCGTCGCCCTCGCCAAGCTCCTTCTGGATCGCCTTGACCTGCTCGTTCAGGTAGTACTCGCGCTGGCTCTTCTCCATCTGCCGCTTGACGCGGCCGCGGATGCGCTTCTCGACCTGGAGGATGTCGACCTCGCCTTCGAGCAGGCCAAGCAGGTGCTCGAGCCGCTTGCCGACTTCCTGCATCTCGAGGATCTCCTGCTTCTGCTCGAGCTTGAGCGGCAGATGCGCCGCGATCGCGTCGGCGAGCCGCCCGCCGTCGTCGATGCCAGACATCGACGTAAGTATCTCCGGCGGGATTTTCTTGTTCAGCTTCACGTACTGATCGAATTGGGTGAGCAGCGCGCGCCGCATCGCCTCGATCTCGTGCGTCACCCCTTCTCCACCGGAGATTAGGGTAGCCTCGGCCGAGAGGTGCTCGCCCGACTCGTCGACCCGCAGGATCCGCGCCCGCTGCGTGCCCTCGACCAGCACCTTGACCGTGCCATCGGGGAGCTTCAGCATCTGCAGCACCGTGGCCACACTGCCGATGTGGTAAAGGTCCTCGGCCGCAGGATCGTCCTTCGCGGCGGACTTCTGTGCAACGAGCAAGATGTGCTTGCCCGACTCCATCGCCACATCGAGCGCCTTGATCGATTTCGGGCGCCCGACGAACAGCGGGATCACCATGTGCGGGAATACGACGACGTCGCGCAGCGGCAGCAGCGGGAATGTCGTCACGTCGGGGGACTTGCTCTGGAGATCGGTGGCCATGAGGGGTTGCGTGGGTCTCTAGATAAGGTCGTCACAGATGCAGATGGGGGTGCCCCCCGGCGTTTCAAGCCGGCGGGCAGCCTTCACAGGCACCCCGGCGTCAGGAGTGCGCGGCAGCCACCTTGGGCTGCTCGGCGAACATCAGAAGCGGCTTGCCGTCGTTGGTGATCGTGGCTTCGTCCACGATGACGCGCGACAGGTTGGTCTGCGACGGCAGGTCGTACATGACATCGAGCAGTACCTGCTCGAGAATGGAACGCAAGCCCCTCGCGCCGGTCTTGCGGGCGAGGGCGCGGCTCGCGATGGCGCGCAGCGCAGGCTCGCGGACCTCCAGCTCGACGCCTTCGATGCGGAAGATCTTGTGATATTGCTTGATGAGCGCGTTCTTGGGCTCGACCAGTATCTGAATCAGCGCCGCTTCATCGAGCTCCTCAAGCGTTGCGACCACCGGTAGGCGGCCGACGAACTCCGGAATCAACCCGAACTTGATCAGGTCCTCCGGCTCGGTCTCGCGCAGAAGAATGCTGATGTCGCGGCGGTCGTCGGGGCTCGACACCTCGGCGCCGAAACCGATCCCGGTCTTCGCCGTGCGCTGGCGGATGATCTTCTCCAAGCCGTCGAATGCACCGCCGCAAACGAACAGGATGTTGGTCGTGTCGACCTGGACAAACTCCTGATTCGGGTGCTTGCGGCCACCCTGAGGCGGGACCGAGGCGATCGTCCCCTCGATCAGCTTGAGCAGCGCCTGCTGCACACCCTCGCCCGACACATCGCGAGTGATCGACGGGTTATCGCTCTTGCGCGAGATCTTGTCGATCTCGTCGATGTAAACGATGCCCCGCTGCGCCTTGTCGATGTCGTAGTCGCACTTCTGCAGCAGCTTCTGGATGATGTTCTCGACGTCCTCGCCGACGTATCCCGCTTCGGTCAGCGTCGTTGCGTCGGCGATCACGAAGGGCACGTCGAGGAGCCGGGCCAGCGTCTGCGCGAGCAGCGTCTTGCCGGAGCCCGTGGGCCCGATGAGCAGGATATTGCTCTTCGCGAGCTCGACGTCGTCCTCCTTGACGCTGCTGTCGAGGCGCTTGTAGTGGTTGTAGACCGCAACCGAGAGGATCTTCTTGGCAAGGTCCTGGCCGATCACGTACTGATCGAGAATCTGGCGGATCTCGTGGGGGGTCGGGAGCTTGCTCTTGTCCGGCCGCGTGGTATCGGCAGCGCTGCCTTCCTCGCGGATGATGTCGTTGCAGAGTTCGATGCACTCGTCGCAGATGAACACCGAGGGGCCGGCAATAAGCTTCCTCACCTCATGCTGGCTCTTGCCGCAGAAGGAGCAGTAGAGAAGCTTGTCGCCCGCCGTTTTGTCCGCCATTCACCTGCCTTCAAGGCCCCGGGGCACCCCGGGGCTCAAATACACTTTACAGGCCCTAAGCCCGGCTCTGCAAGACTTTGTCGATCAAACCGTACTCCAGTGCCTCCTGGGCGGTGAGGAAATTGTCACGGTCGGTGTCCCGCTCGATCTGCTCGATCGGCTTGCCGGTGTGCTGGGCGAACAGCCGATTGAGCCGCTCCCGCAACGACAGGATGTACTTGGCATGAATCGCGATGTCCGAGGCCTGGCCCTGGAAGCCGCCCAGCGGCTGGTGGATGAGCACGGTGGAGTTGGGCAGCGCGAAGCGCTTGCCCTTCGCGCCGGCCGCGAGCAGGAAGGCGCCCATGCTGGCTGCCATGCCCACACAAAGCGTCGACACGTCGGGCTTGATGAACTGCATCGTGTCGTAGATCGCGAGACCGGCGGGGATCGAGCCGCCAGGCGAGTTGATGTAGAAGTTGATGTCCTTGTCGGGGTTCTCGGATTCGAGAAACAGCATCTGCGCCACGACGAGATTTGCCGTGGCCTCGTCGACCGGACCAACCAGGAAGACGACGCGCTCCTTGAGCAGCCGAGAGTAGATGTCGTAGGCGCGTTCGCCGCGACCGCTCTGCTCGATGACCATCGGGATCAGGCCCAGACCCCGGGGTTCTTCGTTGCGCTTATGGCTCATGATTCGCTCGCCAGATGGTTGCCCAGTATCAAGCCGCGCCGGGCACGGTCGCGGGACCGCTCGTCGGCTCCATCAGAGCCGAGAACGGAGTCGGACGATCCTGCACCCGGGCCCGCGCAAGCACCCAGTCGATCACGTTGCGTTCGACGGCCCGCACTTCGTAATCGTTCAGTCGCTCCGGCTGCTCGTAGTGCCAGCGAATGACCGCGTCCGGCTGCTCGAAGCTTTGCGCCGCTTCCTCGACCAGCGCGCGGATCTGCTCAGGCCTGGCCTGTAGCTCGTGCAGACGGACGAGCTCGTTCAGGATCAGGCTGAAGGCTACACGCTCCTCGGCCTGGGGCCGAAACATGTCCACGTTGAGCTCCACGTCCTCGATCTTGATGCCGCGGTTCTTGAGTTCCGCACTTGCCCGTTCGAGCAGGCTCTGAGCCTCGATCTCGATCAGCGACTTCGGGACCACGGTCTGACAGGTCGCCTGGAGCGCCTTCATCACCTGGTCCTTCAGGACGCCTTCGATCTTGCGCGTGAGCTCGACGCCCAGATTGCCGGCAATCTCGGAGCGCAGCTCGTCGAGGCTGCCGCTCGCGATCCCGAAGTTGCGCGCGAACTCCTCATCGACCGGAGGCAGCTGCGGTTCGCTCACTGCCTTCACGCTGAGCACGAATTGGGCTGTCTTGCCCGCCACTTCCCGCCCGTGATAGTCACTCGGGAATTGCAGAGGGAAGGTCTTGCTTTCGCCGGCGCTCATGCCGGTGAGCGCGGTCTCGAACGGCGGCAGCATCTTGCCTTCGCCCAGGTTGATCGCGAAATCACGAGCCTGTCCGCCCTGGAACTCGACGCCGTCGATCGTGCCCGTGAAGTCGACAACGGCCTGGTCGCCTGTCCGCGCGGGCCGCAACACGGGCTCGTAGCGCGCGCGCTGCCTGCGCAGGATCTCGATCGTGTGCTCGACGTCCTCGGGGCCGACCTTTGCCACGGGACGCTCGATGGTGACCGCCGAGAGGTCGCCGATCTTGATTTCCGGGTAGACCTCGAATACCGCGGAGAACGCGAATTCGTCCCCTGTGGCATCGGGCTTGGCCTCGATCCGGGGATAGCCCGCCACGCGCAGGTTCTGGGTCCGGATCGCATCGTTCAGGCTCGCCTGCACCGTGTCGGTGATGACGTCGGAGCGAACCTGCGGGCCGTACTGCTGCGCCACCATCTTGAGCGGGACCTTGCCGGGCCTGAACCCGGCGATCTTCACCGTCTTGGCGAGTTGCTCCAGGCGCTTCTGCACCTCGCCCTCGATCTGCTCCTTCGGCACCGCGACGTGCAGGCGCCGCTCCAGCTGACCGAGTGTTTCCAGAGTCATTTGCATGCGTTGAGATTCCTTGCTATGGTGCTGCGCCGTTTCGCTCATTGCGTTGTGATGTGCGTTGGTGCGAAAGGAGAGACTCGAACTCTCACGCCTTTCGGCTCCGGCTCCTAAGGCCGGTGCGTCTACCAATTCCGCCACTTTCGCAGCCGCTTCCGCCAAACAAAATAGTATAGCCCAAACTCGGGGCCCGTACCAACGAAACGCGGGGCAGAAGCGGCCTTTGGCATTCGTTTTTGGTGCGCAATTCGGCGAAACCAATGTCGGTAGCCCATTACGAGAACTTTCCCGTCGCGTCGCGCCTGGTCCCCGCGGCGCTGCGTCCTGCGGTGCTGGCAATCTACGACTTCGCACGCAGCGCCGACGACATCGCAGACGAGGGCAACGACTCGCTCGAGACACGCCTCGCGCGGCTTGACGCCTACGCCCGGCAAATCGAGGGCATCGAGCGCGGCGAGGATCCAGTCCAGGCGCCCTTCGACGCGCTCGCCGCGGCCGTGCGCCGCCACGCGCTGCCGCTCGATCCCCTGCGCGACCTGCTCTCTGCGTTTCGCCAGGACGTTATCAAAACGCGCTACGCGAGCTTCGCCGAGCTGCTCGATTACTGCAGCCGCTCGGCGAATCCCATCGGCCGCCTCATGCTCCATCTGTTCGGCGTAACCGACGCCGAGAGCGCTGGTCACGCCGACGCGATATGCAGCGGCTTGCAACTTGCGAACTTCTGGCAGGATATCGAAGCCGACTGGCGCAGGCATCGCGTCTACCTCCCCGCCGAAGACCTGGCCCGCTTCGAGGTCGACGAAGCGCAGATCGCCGCCGGCGTCTGCGACGCCCGCTGGACTCGGCTGCTCGCCTTCGAGGTCGAGCGCGCGCGCGACCTGCTGCTCTCGGGCTGGCCGCTGGCGCACACCTTGCGCCTGCGCCTGGCGCTCGAGTTAAAGCTCGTCATCGCCGGCGGTTTGCGGATCCTCGAGGCGATCGACGCCGCGCGCGGAGACGTGTTCCGTTGCCGCCCGCAACTGCGCCGTCGCGACTGGATCGCGATGATGCCCGTCCTCGTCCGCCGATGAGCCCGGAAGTCTATTGCGAGGAAAAGGCCGCGGGAAGCGGGTCGAGCTTCTACCACGCGTTCCGCTTTCTGCCGCTCGAGCGCCGGCGAGCGATCATCGCACTCTATGCGTTCTGCCGCGAGGTCGACGACGTCGTCGACGAGGTCACCGATGTCGGTCTCGCCCACGTCAAGCTCGCCTGGTGGCGCGGCGAGATCGCCGCGGTCTTCTCGGGCCGCCCGCAGCATCCGGTCGCGCTGGCGCTTCAAGGCGCGGTGAAGCCGTTCGGTCTCGCCGAGGAGCATTTTCAGTCGATCATCGATGGCATGGAGATGGATCTCCGGCAGACCCGCTACCTCGACTTCGCAACACTCGAGCGTTACTGCCATCACGTAGCGGGCGTGGTCGGACTACTGTCGGCCGAGATTTTCGGCTACGGGGATCCGCGCACCCGGGACTACGCCCGCGATCTCGGCATCGCCTTTCAGCTCACCAACATCATCCGCGACGTCGGCGAAGACGCTTCCCGTGGACGCGTCTACCTGCCGCAGGACGAGCTCGCAAGCTTCGGCGTTACCGACGCCGACCTGTTTCGGCGTCGAACGACGCCCGGCTTCGAGGCACTGATGAAGCACCAGGTCGCCCGTGCCCGCTCGTGGTACGTTCGTGCGCTCGCCGCCCTGCCCCGAGCCGATCGACGCGCGCAGCGACCGGGGCTGATCATGGCCGCGATCTACCGCCGGCTGCTCGACGAGATCGAGCGCGACGGCTCTCGCGTGCTCGACCGGCGTGTGGTGCTTACGCCGCTCACGAAGGCGTGGCTCGCGTGGAAGACCTCCTGGTCGTATTGACACCGAGATGAGCGCGGAGCGCATCGCGGTCGTCGGCGGCGGCTGGACCGGCCTTGCGGCCGCGGTCACGCTCGCCGGCGCCGGGCGCGCCGTGACGGTCTTCGAGGCGGCTTCGGCGCTCGGGGGGCGCGCGCGGCGAGTCGAACTGCGCGAGGCGGTCGTGGACAACGGCCAGCACATCCTGCTCGGAGCCTACGAGCAGACACTCGCCCTGCTGCGCACGGTTCACGGCACGCGCGCCGAGAGCGATCTCTTCGAGCGCTGCCGCCTGCATCTCGAGGAGCCCGGCGTGTTCC
>Ga0335084_10001681_pt1 | contig 20911 bp, 13 predicted proteins | sample Lox_Sample_44_FD_206721 | JGI IMG/M metagenome (GOLD analysis project Ga0335084, IMG submission 206721) | Soil microbial communities from Loxahatchee National Wildlife Refuge, Florida, United States - Lox_Sample_4.4 | ecosystem: Environmental > Terrestrial > Soil > Wetlands | place: USA...
CTGGGCGGTGCGCTCGCCCTCTGCGGCGCCCTGACCTATGCCGAGCTGGGCGCCATGTACCCGCGCTCGGGCGGCGTCTTCGTCTACATCCGCGAGGGGTTCGGCCGCCTGCCGGCGTTCCTGTTCGGCTGGACCGAGCTGGTCCTCATCCGCGCCTCGGCGCTCGGTGCGATCGCCACCCCGTTCGCCGAGTACCTCCTCCGCCTGCTCGGCTACGACATCGGTGCGCCCGGCGGGGCGCGGCTCGTGCACTACGTCGCCGCCATCGCCATCGCCGCCACAGCCGCCCTGAACTACACCGGCGTGCGCTGGAGCGCGCTCGCCTTGAACGCCGCCACGGTCGCGAAGTACGGAGCCCTGCTCCTGCTCGTGCTCCTCGCCTTCGGGTCGGGCCGCGGCGACTTCGCCCATTTCACCGCCGCTGCCGGCTCGCTCTCGCCGGGACTGCTCGGCCTCGCGCTGGTCTCGGTTCTCTGGGCGTATGACGGATGGGGCGATCTGTCGTTCGTGGGGGGAGAGGTGCGGGATCCGGAGCGCACCCTGCCGCGCGCCATGGTTCTCGGTACCGCGGCGATCGTCGCCATTTATCTCCTCGTCAACGCCGCATACCTCTATCTCATCCCGATCGGCACCATGGCCGGCTCACCGCTGATCGCGGCCGACGCGGCACAGCTGCTCGTGGGCCGGACCGGCGTAACGATCGTGGCGTCGGTCGTGATGGTGTCCACGTTCAGCACGCTCCTCGGATCGCTGCTCACCGCTCCGCGCATCTTCTTCGCGATGGCGGACGATGGCCTGTTCTTCAAGAGCGTCGCCCGCGTGCATCCGCGCTTTCAGACGCCGTCGGTCGCGATTGCGCTCACGGGATGCCTGGGCGTCGCGTTTGTGCTGGCCCAGTCGTTCGAAGAGCTGGCCGATCAGTTCGTGGTGGCGATCTTCCCGTTCTACGCGCTCGCTGCCGCGGCGGTATTCGTGCTGCGCCGGCGCCGGCCCGACGCCCCTCGGCCCGTGCACGTGTGGGGCTACCCGGTGGTGCCCCTCGTCTTCGTGCTCGCGTCCCTCGTCATCCTCGTGAATGCGCTGCGAGAGCATCCGGGTGCGACGGGGCTGGCCTTTGGCGGGATTGCGCTCGGGGTGCCTGTGTACTACGGCTGGGCGGCAACAGGCGGGCGGGGGCGGTAAGAGGCGCTAGCAGCCACGTTGCCGTACCGCCCCTTACCGCCCCTTACCGTCCCCTACCGCCCCTTACCGTCTACGTCCTCGCCTTCCTCAATAACCACACTGCCGCTCCCCCGAAGGCCAGATTGGGCAGCCAGGCCGCGAACACGGGTGGCAGCACGCCCCCGGCCCCGACGGCCTTGGTGAGCTGCACCAGCAAGAGGAAAACGAACGTGGTGCCGAGGCTCACGGCCACGCCCCAGGCGGTGCCGGCCCGCGGCCCGGAGACGGCGAGTGGCGCGCCGAACAGCGCGACGACAATGCAGGTAAATGGCACAGCGAGCTTCAGCGCGCGCTCCACGCGCAGCTTCTTCGTATCGGAGCCACTGCGCGCGAGCGCGTCGATGTAGCGGCCCAGCTCCGCCGACCGCATTTCCTCGGGGGCCTTGGGCTCGGCGAGCAGGTCGATCGGCCGCTCCCGCAGCGCGCGCACCGTGAGGGTGTCGAACGTGAATGCCGTCTCTTTGTCGCCACCCTCCAGGTAGCGGACGGTGCCCTGGAGCAGGGTCCAGCCACGGTGCGGTCCCTTGGGCTGATAGCTCGCGCGTGCCGCCGCGATCTCGATCGTCGGATAGTCAGGTCCCTTGCCGGACTGCTCCATGATGATGTCCCGCATGGTTCCCGATCCCGTCTCGAGGATCCGGACCGCGTAGACCCAACCCCCGTCAGCACGGTACACGAAGTTCGAGCGGGTGGCGCCGCTCGAGCGCACGGGCCGCTGTCCCAAGAGCTCCGCGCGGCGCAGCGTGCCCACGGGCGCGAGCTCGCCCACGACGATGCCGAACAGCACGGCCCCTCCGGCGGCCAGGAGCAGAGGACGAATCACGCGGTGGAACGAAAGACCGGACGCCTTGGCTGCCGTCAGCTCGGAGTGGCGAGCCATGGGGCCGACCGTGAAGACGGTCGCAAACAGGACCGCGGCGGGAAGCACGAGGAACATCACTTCCGGCAGGTAATAGACGTACGACAAGGCCACGGCTCCCCGCGTGAGTCCGCGGGCGCGGTAGGAGCCGAGCTTGTCCGTCAGGTCGATGATGATCACGACGAGTGGAAAGCCGATCTCCGCCAGGAGGACGATCCTGAGCCACTCGCGCAGGAGGTAGCGGTCGAGGGTCTTCACCGCCGCCGCCGTGCCAGCGGTCCGAGCAGCACGCTTCCGATGTCCGCCCAGTTCGCGCCGGAGATGCTGTGCGCGGGCCGGCGGGCGAGCACGAAGCCGATGAGCGCGAGGAGCGTGAACAGCCCGTTGGCGGCCCACATGGCGAGCACCGGAGAGACCACACGGTGGTCGCCCAGCTCCTCGCCGCCGATCAACCCGATGTAGTAGATCGTGAAGACCACCAGGCTCACGCCGATCACCAGTCCGATGCCGCCTCGCGGGAAGTGAATCGCCACCGGTACGCCCAGCAACGCGAACACGACGCACGCCGCCGCGAGCGCGAACTTCTTGTGGATCTCGACCGTGAGTCGCGCCTCGCGATCGAGTGCGATATCGGTGCGCACCCGCGCCGCGGAGACGGCTGCGTCACTCAATACCGGGCTGAGGACCGCCGGGGGGCGTTGGCCCGGCACGGGATTCTGGACGAGCGGGACGCGGGCCGGCGGCGGTGGGAGTGGTGGACGCGCAGGATGCGCGGGACGCGCCGCGCGCCGGCCGGGTGTCTGCGCGGCCGCCGTGGCGGGTTTGAGCCACCCCGCCACCCAGGCGAGCACGCGACAGTAGACGCCCACAGGCGTCGAGTCCGCCGGCGCCTTCACGGTAGGGGGCACGGGCAGCGCCCCGAGGCCCGCCAGGTGCCGCAGATCGCTCTGCACCGCGCGACGGCCCTCCTGCATCGCGTCGGCCACGTCGCGCCTCGTGTCGCGGACGATGCCCAGCATTTCGCACGAGCCCATTTCGCGGTCGGAGCGGTAGGAGTCGTTCTCCGTCCGTTCCAGCGTGTTACCGACGCCGGCGACCCGGATGCGGTTCGTCTGAAAAAACGTTCGATTGAATTGGCTGGGGTCGCTGCGCTTCACTTCACGGATGTCGCCGTCGCGCAGCGTGAGGTATAAGTCCTGCCCCCCGGGGGTATAAGCCATCTGCCCGCTGTCGGCGCTGATGAACCGTCGTCGCTCGGCGTCCCCCAGGTCGTAAATCGTCACATCCTTGAGCTTGTTCGACGCAGGGTCGATTCGTGCCGCGCGCAGAAAAAACTGGCCTGCCACGACCTCGTTGATGACCTGTTCCTTGAGGCTGAATGACGGCTTCTTGCGCTGGATATCCATGAGCAGCATCCGCAGCTCATGATTGGACCGGGGGAGCACCTGGTCGTTCCAGACGAAGGCGACGAGCGCCACGGCGAGCGCTCCACTCAGCACGGGATGGAGCAGCTGCCAGATGCTGACGCCGCCGGCTTTCATGGCGGTGATCTCGTTATCGGTCGCGAGGCGCGTGAACGCGTACAGCACGGCGACGAGGACGGCCATGGGCAGCGTCGTCGCCACGATGAACGGGATCGAGAGCGCGAACACCTGAATGATGACGCCCCACGGCAAGCCCTTCCCGACGAGGTTGCCGAGCTGCTTCGCGACTTGCTGGATGAGGAGAAAGAACGTGAGTGCAGCGAGTGCGAACGCGAGCGGAGCGACATGCTGGCGCAGCAGGTAGCGATTGAGGATGCGCACGGTCGGTCGCGCCATTATATTCGCACCTCCACGCCTCTACAAGGGATGCGGCGCCCCACCCTGGCCGGTCTTCTCGCCCTGTCGGTCGTCGTACCCCTCGCCCATGCTCAGGATCAAGCCGCGGCGCCCCAGTTCGTTGCCTCATTTCACGCGGCGCCCATTGCCGTCCCCGTCATCGCCGCGCTCGAGCCCGGCGGCCGCCTCGGGCCGCGGACGTCGCCCGAGCTCGCCGCAGCCGCGTGGGAAGCGCGCGTGCGCGCGTCGCTGTCGTTTCAAACCGGCGCCCTCGCGTCCGCGGCCGTTCTCGCCGCGCTCGCGGCCCGCGCGGTGGCGGAATCGGCCGGGGCCGCCCCCCCGACGCCCCCTCCCGCGACGCACCGCGGGTTGCTCGGACCCTATGCCGATATCGGCATGCAGCTCAATCTCCGCTTCGAGCTCAAGGCCGATCAGTTCCGCAACCTCCGCTGCTCGTCACTGGACGAGCTGCAGGCGCTCTCGGGGTGCAGTCCCGGGTTTCCCACCATCACGCCGACGCCGCAGTACGCCATCCGCACGGGTGGCACCGTGGCCCAGCGGCTCCATGTGAACGTCGACTTCGACAGCCAGCGCGAGTTCGACGCCAACAACAACATCCAGGTGTGGTACGAGGGCCTCGAGGACGAGGTGTTGCGCCGCGTCGAGGCCGGCAACGTGACGTTCCAGATGCCGCGCTCGCGCTTCATCTCGGCCGCGATCCCGGCCAACAACTTCGGCGTGCAGGCCGTCGCGCAGATCGGGGCGCTCGAGCTGCGCGGCATCTACGCGGAGCAGAAAGGCAGCGTGGTGCAGGACCGCACGTTCACCATCGGACAGACGACGACCGAGCCGGTGGACCGCGTGGCCCGCGACGCGGAGTACGAGCCGGGACGCTTCTTCTTCACGGTGGACCCCGCGCTCGTGCCCGGATACCCCGCGGTGGACGTGTTGAACCTCGATCCCGCCGCGCTCCCTACCAACGTACGCGTCGGCAGCCTCCGCGTATATCGCCTGCGCGCCACGTCGCCCACCTCGGTCATCAACCAGAACATCGGCGGCGTCCGCGCGGTCGCCTGCGGCGCGGGTACCGTGCTCGCCGTGGACTGCACCGCGCAGCGCGCCGGACCCTTCCAGTGGGAGGTGCTCCAGGAAGGGAAGGACTACTACGTCGACCCGAGCGGCGAATGGTTCGCACTCGCCACGCGGCTCGATCAGAGCGACTACCTGGCCGTGTCGTACGTCCCGGTTGGCCAGGAGGGGTGCGGGATTGGCAGCCCGTGCGTCGGTACGTATCCGATCGTCGCGAATCCCAATCCGACGGTGGTCGACACCCTGCGCCTCGTGTACGATCCACGGCCTGCGCTCACCGCCGCCGCGCCGTCGTTTCGGTTCGAGATTCGCAGCGCATATCGGGTGGGGGGCGCCGAGATCACGCGCGAAACGGTCCGGCTGACGTTGACCGTGAACCAGCGCGAGAAGACGCTCACCACCGGCGAGACCTATCTCGCGCGTCTGGGACTCGCGCTGCCGTCCGACCCGACCAAGTTCGACGAATACAATCGCCTGTTTCCCCGCGCGCGCGACCCGGATCAGGGATCGCCCGTGCGGGACTATTTCATCATTTTTCCGCACCTCACGCCGTTCGCCGACTCCACGAAGCTCGCGGCCGGCGAGCGGAACGATTCGCTGTACCGGACCCCGCGCGTGCTGCTGCTCACGCAGGGTTCACCCGCCATCTTCTCCCTGGTCCTGCACGCCAGCGCGTCGCTCGAAGGGGACCGGGGCTCGCTGTCGCTGAACAGCTTTCAGATCCGCGAGGGAAGCGAGCGCATCACGGTCGGCGGCCGGCAGCTCGCGCGCGGCGATGACTACACCATCGACTACGCGACCGGCACGGTGTTGTTCAGGAATCCCGATTCGCTGTTCACCGGCGGCGCGACCCAGGTCCAGGCTCGGTTCGAGGAGCGCGCGGCATTCGCCGTCGCCCCCACATCCATCTACGGACTTGCCGCGCGCTACGATCTGGGCGAACGCGGCGAAGTGAACCTCACGGGCCTGTTCCAGCGGCAGCAGAGCGCGTTCACGCGGCCCCCGCTCGGCTCCGAGCCCTCGTCGAATTTCATCGGGGGCATCTCCACCGAGCTGCACTTCAAGCCCGACTGGGTCACTCGGGCGCTCGACGCGCTGCCGGGCCTCCACACCCAGGCGCCGTCGTTTCTCAACGTCTCCGCGGAGGTCGCCCGGTCGCGCCCCCGGCCCAATCCGCTCGGCGAGGCGACGGTCGAGGACTTCGAGGGCGAGTCCGGCCGCTTTCTCACGCTGGACGACGCGGCCTGGCACTGGGGCAGCCTTCCGACCACGACGCGCGGCGCGGAGCCGTACGGATTCAGCGGCGTGCCCTTCGACACCGTCAACGCCGCGGCGCTCACCTGGCAGAGCGTGCCGTACAATCGGGACGGCTCGCCTGTCCAGTTCTCCGCGCAACAGATCGATCCGACGATCCGCACCGTGGGGCAGGCCCAGTCGGAAGAGCCCGCGCTGTGGATCATGCTCAAGCCCGATACGGTGCTCGGACTCGCGAACGCGACGACGGGCCTGCCCAACTGGGTCCGGCCGCATCAGGACGGCCCGCGCTGGCGCTCCATCTCGCAGGTGCTCGCGCCGACGGGCATCGATCTCTCCCGCGTCGAGTACCTCGAGCTGTGGGTGTGGGAAGACAGCCACCGCACCGCGAAGGCCAACCAGACCGCGCTGCTGATCGACTTCGGCTCGGTCTTCGAGGACGCCACGGCGTTCGTGCCGGAGACCCTCACGGTCACCGGGGGAGACACGACGTACGGCGGTTACCATCGTGCCGGTGTGGGGCGGCTCGATACCGAGTCCGACCTGCTCACGCGCTCCTGGAATGCCGCCATCAACGATGAGGGCATCCTGACCGATCGCGTGGTGGACGGGATCTGGAATGCGACCACCGGCGCCCTGGTCGACACGCTGCCGCTGTGCAGCGCATCGGTGAACGGCACGATCGCGCACTACGGATTCGGCGACCTGCGCTCCCGGTGCGGGCGCCACAACGACGCGATCGACACCGAGGATGGGGACGGCGACTTCCAGCTGGACTCGGCGGCGGGCGTGCGAACGTCCGAGAGCTTCGTGCGGTACGTGTTCGCGATCGGCGACGACCGCTACTACGTCCGCGACGGCGGCATGACGCCAGCGAAGGACTCCCTCGGCAATCCCGACGGATTCGCCGGCTGGCGCCTCTACCGCATTCCCTTCCGGACCGATACGCTCGTCCAGGGCACGCCGTCGCTGCGCCAGGTGCAGGACGTGCGCATCACGGTCGTGGCGCCGCACACGGCCCCGGCGGGCCGACCCGACCCCCAGGTGTACTTCGGCCTCTCCCGCGTGCGCCTGGTCGGCGCGACCTGGCTCAAGCGCGCCGACACACCGCTGCGCGGCATCAGCGGGAGCGACGCGACGGGCACGGGCGACGTGGTGGCCTCGACCGTGAGCACGGAGAACGTGGACCTCGGCTACACGCCACCGCCCGGCGTCACCGACGAGGCGTCCCGTGTGGACGCAGGCGTCCAGATCGGGGCGACGCAGATCAATGAGCGCTCGCTCCGCGTGCTGGGCAGCGGGCTCGAGCGCGGGCAGCGCGCGGAGGCGTTCCTGCAGTTCACCACGGTGGGTGACAAGAACTTCCTCAAGTACCGCCGTATGCGCGTGTGGGCGCGCGGCCGCGGGGCGGGGTGGGAGGAGGGCGACCTCCACTTCTACATCAAGGTCGCGAAAGACGCCGACAACTTCTACTTCTATCACGCGCCCGCGCACGTCACGACATGGGAGCCGGAAGCCGTGGTGGATTTCAGTCGCTGGCTCGCGCTCCGGGCGAGCGTCGAACAGGCGTGGCTCAAAGGCGAGCTGCCACACGTGTACCCCGGCTGCCCCGACAGCGTGCTCGTCCCGTCGGATTCCGCCTACGTGATGTGCGACGGTCCCTACGTCATCCACGTGCGCGATCCCGCCACCGGCCCGCCCAATCTCGCCGCCGTCCGGGAGCTCGCGGCGGGCATCTGGCGCGTGGACACGCACACCACTGTCGATCAGGCGGAGCTGTGGGTGGACGACATCCGCCTGAGCGACGTCGTCCAGGACGCGGGGACCGCGGCCGCGCTCGACCTCACGCTGATCGCGGCCGACGTCGGCGACTTCGCGCTCAGTGTGTCGCACAAGGACGACCAGTTCCGCCAGCTGGCGGAGGATCCGAGCTACTCCACCGACAACGGGCTCAGCATGGGGGGCACGATCCAGATGCAGCGCTTCCTGCCCGACCGCTGGGGCGTGGTGCTGCCGATCTCAGTGCGCTATGCGCGGACGGCGAGCGATCCGTTCTACCTGTCCGGGACCGACATTCAGGCGGCGGCGCTCGGCGGGGCCTTGCGCACGCCGCAGTCCACGGCCATGAGCTACGCGGCGACGCTGCGTCATGCCCGGCGCTCGAACTCGGCGTTGATGCGCTACATCCTCGACCCGTTCGCGTTGTCCGGCTCGTATCTGAACGGCAGCACGCGGAGCGATCTGACGTACGCCAAGGCGTCCTCCTACGCCGGCTCGGTCGACTACGCCCTCTTGCCAGGTTCGATCAGGCTGGCGGGGGTGCGCGTCACGCCCAGCGCCGTCCGCCTGCAATCGACCTTGGCGGGCGCGGATGGGTCCCGCTTCACCTACGGCGTGCCGATTGCCCTGCCGACCGATTCACTGCTCGCCCCCGCGTTGTCTCAGAGCAAGGTGTGGCGCACGTCCGGGGGCCTGGACTTCTTGCCCGTGACCGCCGTGCAGCTCCGCGGCGCGCTCAGCTCGGGCCGCGACCTGCGAGATTACGGCGATACGACCACGCGCGGACGCCTGGTGCAGCAGGAGAGCCAGACGTTCCTCGGGCTGAACGCCGGCATCGAGACCCAGCGGGCCATGAATACGTTCCTCGGTCTCACCCCCCGGGTGAGCGACTGGCTGCGGCCGCGGTTCACGCTCACGACGGTCTTCACGTTCAACCGCGATCCCAACGCCGCCGCCCCGGTGCGCGACATCGGCGACACCGCCGGCGGATTCCACATCCCGACGGCCTACAGCAATTCGCGCCGAGCGAACGTAGGCGCCCAGCTCGACGTGCGCCGGCTCGGGCAGCGGGTGTTCGGTGAGAAAGCCACCGCGACCCAACTCCTGGGCCGCCTGTCGAACCTCGACGTGTCCTACGGCCGCGGCTACAGCTCGAGCTACTTCGGGGCGCCCGACGTGCCGCCGTTGAGCTATCAGTTGGCCCTCGGCGGGATCGACGATTTCCGCAAGCAGGGGGACCTCCTGGCCGGGTCGGCGTCGGACAACTTGAATCTCAACGCGGCGGGTGCCCTGGACCTCGTGCTCGGTCTCAAGCTCACGGCGAACTACCTGCGGACGCGGGGCATCACCTGGGTGGTCCGGGGGGGCGAGCAGGTCCCGCTTCAGACCAGCAACGTCGAATGGCCGTCGGGGGTCGTGACGTGGAATCTCACCCCGTCGGGGACTCGCTGGGTGATCCGGGGGCTCTCCGCCCGCCTGACCTACCGCCGTCGCGAGACGGACGCCGCGCAGGCGCTGTTCGGGGGAGGGGCCGCGGTCTCGAGCACCCAGACCACGGAGACCGCGATCGGGCCGGCGGTGACGCTCACCTGGCCGGGCGGCGTCTCCACATCCTACGACCTGTCGCAGACCACGAGCGATGCACTCAACGCCGGCAACCTGTTCCATACGAGCGCCAGCGTCGAGAACGCCTCGCTGATCTTCTCTTTCCGTCCGCCATCGGTGATCATGCGCCTCAAGGGCTCCATTCGCGCCAACGCGACCTACCACGCGAGCGCCAACACCACCTGCCTTCAGACGGCGGCGCAGATGACCTGCGTCCCGTACGTGGACACGAGGCAGCGGCAGGCACAGCTTACACTCGATACCGCTTTCCCTCCCTCTCTGACCGCGGGGTTCCAGATGGCGTACCAGCTGAACGACGAGCGTCAGACGAACCACAAAACCGGGCAGCTCGGCGTCACCCTGTTCGTGAATTTCTCGACCAACGTCGGTCAGATCCGGTGAGCCGGGCCGCGCGATTGGCGGTGGTGGGACTGCTGCTCGCCTGCCGGGCGGGGTCGGGGGGGGCGCGGTCGGGAGGAGGGCAGAAGTTCGACGGCCAGCGGGCGTTCGAGTACCTGCGCCGGCAAGTCGAGTTCGGACCGCGCGTGCCGGGAACCCCGGCCCACGAGCAGACCGGCGACTGGATCCTCGAGCGGTTGCGCGCGAGCGCGGATACCGTCGTGGTCCAGGCCTTCACGCACGTCACGAAACGCGGATCGAAGCTCGCGCTGCGGAACTTCCTCGGTCGTTTCCGCCCCGCCGCCACCGAGCGCGTGCTGTTCCTCGCTCACTGGGACACGCGCCCCCATGCCGACCAGAGCGCCAACCTCGCCGCTCAGCGCATGCCGGTGCCGGGCGCGAACGATGGCGCCTCGGGCGTCGCCGTCCTCCTGGGTGTGGCGGACGCGCTCAAGGCCACCCCACCCGCGCTCGGCGTGGACCTGCTGTTCGTCGACGGCGAGGACTACGGCGACTTCGCGGATTCGACCGACGTCCTGATCGGGTCCCGCTACTTTGCCGCGCACCAGCCTGCGGGATACGCGCCGCTCTACGCCGTGTTGTTCGACATGGTCGGCGACAAGAACCTCGAGATCTACTACGAAGGAAACTCGCAAGCGACGGCGCCCGAGGTGGTGGATCGCGTCTGGCGCGTCGCCCACGACATCGGCCACGGCGCGCAGTTCCGGCCGGGCGTCCGGCACACGCTGATCGACGATCACGTGTCGCTCCAGAAGGCAGGCGTGCATGCCATCGACGTGGTCGACTTCGACTATCCCTACTGGCACACGACCGAGGATACGATCGACAAGGTGAGCGCGGCGTCCCTCCAAATCGTTGGAGATGTTGCTGTGGCGCTGGTGCGCTAGAACGCGGAACGTGGAAGTCGGAACGGTTCGTTCTGTTCCGCCTTCCGCCTTCCGACTTCGGCAATTTGCCGGCGCTCCCCGCGCAGAACGGGTACCGCTGTGTACGGGCGCACCGTCACATTGGCTCCATGGACGACCGCCGTGCCGCCCTGCTCTTGAGCGCGCTCGCCCTCGTGGGCGCGGGGGTGCGCTACGGCCTCTCGCCTCGGACGGGACAGTCCGCCGCAGCCGCCCCGGGCGACGTGAGGCTCATGCCGGTGGACACACCGCCCGAGAGCGGCCTCGCGCAACGCGCGCACACCGCCGAACGCCTCTCCCGCCCGCTCCTGCCAGGCGAGCGGGTGGACCTCGACCGCGCGGACGTGACGGAGATCACGCGCCTCCCTCGCGTCGGGCCCTCACTGGCAGAGCGGATCGTCGCCTGGCGCACCGAACACGGTCCGTTTGGCAGTCTTGAACGCCTGGACAGCGTGCCGGGGGTCGGCCCCCGCCTGCTGGACGTGGTGCGTCGTTTCGTCACTTTTTCGGGGGTGGAGCCGCCCGCCCATTGACACGTCTTCGCCACAACCTATTTTAGGTCGTTCTATTTCAACGAGTTGCATACGGCGACCGCAGCGGCCACCTCGGACAAGCTGGGCGACATTCTCGTCCGCGAAGGCCTGATAACCCAGGACCAGCTGAGAAAGGCCCTCCTCGAGCAAAAGAACTCGGGGATGCGCCTCGGCTACACCTTGGTGAAGCTCGGCTTCATCGAGGAAACCGAGGTCACCAAGATGCTCGCCCGCCAGTACCGGATGCCGGCGGTCGACCTGTCGCGCTTTGAGGTGGAGCCCAGGATCCTCAAGCTCCTGCCCGGGGACATCGCGCTCAAACACACCGTTCTGCCCTTGAAGCGCGAGGGGCGGACGCTCACGATCGCGATTGTCGACCCGAACAACGTCACCGCCATCGAGGACATCAAGTTCATCACGCGTTGCGACGTCTTTCCGGTCATCGCCGGGGAGTACACGCTGCGCAACGCGATTGAGCGGTACTACCAGCAGGGCGATGTGCGGCTGCAGAGCCTCCTCAAGAGCGTGGAAGCGGCGGAAGACCTGGAGGTCGTCGAAGAGGCGCAGGACGAGGATGTCAAAGCGCAGGATCTGGCGGACGACGCGCCGGTTGTGAAGCTCATCAATGGACTGCTCACCGACGCAGTGAACCGTGGCGCGTCGGACATTCATATCGAGCCGTTCGAGCACGAGATGCGCGTCCGGTACCGGATCGATGGGGCCCTACAGGAGGTCATGAAGCCGCCGATCAAGATGCGCGCGGCGCTCACCTCGCGCGTCAAGATCATGGCCGCTCTGAACATCGCCGAACGGCGCATCCCTCAGGACGGGCGCATCAAGCTCAAGATGGGCAGCCGGGTGATCGACTTCCGCGTGTCGACGCTGCCGGTGTTGTTCGGCGAGAAGGTCGTGTTGCGAATTCTGGACAAGGGCAACCTGGCGCTCGACCTGACCAAGTTCGGCTTCGAGCAAAAGGCCGAGCAGGACCTGATGCGGGCGATTCTCAATCCGTACGGGATGGTGCTCGTCACCGGTCCGACGGGGTCGGGCAAGACCACGACGCTGTACTCCGCCCTGTCGCGCATCAACACGATGGAAGTGAACATCATGACGGCCGAGGACCCGGTCGAGTACAACCTCATGGGCATCAATCAGGTGCTCGTGCGGAACGAGGTCGGGATGACGTTCGCGGCGGCGCTCAAGGCGTTTTTGCGCCAGGACCCGAACATCATCATGGTCGGCGAGATCCGGGACATGGAGACGGGGTCCATCGCGATCAAGGCCGCGCTGACGGGCCACCTCGTGCTGTCCACGCTGCACACGAACGACGCCCCGTCGACGGTGACGCGCATGATCGACATGGGCATCGAGCCGTTCAACGTGGCGAGCGCGGTGAACATCATCGTGGCGCAGCGGCTGGTCCGGCGCATCTGCAGCAACTGCAAGGCCGAGCGCAAATATTCGGATGAGGAGCTGCACGCATTGGGGATCGCCGTCGCCGAGGCGGCGAAGCTCACGTTCTTCAAGGGACAGGGCTGCGATACCTGCAACGAGACCGGCTATAAGGGTCGCCAGGGTCTGTACGAAGTGATGGCCATGAGTAGCCACCTGCGGCGCCTCGTCCTCAAAGGCGGGTCCACCGAGGAGCTGCGGGAGCAGGCCGTGAAGGACGGCATGCTCACGCTCCGGATGGACGGCATGCTGAAGGTCAAGCGCGGCATTACCACACTCGACGAAGTTGTGAAGGAGACGGCGGCATGACGGTGAACCTCCGGGCGCTCTTGGAAGAGATGATCGAGAAAGACGCCTCCGACCTTCACATTGTCGCGGGCGAGCGGCCCAAGCTTCGCGTCGACGGCGACATCGGGAACGCCTCGACCGCGGAGGTGCTCACCCCCAAGGACACGCTGTCGTTGGCTTACTCGGTGCTGACCGAGAGCCAGAAGAAGCGCTTCGAGACCGAAAGCGAGCTCGACTTCTCCTTCGGGATCCAGAACCTGGCGCGCTTCCGCGGGAACTGTTTCAAGCAGCGCGGGTGTGTCTCGCTCGTCATCCGGCAGATCCCCTTCAACGTGCGCACGTTCGACGATCTCGGCCTGCCACAGGTGGTGGGAAAGCTGGCGGAGCGGCCCCGCGGCCTGGTGCTGGTTACGGGGCCCACGGGATCGGGCAAGAGCACGACCCTCGCGGCGATGATCGACAAGATCAACCGGGAGCTCAAGGGGCACATCATCACCGTCGAAGACCCGATCGAGTTCATCCACCGCCACCAGAGCTGCATCGTGAATCAGCGAGAGGTGGGGACCGACACGAACAGCTTCGCGGCCGCGCTCAAGTACGCGCTGCGCCAGGATCCCGACGTGGTGCTGGTGGGCGAAATGCGAGACCTCGAGACGACCCAGGCCGCCCTCACGATCGCCGAGACCGGCCACCTGGCCTTCGCCACGCTGCACACCAACTCGGCGGCCGAGACCATCAACCGCATCATCGACATCTTCCCGGCGCACCAGCAATCGCAGATCCGCGCCCAGCTCGCGTTCGTGCTGGAGGGCGTGCTCACCCAGACGTTGCTGCAGAAGGTGACGGGCCGGGGGCGCGTGATGGCCGCGGAGATCATGGTGTGCACGCCGGCGATCCGGGCACTCATCCGGGACGACAAGGTTCACCAGATCGAGTCCTCGATGCAGGCGGGGAAGAAATACGGGATGCAGACCCTGAACGACTCGCTGTACCAGCTCTACATGGGCCGCGAGGTGTCCAAGGAGGAGTGCCTCCGCGTCAGCTCGAGCCCGAACGAATTCCTGCGCATGATCGGCGAGCCCCCGATGGACGAGCGGGAGCCGGTTGGAACCGCGACGCCGAGCGGACAACAGAAGGTGGCCGCCCGCCGATAGGGCCTACGGGAGGACGTCATGCCGGTATTCCAGTACACCGCGCGCACCCTGAAAGGGGAGCTGCAGCAAGGCGAGGTCGACCTTCCGTCGAAGGACGACGTCGTCGCGCACCTGCGCAAGAACCGCATGCTCGTGGTGCAGGTGCGGCAGGCGCCCAAGCAGTTCAAGATCAGCTTCAAGTTCGGCAGCGGCATCAAGACGCGCGACGTCGTGGTGCTCACCCGCCAGTTCGCCACCATGATCAACGCCGGCCTGCCCCTGGTCCAGGCGCTCGACATCCTGGCCCAGCAGACGGAGAACAAGATCCTGGCCGACGTGACGCGCCAGGTGGTCTACGACGTGGAGAGCGGCCACACGCTCGCCGACGCCCTCCGCAAGCATCCGAAGGCGTTCGGCGACCTCTACGTCAACATGGTGGCCGCCGGCGAGGCCGGCGGTATTCTCGACACCATCCTGCTGCGGCTCGCCCAGTTCCTCGAGAAGAACGACGCCATCATCCGCAAGGTGAAGGGCGCCATGGTCTATCCGGCGGTGATCATGTCGGTCGCCGCGATCGCCGTGACCGTGCTGCTGATCTTCGTAATCCCGACGTTCCAGAACATGTTCGCGTCAGTGAACCTCGAGCTGCCCCTGCCGACGCGCATCGTGATCGGCGCGAGCAACCTGCTCAAGCACTACTGGTGGGCCATGGGCGGCGCGATCATCGGCATCGGCATCGGGATCACCCGCTACTACAAGACGCCGCCGGGCAAGCTTCAGATCGACACGTTGCTGCTGCACATGCCCGTGCTCGGCGATCTGATCCGGAAGTCCGCCGTGTCCCGCTTCACCCGCACCCTCGGCACCCTCATCTCGTCCGGCGTGTCCATCCTCGACGGCCTCGAGATCACGGCCCGGACCGCCGGCAATATGGTGATCCACAACGCGGTGATGGAGTCGCGCGCGTCGATCGCGGGCGGTGAGACCATCGCCGCGCCCCTGCAAAAGTCCAAGGTCTTCCCGCCTATGGTGATTTCCATGATCGCCGTGGGCGAACAGACCGGCGGATTGGACGAGATGCTGTCGAAGATCGCCGACTTCTACGACGAGGAAGTGGACGCGGCCGTGAGCGCGCTGCTCTCCCTCATGGAGCCGATCATGATCGTCGTGCTGGGCGTGATCGTCGGCGGCATGGTGGTCGCGATGTACCTGCCCATTTTCGACATGGTCAACGCGGTTCAGTAACGGTAGGAACGAAGAGAGCGGGACCGGGACGGGGGCTTACGTCCCGGCCTTCCCGGCACCCTTCGTGGCTTGCGCGGCCTGCTCGTGGAACGAGTCGAGGTTCTGGGCGTGGTCGGCGTACTCCGGCAACTGGCGCGCCCGTTCGGCGGCCTCGTTGCGCAGGAAATCGCGATAGGCCTGCTGGACGCCGCTCGGATCCTTGCGCAGCTCGGACGCGTGCGCACGGAGCACGAATCCGAACAGATGCGTCGGGGCCTGGCGCAGAATCGTGTCGGCCTGCGCCATCGCGCCCGCGGCATCGCCTCCCGTCAGATGCAGCACTCCCACATGATAGCGCGCGTCGATATCCAGCGCGGGCAGCATGGCGTAGGCCTGCAGGGCCATCGGCAGGAAGAATTCCGCGCTGTCCGTCTTGCCCGCGGAATGCAGCGTCATGATGCGGTTGTACAGCCGGTTGGCGCGTTCCTCGGGCGACATCCGGCTGATGTCCGGCGGGGCCATGCCGCCTCCGCCCCCCCCGCCGCCGGCCATGGGCGGCGCTCCGGCAAAGGGTGGTGGAGCGCTCTGGCTTTCGAAGGATCCACCGCCTGAGCTTCCCGAAAAGCGGAGGCCGACGACCGCGATGAGCGCGCCGAGCGCGGCACCGGCGAGGGCCCAGGGGAGGCCCGCGCGCCAGCCGGTCGGGGTGGCGCCCTGAGTGGCAGCGCCGCATTTGTGGCAGAACCGCGCCGTGGGCGCGAGGGTGGCACCGCAGGCATGACAAGTCATGGGCCGGAATCTAATATCGGCGGCGCCGACTGGTTCGTGCCGTGGCGGACACATACCTTACCGACCAACCACATCCGACTGGAGCTCCTTATGGGGAAGGGCGACCTCCGCAGCAGCCGCGGCAAGATCTTTCGCGGCACCTATGGCAATAGCCGGCGACGCAAGAAGCTCAAGGCCAAGCAACGGGGCGGCCGGGCGCGGCGTGAGGGGGGCGCGACGCCACCCGCCACCGCGCGGTAGCAGGGCGCGAAGCGCATGAGCTGGCTCGGCCGGCGGACGCGGGCGTCGGCGATGCCGAGTCCCCGGGCCCTCCTCCGCTCGGTCTACATCGGGCGGATGTGCGTGGCGATCGCGATCTATCTGAGCGCGGCGCTCCGCGTCACGGTCGCCACCCCGACGGATATCCTCGTCGCTTCGCTCCTGCTCGTAGCCGCCGTCGTCGTCACCATCCCGTCGTACTGGTACACGCATGTCCGGGACCGAGCGCCGGGTCCGACCTTCGTATACCTCCAGGCGCTCTTCGACACGGCGCTCGTGACGGCCGTGGTCCATATGACCGGCGGACCCCAGAGCGACTTCACGTCGCTCTACGTGCCGCTCATCGCGGTGGCCGCGGTCCTCATGCCGCCCGCCAACACGGGTCTCGTCACGGTGCTCGTGGGCATGGTGTATTTGGCCGACGTCTTCTTCGGCCACCGCACCGCGATGACGCCGAACATCGGGGTCCAGCTTGCCTTGTTCGCGGCCGTTGCCGCCGTCACGGCGTACTTCTCGAGCCGGGTCTCGGTCATGGAGGCGGAGCGCGTCGCGCTCGCCGGGGAGCTGCGTCAGGCGAGGCTCGAAGCGTCGGACGTGCTGCGGAACATCCCGACCGGTGTTGTAACGGTGGACGGCGACGGCCTCCTCCTGTATTGCAATCCGGCCGCCGAGCACATCCTCGGCTTCCACGAGCGCGACTGGCGCACGCGGCCGATCATGCCGGAGTTCGCGCGCATGGCCCCCGAATTCTGGGCCGCGATCACGGCCACCGCCCGTCGCGGGGTGCGCGCCATGCGCGTCGAAGCCACGGTGCGCCGCCCCGACCGCACGTTCCCCATCGGCGTGACCACCACGACCCTCGAAGCGCCGCCCGCAGGGCCGCCACGCGTCACGGCCATCTTCACCGACATCTCCGACTCGAAACGGCTGGAGGAGCTGCACCTCCGCACCGAGCGCCTGGAAGCCGTGGCCGAGCTGTCGGCCAGCCTGGCGCACGAGATCAAGAACCCGCTCGCCTCCATCCGCTCGTCGGTGGAGCAGCTCGCCCGCCCGAAACGCTCCAACGCCGACGACCACGTCCTGGCCGGACTGATCGTGCGCGAAAGCGACCGGCTGACACGCCTGCTGTCGGAATTCCTCGACTTCTCGCGCGTCCGCGTGACCGAATGCCGCCCCCTGGACCTGCAGCGCGTGGCCGCCGCCGCGATTCGCGTGGTGCGCGAGCATCCCGACTGCGCCGCCGATGCGCGTATCACGCTCGAGGGCGAGGTCGCTTCCATGGAAGGCGATGAAGACCTGCTGCATCGCGTGGTCTCGAACCTCGTCCTGAACGCCGTCCAGGCCGCGGGCGCCGGCGCCCAGGTCGTCGTGCAAACGGGCCGCTCGGACGCGCGCGAATTGCCAGGTGGCGCGGGAATCGAGAACCCGGTGTTCCTCCGCGTCAGCGACAACGGCCCGGGCATTCCGGAGACCGTGCGGCCCCGCTTGTTCGAGCCGTTCGTTACCGGTCGGGCGGCGGGGGGTGGCACCGGACTTGGCCTGGCCATCGTCCAACGCGCCGTGGACGCCCATCGCGGAATCGTCTTCGTGCAATCCGTTGCAGGACGGGGGACAACCTTCACCATCCATTTCCCCGCCAGAGCGCGGGTGGAGCAACCGGCACCGGCGCTCGCCTAGCCCACCCTCCGTCTTGCACTCTGCGAGACATTCTCCAATGTTAGCGCTGCGTCCTCCCGGGCATTTCCGGTAACCTTTTGCTCGCAAACGGGTTGCGTAAACATGCACGACAGCGCACAGCCCTCGATCCTCGTCGTCGACGACGAGCAGGGCATCCTCGACACCCTGCGCATCCTCCTCAAGAACGAGGGGTTCGACGTCATCACCGCGCAGGGAGGCAAGGCGGGCCTGGAGCAGATCAAGACGGCCGCCCCGGACATCGTCTTGACGGACATCAAGATGCCCGGCGTGACCGGGATCGAGATCCTGGCTGCCGTGAAGGAGCAGGACCCCGAGACGCCGGTCATCCTCATGACCGCCCAAGCATCCCTCCAGAGCGCCATCCAGGCGGTGAACGAAGGCGCGTTCCACTACGTCCAGAAGCCCTTTTCCAATGACGAGATCGTCGCGCTGTGCCGCCGCGCCGGAGAGGTGCGGCGTCTCAAGGCAGAGAACAAGCAGCTGAAGCAGGAGATCCGCCGCCGCGAGCGCTCCGGGTTGGACAAGCCTCTGGGCAAGGCACGCGCCTTCCAGGACGTCCTGAGGCTGGCCGAACAGGTTGCCCCGACCGAAAGCACGGTGCTCATTCAGGGAGAGTCGGGGACGGGCAAGGAGGTCATCGCCCGCTACATCCACGAGCTCTCGACGCGCAGCGAAGGCCCATTCCTGTCGATCAACTGCGGCGCGCTGCCCGAAAGCCTCCTCGAGTCGGAGCTGTTCGGGCACGTGAAAGGCTCATTCACCGGCGCGGTTCGCGACAAACAGGGCCTGTTCGCGGCCGCACGCGGCGGCACGTTCTTCCTCGATGAGATCGGCGAGATGTCGCCCGCCACGCAGGTGAAGCTGCTCCGCGTGCTGCAGGAGCGGGAAGCGATCCCGGTGGGCGGGACGGAAGCGATCCCCGTGGACGTCCGCGTGGTGGCGGCGACGAACCGCGACCTGGAAGAGGACATCAAGCGCGGCCGTTTCCGCACCGATTTGTACTACCGCCTCAACGTGATCGCGATTCACCTGCCGCCGCTGCGCGACCGCCGCGACGATATCGAGATCCTCGTCAAGGCATTCCTCGAGCGCATCGCGGTCGAGCGCGGCGAGCCGCCCAAACGGCTCGATGCCGAAGCCTTCGATGCGATCATGAGCTATGACTGGCCGGGGAACGTGCGAGAGCTCGAGAACGCGCTCGAGCGAGCGGGGGTGCTGACCAAGGGCGAGACGATCGGGCTCGATGCCATGCCCGCCAAGATCAGTGAGCGGCGGGCCGAGCCGCTCGTAGCGGAGCGCCCGCACGTGAACCCCACGCTCGATGTGATCGAACAAGCCTACATCACGTGGGTGCTGCAGAGCGAAGGCGGCAACAAGACCCGCGCGGCGGAGGTGCTCGGTATCGACCCATCGACCCTGTATCGCAAGCTGAGCCGCTACGACGGCGTGACCAAGACGGTCGCAGGGACGGGGGCTGGGGCGGGGACGGAGGCGTGAAGCTGTCGGTTCTGATTCCCGTCTACAACGAAGCAACGACGATTGAGCAGGTAGTAGAACGGGTGCGCGCGGTGCCGCTGCAGATCGAGGTGATTGCCATCGACGACGCATCGGTAGACGGCTCGGACAGCGTGCTCGAACGGCTCCGGGGCGCGGGCCGGCTCGACGCGCTGCAGCGCCACCCCGTAAACCGGGGCAAGGGCGCCGCGATCCGGTCGGGCATCGCCCTCGCCACGGGCGACGTCGTCGTGATCCAGGACGCGGACCTCGAGTACGATCCCGATGAGCTCCCCACGCTGCTGAAACCCATCCTGGACGGAAGGGCCGACGCGGTTTTCGGCTCCCGCTTCCAGGGCGGCCCGCATCGCGTGCTCTACTTCTGGCATGCGGTCGGGAACCGGGTACTGACCCTCCTGTCCAACATGTTCACGAACCTGAACCTGACGGACATGGAGACGTGCTACAAGCTGGTCCGGGCCGATTTGATGAAACGCTTGCCGCTCACCGCCAACCGGTTCGGCTTCGAAGTTGAGATCACCGCGCGGCTCGCGCAGGCGGGCGCGCGGATCTGGGAGCTGCCCATTTCCTACAGTGGCCGCACCTACGCGGAGGGAAAGAAGATCACTTGGCGCGATGGCGTCGCGGCACTCTTCCACATTCTCCGGTACAACCTGTTTCGCCCCGATAGTGCCGGGCGGCGCTGAGGACGGCGCCGCCGCGCGACGGCTCGCGGCTGCGATCGCGGCGCTCGCCGCGGTCATCTACCTGGGCGCGCTCGCGAACGGCTTCGCCTGGGACGACGTTCCCCTCGTTGAGGACAACGGCCTTGTCCACCGCGCGAGTGGATTCTGGCGCGCGTTCGCGGTGCCGTACTGGCCGCCGCCGCGCGGCGGGCACCTCTACCGGCCCCTCGTCCTCGCGACGTACACCCTGGACTGGCTTATCGCGCCGTGGCGCGCTTGGTGGCTCCACGGCGTCAACATCGCGTGGCACGCCGGGGTGAGCGCCGCGGTCGCGCTTCTCGCCCGGCGCTGGGCCGGCCTCACGGCGGGCGTCATCGCCGGCGCGTTGTTCGCGGTCCATCCGG
>Ga0335084_10001683_pt1 | contig 20906 bp, 16 predicted proteins | sample Lox_Sample_44_FD_206721 | JGI IMG/M metagenome (GOLD analysis project Ga0335084, IMG submission 206721) | Soil microbial communities from Loxahatchee National Wildlife Refuge, Florida, United States - Lox_Sample_4.4 | ecosystem: Environmental > Terrestrial > Soil > Wetlands | place: USA...
AAGCCGGGCTTCGCCGCGGGCGACGCGCTCAACCGTGAGCTGCTCGCCTTCGTGCGCAAACGCTTGGGCGCGGCCGTGGCGCCTAAGGAAATCGCATTCGTCGCCGCCTACGAGAAACTAAAACAAGCCATGCAACTCGCGGACGGCCAGTTCGTCACTTTCGCGCAGACCGTCGGATATCCGCAGGCTTGAGCAAGTCTCCTGCGGTACAAGATTCGGTGGGCCGTCCCCACTACGTTCGGAGGTTCCATATGAGTATCGAACAAGAGCTGCAGGGCACGATCCGCGACTTGGTGCAGAAAGGCAAGGGCATCCTGGCAGCCGACGAAAGCCTGCCCACGATCGCAAAGCGTCTCAACGCAGTCGGTGTGGAATCAACCGAAGAGAATCGGCGCGCCTATCGCTCGCTGATGTTGACAGCGCCAGGTGTGGGCGAATACCTGAGCGGAGTCATCCTGTTCGAGGAAACGCTCGGGCAGAAGGCGGACGACGGGACGCCATTGCCGAGGGCGGCGGAGCAGCAGGGGATCGTGCCAGGCGTGAAGGTGGACAAGGGAACGGTTGCGCTCGCCAATGCGCCGGGCGATCTGGTCACTCAGGGTCTCGACGGTCTGGCGGAGCGGTTGAAGAGCTACAAGACACAAGGTGTGCGCTTCGCCAAGTGGCGCGAGGTGTATCCGATTACTGACCGCAATCCAACGACGTTAGGTATCGCTGCGAACGCCGAGGTGCTCGCGCGCTACGCGACCGCGTGCCAGGAGCAGGGCATTGTGCCTATCGTAGAGCCCGAAGTGCTCCTGGACGGCGACCATAGCCTGCAGCGATGTGCCGAGGTAACCGAAGCGGTGCTGCACGCCGCGTTCCATGCCCTGCACCGCCACAACGTGGTCCTCGAGTGGATGCTGCTCAAGCCTAGCATGGTTTTGCCGGGCAAGGGATCTACGGCCAAATCCGGGCCGGACGAGGTGGCACGTGAAAGCCTCAAGGTCTTGCGCCGCACCGTGCCCGCGGCCGTGCCGAGCATTAATTTCCTCTCCGGCGGCCAGACTCCAGAGCAAGCAACTGCCGACCTCAATGCCATGAACGTGCTGCTTCCTCATGCACCATGGGAGTTGTCGTTTTCCTATGCGCGCGCGCTGCAGCAGCCGGTGCTCGAGACCTGGCGCGGCAAGCGAGAGAAGGCCGAAGCAGCGCAGGATGCTTTCCGTCGGCGCGCGAAGCTCACGGCTGCAGCGCGGAACGGGCAGTACAAGCCGGATATGGAACGTGCTCAGTAGAGGGGGATGTTGTAGGAAGGCAGGCGACTGGCTCGATGCCGAGGCCCAAGTCGTGGCGGAAGTGGAAACTCTGAAGAGCTTCCGAGCCTGAGCCGCTGGCAATCTCCGGGCGGGGCGCCGCCTTTGCCGTTTGTATCACGGGCAGGCTTCTGTGTGTGGAGGTTCTCATGGCGGTCTCGCGCCTCAAGCTGCACGAAACCGGCCCAGAATGCTCGCGGCTGGCCCTGGGCTTCTGGCGCCTTGCAGAGCGGAACATGCGCGGGGACGATATCCGCGTCCTCCTGCACGCGAGTGTGGAGTTGGGCATCACCACCCTGGACCACGCTGACGTCTACGGCGACTACGCCTGCCAGCGTTTGTTCGGCGCGGCGCTCGCGGAGGAGCCGAGCCTGCGCGATTCGTTTGAGATCGTCGGCAAGTGCGGTATTCAGCTGCTCTCACGCAGCCGGCCTGCGCATCGTCTCAAGCATTACGACACGAGCCGCGCTCACATCCTCACATCCGTGGACAATTCGCTGCGTGAGCTGCGCTGCGGCTACCTGGACCTGCTGCTGATCCACCGGCCCGACCCACTCATGGATGCGGACGAGATGGCGTCCGCCTTCTGCGCGCTGCTCGCCTCGGGGAAGGTGCGCCATTTCGGGGTCTCCAACTTCTGCCCCAGCCAGCTCGAGTTGCTCGCCTCGCGCCTGGATTTCCCGCTGGTGACGAATCAGATCGAGATCTCGGTGCTCAAGCTCGACACTATGCTCGACGGCACGCTGGACCAGTGCCAGCGGCTGCGGATCGCACCCATGGCTTGGTCACCTCTGGGCGGAGGACAGCTCTTCGATGGCGACGACGAGCGCGTCGTACGTGTTCGCGCAGCGCTGTCGTCGCTCGTCGAGGAAATCGGCGGCGCAAGCCTCGATCAGGCGGCGCTCGCCTTTCTGCTCACGCATCCCGCGCGAATAGTGCCAGTGGTCGGTTCGGGCAAGATCGAGCGTCTTCGCGCCGCCGCTGCTGCGGATGCCATCCGCCTGACCCGCCAACAATGGTTCTCGATCTGGCGCGCATCTACGGGCGCAGACGTGCCTTGAACCCCCTTGATAGCGAAGGATGGTCATGGATCGATCCTTAAATGAGGAGTCGTACTTCTGTTCGGCTCATGGAAGCCGCCGGTTCGCCACCCAAGAACATCTTCAGAGCGTTCGCGTGACTTTCTGCAGATGCGGTGGATGATCCGGGTCTCGTCCGCGCCCACGTGCCAGCATCGCAAAAAACCGGTACGCGGCATAAATGGCACTGATCGGCTGGAGCAGCGGGTCTGACGCTGTCGGCACTGTGACAATCTCGACACCGCCTGGGCCTTTCTCGTGCGAGGTCGCCAGCAACACGACCGGCGCACCCGCCGTCCGCAACCGCGAGATTGCTGCATCGATTGTCGGCCTCACCTGCTCGTCGCCCGCCAGCACGATCGCCGGCAGCAAAGGCGACGCGATCGATATCGGGCCGTGCAGCAGCTCCGCCGCACTCATCGCCTCGGCGTGTATGCCGCAGACCTCTTTCAGTTTGAGGGCGAACTCGCGCGCGATCGGCAAAGTCGGACCGCGGCCGACGACGAAGACGTCCTCGTGTGCCGCAAGCAATCGCGTGGCGGCAGACCAATCGACGGACTGGCATTGGGCGAGCATCGCCGGCAGACCCTCCAGCGCCTTCAGCAAGGTTGCGTCTCGAACCCATACGCCGACAAGGTGAACGACAGCGGAAAGGCTCAGGACAAAGCTTTTGGTCGCAGCGACAGCAAGCTCGACGCCCGCGCCGATCTCGATCTCCGCATCTACCACTCCTCCCAGCGCCGAGCCCGCTTCGTTCACCAGTCCAAGCGTGAAGGCGCCTCCCCTCTTTGCGGAGGCCACCGCAGCCGACAGATCGGGGCTAGCCCCTGACTGCGAGATCGCAACCACCACTGCGCGCTCGAGACGCAGGGTTCGCCCGTAGACCGAGGCCAGCGAAGGCGGCAATGAGGCGACCGGCAAACCCAGTCGCAAACTGACCAGATACCCCGCGAAGGCCGCAGCATGGTCGGAGCTGCCGCGCGCGATCGTCGCCATCAAAGTAGGGGCCAGCCCCTGTAGCCGCTCGAGGAGACCTGGAAGCACTTGCGTCAGGCGCTCGAACTGCCTTGCGGCCAGCCCGGGCGTTTCGCTGGCTTCATTCTCAAGCTGGGAATGGTCTCTCATCGAATCACCGTCGATCGCGCAAACGATCGCATGTTCGTATCAGGCGCCCTGTGGGCGTCCACCTTGGGCGAAGCACCTCATCCTCTCAGCCGACGCTGGCGACCATATAGCAGCATGAGTCCGAGCAGCGTCAGGCCGAAGATGATCTGCCGACCGAACGGTGGGATATTCAGTGTCGTAAGAATGCTTTGCAGAAGTATCAAGACCACTGCGCCCGCCATGGTGCCGACATATCCGCCGCTGCCGCCCGCCAACGAGGTGCCTCCGATCACGACGGCGATGATCGAGGGCAGCATATACTGGTCGCCAGCACCCACGAATACGTACTCCGTATAACCGAGCAGGAGAATGCCCGTGAGTCCGCTGAGGAATCCGCTCAAGGCAAACACGAGCGCGCGGGTTCGCCGCACGGGCACGCCGGCCATTGCCGCCGCCACTTCGTTCGCGCCGATGGCATAGACGTTGAAACCGAATTTGGTGCGTCGCAAGATCAGGGTCAAGACAACGCCGACGGCGATCCAAATGAACACGATGCCAGGCAGACCGAAGAGCACAGGATCGCTCACGATCCTGCCTAACAAAGGTGCCGCCCGACCCGACGGAACGCCTCGCGTGAGGAGCACGAGCCCGCCCTGCACCACGCCGAGCATGCCGAGTGTCATGACCAGCGGCGGAATTCGCAGGATGACCACCCCTAGGCCGCTCACCAACCCGATCATGAACGTACCCCCGAGAACGAGAGCCAGCGCATGCAGGATGTTGGCGTCGGACTGCCGCATGAGGTTGCCGGCGAGGAACGCGGCGAACGAGATGATGCCTCCCACCGACAGATCGATCCCCTCGCGTCCGCCCAGAATCACCATGTTCTGTCCCGCCGCAACCACGCCGAGCAACGCTGCGATGCTCAGCAAAGTGACGATCTGGCGCGGCGAGGCGAATCCGGGCGAGAGCAACTCGCCGCCCATGAGGAGCATGAAAATCGCAATGACGGCGATCGACAGCGGCCGTTTGACCAGTGCAATGAGCTTGTTCACTGCCTCAATCCGTTCGGCCGCGCGCCATCACCACACCGCCCGCCAGCGCCAGCAAGATGATCACGCCTTGCACCAGCCCTTGCCACTCGAACGGCAGTTGCGCGAAGAAGATGACGTTGCTGATCAAACCGAGAATGAACGCACCCAGGATGCTGCCGGCGACGCCGCCCACACATCCAGACAGTGCTGTGCCACCGAGTACAACCGCCGTCACGGATGACAAAGTGAGCGCGCCGCCGATGAGCGGATCGCCCGAAGCGGTCTCTCCGACCAGCGCGAGGCCCGCCAGCGACGCGAACAGGCCCGAGATCGCATAGGCACCGATGCGCACGCCCGCGACGGCCAGCCCGGTCTGATAGGCCGCCTGTATGTTTCCGCCGGTCGCCCGCAGCGCTTGATAAAACCGCGAGCGGCCGATCACGGCAGCGAACGCTGCCGCGGCAGCGAGGATCCAGATAACCGTGGGTACCCCGAGAAGGCTGCCCGCGTAGGCGGTGTAAACAGAAGCCGGCACCTGCTTGCCCGCTTGCGGCAGCACCCACAGCGCGAAGCCAGAAAACACGATGCCGGTGGCGAATGTGGTGACGATCGGCTGGAAGCGCAGCACCGCGACACACAGTCCATTGAACACACCACATGCGACGCCAAGGGCGAGACCAGCCGCGAGGCCGATTGCGATCGATGCACCCGTACCACCCATGCCTTCGATAATCGAAACGACCGCCACATTGACCAGAGATACGATCGCGCCGGCGGAAAGATCGATGTCGGAGGCAAGGACTACATAGGTCTGCCCCACAGCGACCAGAGCGATCGGGAGGAAGGACGCAAGGTTCGACACAGCGACGCCAAAACGCAGGAACGTCGGCTGCAGCGCTACGTTGATCGCGCAAAGCGCGAGAAAGACCACGACGGCCAGCAGATAGGGGCGGCGCTGTATGGGCAGTCGTAGACGCATGGCGCGGACGTCGTGTTCAGGAATCCGCTTCCGCGCGACCCGCGGTGTAAGCGGCACGATACAAAGCAAAGCGGTTGCGCTGATCACCGCTCAGCTCCGCGACGATGCGCCCACCGTTAAAGACCAGAACCCGGTCGGCCACCGCCAGCAGTTCCTCGTCGTCCGAGGAGTACAGCAGGATCGAGACGCCCTGCGCGCACAGGTCGTCGATGGTCACATACAAGTCTTCCTTGGTCTCGATGTCGATGCCTTTGGTCGGGTCGTCGAGCAGGAGTACCGTTGGGCTGGTCGCGAGCCAGCGCCCGATCACCACTTTCTGCTGGTTGCCGCCGCTCAACTCCGAGACCGTCGCGTCGAGGGAGGAGAACTTGAGCTTCAGCCGCTGGATGATGGGCGCAATCTGCATCTCCAACCGCCGGCGCGCGACGGTGATACGACGGTCTCGGGCGAGCAGGGACACGACGAGATTCTCGAAGATCGGACGAATCGCCATGACGCCCTGGCGTGCGCGGTCGCCAGACACATAGGCTACCGAGCGGCGCATGATCGCACGTGGCCCCTTGGGCTCGACCAGCTCTCCACCGATGCGTATCGTCCCGCTGCGGACCGGAACAGCACCGAACAGCGCTCGCAACAGATCCGACTGGCCCTGCCCATGCAGACCACCGAGACCGAGGATCTCGCCGCGCCTCAGCTTGAATGACACGCCGTTGAGCTTGCTGGCAGCAAGATTATCGACTTCGAGTGTGAAGGTCTCCGGCGGCGCATCCCGCACCTTCCGGACCCGGCTCGCGGTGGCCTCGCCCACCATGCCGACAACGACCGCGTCACGAGTCGTTTCCGCGGTGGCGCCCGTCTTAACGGTGACGCCGTTGCGCATGATCGTGATGCGATCGGCGATCTCGAACACTTCGTCCATGCGGTGTGTGATGAATATGATCGAGCACCCCCTCGCCTTTAGTGCGCGAACATGCGTGAACACCGCATCTACCTGCTTGCGGTCCAGCGCCGCCGTCGCCTCGTCCAGGATGATGATTCGGGGATTGGAGGCGAGGACCTTCAGGATCTCGACGAACTGGCTCTGATCGGCCGACAACTCGGCGACTCGCGCCTGGGGATCGACCTTTCCTCCCAAGACATCCCCGAATTGATCTAGCGCACGTGCGGCCGCGTCTCGGAGCGCCTCACGATCGACCAGACCATTGCGCCGGACCGGCTCGCGTCCAAGATAGATGTTCTCGGCGACCGTCATCCGGGGAATCAGGCTGAGATCCTGGTAGAAGACGCCGATGCCGGCCGCCGCCGCTTCGCGCGGCCCCTTGAACGCCACCGGGCGCCCCTCGAGGACGAGGCGCCCCGCATCGGCCGCTACCGAGCCGGCGATGATTTTGCACAGCGTGCTCTTGCCGCAACCGTTGGAACCGATGAGGGCGTGCACCTCACCGGCTTCGAGCGAAAAGTCCGCGCCGGCGAGCGCGATCACGCCGCCGAACTGCTTGCGCACGCCGCTCGCTTCCAGGACAGGCATCTATGCGGGATCCTGTGGCGAGCGTCGAACCCGCTTACTTGCTCTTGAAGAACTCTGCTTCCGCCTGCTCCGGCGTGACGATTGTGCTGACGGAGATGTAGCCGGGTTTGTCCTTCCATGCTTGATAGGTCTGCTCAAAGTTGGAGCTGTCGATCAACGGGATGGGGATGTAGATTGCGTTGCCGTACTGACCCTTGAACATGCCGTCCTTGAGCTGCCGTCCCTGCAGGCGCAAAACCGCTACGTTCAGCGCGCTCGCCATGCAGCCAGGCGGATTGACCGACGCGCCGCTGTTGTAGTGCTTCTCTTTCCACGTCTTGAGAAAGTCTACTCGAATCTCACCGGTGGCCGCGATATCCAACCGCTTGGCATCGGCCAACGCACGCCACGCGCCAGCGGCCATCCCGTCTTGTACCCAGACGCCGTTGATCTGCGGGTAGGTCGCGAGCAAGTTCTGCATCGCCTGCTGACCTTGGGCCTCGTCCCAGTTGGCATTGACTTCGTTGAGGATCTTTATCCCCGGATACTTGGCGAATACCTCGCGATAGCCGGCGACGCGCATCTGGTTGGCCGGATGTCCTGCGACACCGTTGATCGCCACGACATTGCCCTTCCCCTTCAGCGTCTTCGCCAGCCACTCGGCCGATTTCATCGCCCAGCCCTTTTGGTCGATGCCCACGTAGATTGCATCCTTGGAGGAAACCTCCGCATCGGTGGCGATGACGAGGATACCCTTGGCCTTGGCCTGCGCGAAGATCGGATCAAAAGCGGTAGGGCTGTTCGGATTGACGATGATCGCGTCGACGCCCTGGTTGATGAAGTTACGCACGACCGCGATTTGCCCCGGCACGTCCACGTTGGCGCTTTGGGCAATGGTCTTGACTTTGATTCCCTGCTTCTCCCACGCTTTCGCGGCGGCCTCGGCTTCGTCGATCATTTGCGTGCGCCATTCGCTGCCGACCCAGCCATTACTCAGTCCGATGACGAAAGTGTCCTTGGCGCTTCCCACCATGGACGCGCCTGCCGCCAGAACGGCGGCAAATGCTGCTGCAAGGGTTGAATTGCGCATGCTCATTACCTCCTGATTAGAGATAAATGCTGCTCTGGCACGACGCCGGACTTGACCTTTAGCGGTCGTCTGCGATCCGTGGAGCGCCTTGCCGTGCGGGCCAATGTACACGCCCGGATGCGCTGAATCTTGACCTGCATCAAAACCGACGGATGGCAACGGCGTCAAATGAGGCGTGCGTTCGTTGCGCGAATGCTTTCTTTGGAGCAAAAATGAAACTGGGTTTCGTCGGCGCGGGATTCATCGCCCGCTTTCAGGCGGCTGCGATCCAGCAGGTGCGGGAACTCGAGGTTGCCGGAATCATTCAGCGGCGTGGCAGCGAAGCCCTTGCGGCGTTCTGCCGCGGCCAAGACCTGGGCGACGCGAAGATCTACGACTCGATAGGCGAAATGGCTAGACACGTTGAGGCCATCGCGATCTACGTACCCAACTACGCGCGTCTCGAGGTCATGGAGCAGATTGTCGGAGCGGTCAAGGCCGGCGCGCAGCTAAAGGGTGTGATCGTCGAGAAACCGCTCGGGCGCAACATGAGGGAGGCGAGGCGGCTGATCCAGCTCGCACGCGAGGCCAAGTTGCTCACAGCCTATTTCGAGAATCAGATCTTCATGAAGGCGGTCCAGACCCAGCGTAAACAATTGGGCCCGGTGATCTCCACCATGGGTCCGCTTACGTTGGCTCGTTCATCCGAAGAGCACGGTGGCCCGCACGAGCCGTGGTTCTGGGATCCAACGCGCCAGGGTGGCGGCGTGCTGCTGGACATGGGCTGCCACAGCATTGCGGTGAGCCGTTACGTGTTGACGCCGCCGGGCAAAGATCTGCTGTTCTTGACGCCGCAGTCGGTCACCGCGGACATCGGGCTGCTCAAGTGGGGACAAACCGGGTGGCGCGAGAAGCTGCTTGCCGAACGTGGCGTCGACTACGCCAAGACCCCAGCCGAGGACTTTGCAACCGGCGTCATCACCTATCTCAACCCGGAGAGCGGTCAGGTAGTCAAGGCGCAATTCACCGATTCGTGGATGTTCGAGAAACAGGGTCTGCGCCTCTTCATGGACGGAATGGGCCCCGGCTACGCGTTCGAAATCAATACGCTCGTCTCGCCGCTCAATATCTTTATCGGCGATATCGCCGCGCAGGCTATCGCCGATCAGGAGAGCGCCCTGGAGAAAGCTACGGCAAGCCGCGGCCTGCTCGCCGTTCATTACAACGAGGCTGACTTATATGGCTATATCGACGAGAACCGCGATATGCTCGAGTCGTTCTCGGCCGGTAGAGATGCAATGCTGTCGTGGGAATACGGCCTTGAGGTGCAGCGGCTGGTGATGGCAAGCTATCTGTCGGCGGAACGCCACTGTACCATCGACCTCACGGACAAGGCCGTCGTCGCCGAGCTGGATGACTATGTTCCGGCAATCCAGCAGGGGAAGGGGCACAGCCAGCTGCTTTGAGGCTGTGTTGCGCCGCGCCACGATGCGGATGGCGTATGCTCGAACTGCAGTAGCACCCACGATAACTCGACCCGCCGATATCAGCTAGCTTTGCCTCGGTCTTCGTCCGAGCCGTTGCTCGAGCTCGAGAACGTTCATGGTCGTCTTGAGCACCGCATCTGGATTGAGGCTCATGGAGTCGATGCCCAGCTCGACCAAGTATCCAGCCATCTCCGGGTAGTCGGACGGCGCCTGCCCGCACAGCCCGGAATGGCGATGATTGCGTTTGCAGCCTTCGACCGCCAGCCTGATCATCTCCTTCACGCCTTCATCGCGCTCGTCATAGTCGAAGGCCACGATCGCCGAGTCGCGGTCCACCCCGAGGGTCAACTGGGTGAGATCGTTCGACCCAATCGAGAAGCCATCGAAATGCTTGGAGAAGGCGTCGATCTGGATGACGTTGTTGGGGATTTCGCACATGACGTAGACCTCCAGTCCGTCTTTGCCCCGCACGAGGCCTTGATCGGCCATCGCCTTGATGACCTTCTCCGCCTCAGAGATGCGCCGGCAAAACGGAATCATCAGCTTCACGTTGATAAGGCCCATAACCTCGCGGACCCGCCGCATGGCGGTGCATTCCAGAGCAAACCCCTCCGCATAAGCGGGATGCGCATAGCGCGAGGCACCCCGGAACCCGAGCATTGGGTTTTCTTCGCTTGGCTCGAACCAGCGTCCGCCGACGAGCGACGCGTATTCGTTGCTCTTGAAATCCGACATGCGAACGATCACCGGCTTCGGATAGAACGCTGCGGCAATCGTGCCTACACCCTCCGACAACCGCTGAACGAAAAAGTCGGCCGGCCTGGCAAAACCCCGGCACAGGCGATCGATCGTGGCACGCTCGGCGGGATCTTCGACTCTCTCGGGATGCGCTAGAGCCATCGGATGGACCTTGATGGTCTCGCTGATAATGAACTCCATGCGGGCTAATCCGACGCCGTCGTTTGGCACGAAGCTAGTCTTGAAAGCAAGCTCAGGATTGCCCAGGTTGATCAGGATCTGCGTTGCAGGCCGACGCAGGTGCTCCAGATTGGTTTGCTGCACTTCGAATGGAATTCGTCCCTGATAGATCTTACCGACGTCGCCTTCCGCGCAAGATACGGTGACCGTGTCTCCGGTCTTGAGTGCGATGGTTGCATTGTCGGCCCCGACGACCGCGGCAATGCCCAACTCCCGAGCTACGATGGCGGCGTGACAGGTCCGACCGCCACGGTTAGTCACCAGGGCGCCGGCCGTTTTCATCACTGGCTCCCAGTCAGGTGTAGTGGTATCGGCTACTAGCACTTCGCCCGGACGGAACTCTGCCAGATGAGCGAGATCGCGAACGATGCGAACGGTCCCGGTCGAAATCTTCTCGCCGACCGATCGACCGGAGACCAGGAGCTGCCCCGAGGCGACCAGATTATATGTCTCCAGCACGTTGCCACGGCGTTGAGAGGTCACCGTTTCGGGACGGGCCTGAACCATGTAGAGCTGCCCATCGGTGCCGTCCTTGGCCCATTCCATATCCATCGGTCTAGCCTTGCCCGCCTTCGCGCTGTAGTGCTTCTCCACTTTCATCGCGAAATCCGCCAACGTGAGGACCTCCTCGTCGCTGATGCAGAAACGCTCGCGGTCGGCCTTGGCAGTGGGCACGTTGCGTGTCGTCTCGCGGCCGCCGCCGGCTGCATAGACCATCTTGATTTTCTTGCTTCCAAGCGCTCGTCGCAGCACTGCTCGATGACCGGACTCGAAGGTAGGCTTGAACACGTAGAACTCGTCGGGATCTACTGCACCCTGCACCACGTTCTCGCCCAGACCATACGCCCCGGTGATGAATACCACATCGGGGAAGCCCGACTCGGTGTCGAGACTGAAGATCACGCCGCTCGCTGCGAGATCGGAGCGCACCATCTTCATGACGCAAATGGACAGCGCGACCTTGAAGTGATCGAAGCCCTCGTCTATACGGTAGTGGATAGCGCGATCCGTGAACAGACTCGCGAGGCAGCGCCGGCAGGAGTCCAGAAGGTGATCGTCGCCCTCGACGTTGAGGTAAGTCTCGTGCGCGCCTGCAAAGCTCACGTCCGGAAGGTCTTCGGCAGTGGCCGACGAGCGGACGGCCAACGTGAGAGGTGGCCCGTACTCCCGCTGCAGCAACCGATAGGCGTCGAGAATCTCCTTTTTGAGATCAGCCGGCAACGGCGCCGAATAGACGAGCTGACGCGCGCTCTTGCCGCGCCGGGCCAAATCTTCGACATCATCGGCTCTCAGGCCTTCCAGCGTATGTCGCAGCGAGGCCAGGATGCCGGCCTGCTCAAGCACGTACCAATAAGCCTGCGCCGTGACGGCAAACCCATTCGGTACCCTCACGCCTTGAGGTGTCAGCTCCCGATACATCTCGCCCAGCGAGGCGTTCTTGCCCCCGACGATGGGAACATCGTCTAGGCGGATATCTCCGAAAAAGCGAACGTAGCGGTAGTCGGGTGACACGGCCTGCCTCCTTCGAATATTTGGGCGGCAACCTGAGGGGAAACCACGATGCGCACGTGAGTGCTCAACGCGGCATACGCACCACCAGCACTTCGCAGATCCGAACCGCTGTATCCGCCCGCGCATTTGCACAGTTCTTATCGCAGATTCATTTCGAACCGCTGTTGATCTGCATCAAATCACCGCTCAGCTATCCATCGCGAATCTGCACCGGAAGCCAAGCGCCGAGCGTGGCGCCGGTCTGGCACCTGAAGGCGCGCGAGAAGCTGCAGAATCTTCCCCCGGTTTCGTTGACACGGGGTCTGTCATGCCAGCTGTTTCTCAAACGTCGCCGGCGGCACGTAGTTGAGCGATGAGTGCAGTCGCGCGTGATTGTAGAAAGGAACATAGCTGCGAAGCACCGATTCGATCTGACGATCCTCGCTGAAGCGCTCGCCGTGGATTGCTTCGCTCTTCATCGAATGGAAGAACGACTCGATGTAGGCGTTGTCGGTGACCTTCCCTGGCCGGTTCATGCTCTGCGTGATCCCGAGCTCAGCGAGCCGCTGCTTGAACACTCCAGCAGCGTACTCTATCCCTCGGTCAGTATGGAAGATGAGCCCTTGCCGAGGGCGCCGGTTACGCACCGCGCGGTCCAGTGCGCGAAGCGTCAGCCTCACGTCCTTGCGCTTGCCAAAGCTCCAGCCGAGCACTCTGCGACTGTAGCGGTCCATCACCACTGCAAGGTAGCGATAGATCGCGCCGACCTTCAGGTAGGTGATGTCACCCACCCAGACCTGGTCGGGACGACAGACCTTTACATCCAGTTGCTCGTTGGACAGGCACGCGTAGTAGCGGCGCATGCTCGGGTTGCTGTAGCGCATCGTCGCGACGCGGGCTTTGATCCCGTGCTCTCGCATCAGGCGCGCGACCCGATTCTCGCTCACTTGGCAGCCTGATCGCTCGAGTTCCCGATGCACACGCGGACTGCCGTAAGTGCGACGACTGTTGCGATAGATCGCCTCGATGCGTACCGCAAGCACCTGGTTCTCGCGAGACCGCGCGCTATGCCCGCGAGCTCGCCATGCATAGAACCCGGCGCGGGTGACACCGTAGAGCCGGCACATCAGCGCGACTTGGTGGTGGGTCCGGTTTGCTTCGATGAACGCGAAGACTTCCGCCTTTGATCGGAAACAAACCGGATGGCTTTTTTTAAGAGTTCGTGCTCCTCCTTGAGCACCTTGTAGCGTCGCTCCAATTCTCGTAGACGCTTAAGCTCCGCAGCGGTCTGCACATCAAGCTTTGCACCTTTGGCCACGATCACCCCCTCGCGCACCTGCTTGCGCCATCGTGACAGCATGAACGGGTGAATGTCCAATGCGTCGGCCACGTCCTGAATCAGCACCTCGGGCAATTCACTTAACCGAACCGCCGTCGCCTTGAAATGTTCGCTATATCGATTCGTCTTTCTCGGACCAGATTTCGCCATTCGACACCTTCGAGCGGTTAGCCCATGGTGTCAACGATTCCGGGGGAAGGTTGGCATCTGCCGTCTGGGCTCTGTTAGGCTCAATAGCGTCGTACTGGACTATCCCCATCCCAGTCGCCAAGCCGGGCTCTTGAGCCTGCGGTTAGTCACGACCTCGCATTGGTGTCTTTGGCCGGAAGCACGCGCGTCCGTTGACCGTGATCAAGCCCCTCGATTGATTCTCGTCGATCATGAATCCATCCAAAGACTGCACGAACAGAATGGAACAAGCGAGGGTCGTGCAAAAGGCACGCGACGACGCAACGGGCGGTGAGGTCACTCAACCCGCAGCGTCGGCTCGCGCGCGCAAGCGCTGGCGTCGAGCGCTGCTGGCCGGCGCCGGGTTGCTCGCCGTGGGAGCGGGGGTTGCAGCTTATTGGGGTACACGTCGAGAGCCACCGGTCCACTACGCGACCGCCCCGGTGAGCCGAGGGATAGTCGAGCGCGCGGTATCGGCGAGCGGCACCGTCAACCCCGTCCTCACGATCATCGTCGGCTCGTACGTCTCGGGCGTGATTGTCCGGCAGTATTGCGACTACAACACCCAGGTAAAGAAGGGTCAGCTCTGTGCGCAGATCGATCCTCGCCCGTATCAGATGCTGGTCGATCAGGCCAAGGCGGATCTCGCCACCGCCCGGGCACAGCTGACCAAGGACCGCGCCAACCTGGCCTACCTCAAGATCACCTACGAGCGGGATTCTGGATTGCTCAAGCGCGGCATCGTGTCTCAAGATACCCTGGACAGCGCGAAGAGCGCGTACGACCAAGGTCAAGCGCAGGTCGCGCTGGACCAGGCGACAATCCAGCAGAAGGAGGCGGCGCTCAAGGCGGCGCAGATCAATCTCGAGTACACCGACATCCGCTCGCCGGTGAACGGGACCGTCGTGTCTCGGAACATCACCATCGGCCAGACGGTGGCGGCGAGCTTCCAGACGCCTACGCTGTTCCTCATCGCCACCGATCTGACGCAGATGGAGGTGGATACCAACATCAGCGAGGCCGACATCGGAGGCATGAGAGAAGGCGACCGCACGACATTCACGGTCGAAGCCTTTCCCGGTCGCCCCTTCGAGGGCAGGGTAGTGCAGGTGCGCCAGGCACCTCAGACGGTGCAGAACGTCGTGACGTATGACGTCGTGATCGGCGTGGACAACAAGGACCTGCTGCTCAAACCCGGCATGACCGCCACTACACGGATCATCGTCGCCCGCAGAGAGAACGTGGTGCGCGTGCCGGACCAGGCGCTGCGATTCGCGCCCTCGCGGCTTCCGCAGGCGCAGCCGTCGTCCGCACCTGGCGATAAACCGGAGGCACAAGACGCACGGCAGGGGGGCTCGGTTTGGATGTTGCGCGACGGGCAACCGCAACGCGTTGCGGTCAAGCTCGGACTCGACGATGACAGCTACTCGGAGGTCTTGGAAGGCAAGCTCGCCGTGGGCGATCAGCTCATCGTCGGCGAGCAGCGCGCGGGCGCAACCCAGCCGGCCCTCGGACCGCGTCCGCTGAGCCGCTGAGCGCATACACGGACCGAGCATGCCGGACCCGGTCATCGAAGCGCGAGACCTGGCGAAGACCTACCGCCTGGGAGATGTCGAAGTACGTGCCCTCGACGGCGTCAGCCTCGTCGTGAAGCGCGGCGAGTTCATCGCCATCATGGGCTCGTCGGGCTCGGGCAAGTCCACGCTGATGAATGTCCTCGGCTGTCTCGACCGGCCGACGAGCGGCCGCTATCTGTTCGAAGGCACCGATGTTGCTCAACTGCCCGAGCCTGAGCTGGCCCGAATCCGCAGCGAGCGCATCGGCTTCGTGTTCCAAAGCTTCAACCTGCTCGCGCGCACGAGCGCGCTTGAGAACGTCGCGTTGCCGCTGTTCTATGCGGGCTCGGGTTCGGCCCGGCACTCCGAGCGTCTGACCCGGGCCCGCGAGGCGTTGCGCGCCGTGGGCCTGGCGGAGCGCGAGCACAACACGCCGAGCCAGCTCTCGGGCGGGCAGCAGCAGCGCGTCGCGATCGCACGGGCTCTGATCAGCCATCCGACCGTGCTGCTGGCCGACGAGCCGACCGGCAATCTCGACAGCCGGACCTCGCACGAGATCATGGAAACCCTCTGTACGCTCAATCGCGAGCAGGGGGTGACCATCGTCGTCGTTACCCACGAAGCGGATATCGCCGCTTATACCGACCGCGTCATCACCATGCGGGACGGGCGGGTGCAATCGGACCAGCCCAACCGGTCTGTGTCGTCCGCATCCGTTACCGGCAGGAGAGCCGTGGTCGCTATTCGCAGCGGCTTCGGCCCCGCCGGAGGTTCCGCCACAGCGCGGGGGCGCTTCTGGAGCTTTGCGGTGATGACGCTGAGCGCCGCGGGACAGGCGCTCGGGCGCAACAAGCTGCGCTCGGCTTTGACCATGCTCGGCGTGCTGATCGGGGTGGCCGCGCTCATCGCGATGGTCGCGGTGGGACGCGGCGCCAACGAAGCGGTGAAGAAGCAGATCGAGAGCCTCGGCACCGATCTGCTGGTGGTCCTGCCCGGCGCGACTACCACAAGCGGCGTGCGCGCCGGCTACGGCAGCGCCTCCACCCTCACGGTGGCCGACGTGCAGGCGATTCGCCGCGACGCAACCGCAGTCGGGCTCGTCAGTTATCTGATCCGCCAGCTCGGACAGGTGCAGTACGGCAACCAGAATTGGACCACGAGCCTGCAGGGGGTGACCCCGAGCTACCTCGCAGTCACGAACTGGCAGATCGCGGCGGGGCGTGCCCTGTCGCTTGAGGACGATGCCAACGCGGGCATGGTGTGCGTGATCGGCCAGACCGTATACCGCTCGTTGTTCGCCGAGAGCGAAAACCCCGTGGGCGCCATCATTCTTGTGAAAGGCATGCCGGTGCGGATCGTCGGCCTGCTGGTCGGGAAAGGGCAAAGCGCCTACGGCCAAGATCAGGACGACGTCGTCTTCGTTCCCTTTACGACGGCTGAGCGCAAGATACTGGGCGTTGCCGCGCCGAGCCAGGCGCTGGACCCGTTGTCAGCGACTTACCCTCCGCCGGCCAACCCGTACGGCATGCCGGCGCGGATGACCGGCTACGTCAATCAGATCTATGTTCAAGCCAAGGCGCCTGAGCTCGTGTCCGCTGCAATCCAGCAGGTGACGGAGATCTTGACGCGCCGGCACCATATCCGGCCGGGCGACACCGCCGACTTCGCGGTGCGCAACTTGAGCCAGATCGCGCAAGCGGCCGAAGGCAGCAGCCGGGTCATGGCGCTTCTGCTGGCCACCGTCGCCTCGATCTCCTTGCTCGTCGGCGGCATCGGCATCATGAACATTTTGCTCGTATCGGTCACCGAGCGCACACGCGAGATCGGGCTGCGCATGGCCATCGGTGCCCGTCGTCTCCAAGTCCTGCTGCAGTTTCTGGTGGAAGCTGTGCTCCTCAGCGTGATCGGCGGTACGATCGGCATCGTGGTCGGAATTATCGCCTCTGGACTGATCTCTCGATTCGCGCATTGGCCCACGCTGCTGTCGGCGCCCGCAGTGGCCGGCGGGTTTCTGTTTTCGGCGGCGGTCGGCATCTTCTTCGGCTATTACCCGGCGCGCAAAGCCTCGCACTTGAACCCCATCGAAGCGCTGCGCTACGAGTAGCAGCCCATGGACGGATGCCAGTGGAGCGGGGCGTGGCGGCAGTGGGCCCTCTATGGCGCAGCGATGCTGCTGTACGGCTGCGCCGTCGGCCCCGAGTTCGAGCGGCCACAGCCTCCGAAGACCACGAGCTACACGCGATCGAGCGTGACCCTGCCTGCAGCTGGACCTGCTGATGTGCAGCAGAGGCTCGTCCAGGGTGGCGAAGTCGTTGCGCGCTGGTGGGAGCTGTTCCATTCGCAACCCCTGAACGAGGTGCTGACCCTGGCGATTGCCGGCAGTCCGACGCTCGATGCGGCGCGCGCCAGTCTGGCGCAAGCCCAGGAAGCCGTTACCGAGGCGCGAGGCGCGCTTTATCCGCAAGTCGACGTATCTGCTGGCGCCGAGCGGGGGCGCATCAGCACAGGCTTCGCGCCGGGATCGGCGCAGGTGACGGCGAACGTGTTCAGCGTCGGGCCGACCGTGAGCTACGCTCCGGACGTCTTCGGGGGCACGCGGCGCCTGGTCGAGCAGCAGAGCGCTCTCGTCGAGCTTCAGCGCTACGAGCTTGCTGCGGCCTATCTCTCGCTCACCGGCAATGCCGTGACGCAGGCGATCAACATCGCCTCTGCACGCGAGCAGATCAAGGCGCTGCAGGAGATCCTCACGGTCGATCGGAAAAACCTGGAGCTCGTCAGCGTCGAGCTGGAGCTTGGTAAGGCCGCGCAGACCGACGTGTTGAGCGCGCGCAGCGTGCTCGCCGGCGACCAAGCTTTGTTGCCGCCGATCAGACAGCAACTGAGCGTGTCGCGTCACGCGCTGTCGATCCTGGTTGGGAGCTCGCCGGCGACCTGGACGCCACCGGACTTCGACCTGGATACGCTCAGCCTGCCGACGGACCTGCCGGTCAGCGTGCCGTCCTCGCTGGCGCGCGAGCGGCCCGACATCTTGGCCGTCGAGGCGCAGCTGCATGCCGCGACTGCGGCGATCGGGGTCGCAACGGCGCAGCTTTATCCGAACGTCACGCTGTCGGCTGCGTGGACGCAGCAGTCGGTTAGCCTGGGTACGCTGTTCGATAGCCCCGCGGGAGTTTTTGTCGTCGCTGCCGGTCTCACCGCGCCGATCTTCCATGGTGGCGCGCTCCAGGCGCAGCGCCGCGCTGCGGTCGATGCCATGACCCTGCAACTGGCGACCTACCGGCAGACCGTGCTTGTGGCCTTCGGTCAAGTCGCCGACACGCTGCGCGCGCTGCAACACGACGCCGAGGCGGTGGCTGCGCAGCAGAACGCGCGCGAAACTGCCCAAGCGTCCCTGCAATTGACTCAGGAGAGCTACGTCGAGGGCCAGTCCAGCTTTCTGCAGGTACTGGAAGCGCAACGACTTTATCAGCAGGCGCGACTGGCTTATGCCAAGGCCAAGGGCCAGCGCTACCTGGACACGGTGCAACTGTTCGTGGCGCTGGGCGGTGGCTGGCGGGGTTGGAACGATCCGGCGTTGAGACGGGAATAATATGCGCTCGCCACCTGCCTTCATCGTCTTCGCGCTCGCCGGCTCGATCACCGGTCGGCAGGGCATCGTCATCACGGTGTCAGGCGGGAGGGCGTTGTGACGACTTCGCACGAAGATCATATTCTTATTGTCGACGACGATTAGGAGCTGCGCACGCTGCTTTGCGACTATCTGCAGAATAACGGCTATGGGGTGTCCGCCGTGGCGGACGGCCGCGGCCTGTGGAACGCTTTGGGGATTGGCCAGGTCGATCTGGTGATTCTGGACGTCATGCTCCCAGGAGAGGATGGGTTCGTCTTGTGTCGTAATCTGCGTGCTCGCGGCACCTGGCCGGTGATCATGCTCACCGCCAAGGGTGAGGATACCGATCGCATCATTGGCTTGGAGCTGGGTGCGGACGATTATCTTTCCAAGCCCTTCAATCCGCGCGAGCTGCTGGCCGGGATCAAAGTGGTGCTGCGCCGGCACCGTGCCGTGCCGACGAACCTGCAGCCCGAGCGGGCGCGCGCATTGCGCTTCGCCGGCTGGACGCTGGACCTCTCTGCGCGCAATCTGGTGTCGCCACAGCAGGTCTTGGTGGAGCTGTCGGGCGCGGAGTTCCGTTTGCTGCGTGTTTTTCTGACCCATCCGAATCGCGTGCTCTCGCGCGATCAGCTGATGGATCTGACCGTCGGGCGCGACAGGTGAGCCGTCTGCGCCAGCGTCTGGGCGACGACGCGCGCGAGCCCGCGATCATCAAGACAGTGCGTGCCGAGGGTTATCTGCTGGCCGCGAACGTGGAAGAGCAGTGACCCAATGCCAGACAACGCGTTGCGCAAATCGCTCCAACTGTTGCGCACGCGACGGTTCGGCACATTCTGGTTCGCCAGCCTGCTCTCTAACATCGGCACATGGGCTCAGCAAGTGGCCCAGCCATGGCTTTTGCTCAGCCTTGGGGCCTCCTCATTCCTGCTGGGGCTCGACGCCTTCGCGATGGGCGCGCCGGTATGGCTCCTGACATTAATGGGCGGAGTGCTGGCGGACCGATCTGACCGTCGTCACGTGATTACCTTTTTTCAGTCGATCCAGATGGCATGTCCTACGCTGGTGGTCGTACTCCTTCTGGCCGGCACGATACAGCCATGGGTAGTGATCACGCTCTCCTTGGTGGTTGGCATTACCGATGCGCTTTCCATGCCTTCCTTTCAGTCGATCGTCCCTTCGATCGTCGAACGCGAACAGATCCCAGCCGGGATTGCGCTGAACTCAACCCAGTTCAACCTCTCCCGCATTCTGGGACCCGCCCTTGCCGGAGTGCTGATGGCCAGCGTGGGCGCGGTTGGGGCCTTCGCGGTAAGCGCGGCATCGTACATACCATTCATTCTGGTGGCACTTTGGGTTTTGCCGCGCACGGGAAGCGCGCTGCTTAACGGCGGCGGGTTCGATCGCCATCAGCTCTTCGCTGGAGTGCGCGAGATCACACGCGAGCCGGCCCTGCGCGGTGCCCTTCTCACGGTGCTCGTGACCAGCGCGTTATGTGCGCCTCTGATCACCTTTTGTCCGGTGCTCGTGAAGGAAGCATTTCGGGGGGATGTCGGTCACTTCAGCGTCACAGTTGGCGCCTTCGGTGTCGGCGGCCTGCTCGGGGCCATCGGGCTGCTCTCGATCGATCCGAATCGCGATCGCCGGCCGCTCAGCTCCTGGTTTGCAGCCGGCTACGGGGCGGTCGTCGTGCTCACGGCACTTAACCCTTGGTTCTGGGGGCTGCCCGCGCTCTTCGTTCTTGCAGGCATGTCGATGACGGCGAGCAATGCTTCGGCCAACGCCCTGCTGCAGGAGACCGCGGCAGTGCGCATCCGCGGTCAGTCCGTCAGCCTGTACATGCTGGCCATGCGCGGCGGCGTCTCGCTCGGTAGTCTGCTGACAGGCGTGTCGGTGAGCCTGATCGGCGTGCGCGAGGCCCTGCTGATCAACGGAAGGGTCGCGGTTGTGGCGCACGTTGTCGTCGGGCGGCTATGGTCCCGCTCGTCACTACCCGACTCGGTGCCGACCAAAGCGACAAGGTCGGACACTCGATGACAGCCACTGCGTAGCGTCCTGGAAGAATATCGCTTAACACGACGTGGAGGACAGCATGGGGCGCCTGCGCTTCATCGTCTTCTACCTGATCTGCGGCCTGGTCGCCGCGGCCGCGCAGGTGGCCATAGCCCCGGCATCGCCAGTGCCGATTGTGGGTGCGTCAGGCGCCATCT